>MJGMH2__coassemble_802_pt1 | contig 110724 bp, 101 predicted proteins | sample MJGMH2__metabat2_low_PE_014 | metagenome-assembled genome bin MJGMH2
GGGCGGATTTCCCGTCCGCTCTTGACATGCAATTTTGTAACTGCTATATATAAACTAAAGGCGAAAAGCTGATTTTACCCAAACCTTTCGCCTGTCATTATCATAGAAGATCTTATTTACAGATTTTTCTTCATAGTCTCTGCTTCATCCGGATCGATGATCATCCGGCATCTGTTGCGGACTGTTTTTGTTGCTTTCTGTTTACGCATAACGGATTTCAGGATGTTAAGTTCGTCATCCGTTAATGAAATTTTGCATTTTTTAGGTCTTGCCATGGGAATCACCGCCCTTTCTTTTTACCATACCATAAAATGACGTGGCAAATCAGCTGTTTTTAATTATTTATCAACGATACATCACACCGGATAAGGAGCAGAGAATGAGTGTATCATACAGAAAATATATTAATACTGATGAAAATGATAGGATAGAGTTTTTGATGATTAATTTTGATTTTTTTGATGGGAATGATTTATTAGCAAAACTTTTCGGTGAAAACTACGACATGGTAGAGGATACGAAAATAGATGGTATTCATTATAGTATTATTAAATTATACTCAGAAAGCACAGAATACAACTTAGTGTGGCATGAGGATATCGGGAATTATTTGTATAGTACACAACAGGATAACGTAACATTGGATCTACTAGAATATAGACTTAGATCTATCGTTATAAAGATAAATCATCGGTTGAGAAATTAAATTGTTGTTGTGGTATATTTTAGTGTTGTTCTCCCGGCTTTGCCGGGAGATGTTCCCCATATGTGTGGCGTAAAGCCACCCGGTCTTCAACCAGCACACTTTTCGACCCTACTATTTTTCATGATTTTCAGAAAAGGGATCATTTCACATCGGGTCAACGAGTAAATATAGATGGCTCATGGTACATCTTTCCGAGTCTTGCCGGAAAACGTCAACATAGGCAGTCACTATGAATTACAAGGGCAAGAGGACGATGTGGGCGGACTGATAGAAACCCGATGATAGAAAACTGCCGGACAGAGATTCAAAAAACGTAGACTGCCTGGGATAACAATTCTACGGCTCTAACACCCGGAATAAGACTTTTATATGGGAAAATCAAGCACCTTGAGAGGTTGGACAGAAAATGCTGTGAGGGATACAGTCAGTAACCCCTATACAAAACGAGTAAGCATAAACAAGGCAACAGGGAACCCGTCAACAGTATATTATAACAAAACCGTAAGGTATGTAATAATTGATGATGTTACAAATGCAATTGTTCAAGTGAGTGACAATGTTAATCCATCTGCTTGGGCACCAGATCCAAGCCTTGTGGATCCATATTTACCTGATGTACCTAAATAAGGAGAACTGATATGGAGACAGAAATAATCATAAACATATTGGAAAGATATCCAGGAAATCTTTATTGGAACCAGAATGATATTTATATAAGTTTGAATAATATATTGACAATACCGGACTTAGTAAAAGAGTCAGAAGAACTGCACAGTTTACTTATTACCCCATACCTTATCAGTGAGGATGACCACATAATTTTTGAATTGCACTATTATGAATTTGAAATTGAAGTTTGTGATTTGGAAAAATCGTATCTTGTTGATTATCCTAAAGGGAATTTATTATCTAAAGAAATTGTTGATAACTTTAAATCTAAGGCGTTTGTAGCCTTAAACGATGTTGCCTTTTATGAAAGGATATTAAATAATTACCTAAAAAGCATTCAAATGGCTTCATTTAAGGATGAGAGAAAATCTGACAATAGGTTAGAAAAGTCAATGTTATATTTCCAAGTTTTTTAGAACGCTGCGTCCGGTTTTCACCCGGTTTTGCCGGGCGATGTCCCCCACTTGGTGGCGTTAAGCCACCCGGACTTTAACCGGTACACTTTTCGACCCTGCTATTTTTCTCAATTTTCAGAAAAGGAACCATTTCACATCGAGCCAACAAGCCGATATACTTGGCTCATGATACATCTTTCCGAGTCCTGCCGGAAAACGTCAACACGGGCGGCCATGGTGCGTTACAAGGGTAAGAGGACGATGCGGGCGGCCATAATAGAAACCCGATGGCTGACAGAGACCTATGGAAAAACGAAGCTGAAGAAGGTGGGGGGATTATCTGTGCACGAAGGAGGGGAGGCATGATGCTCTCTGGATGCAGTGGGACTCTTCTTTGAGCCGGCGGATCTGGGAAACAGCATCCTGTATCTGACAGAGGGAGATTTTGGGAATGCAGCGTTATCAGGGGTGAGTGTTGTCCCTCTTGTAGGAGATACATGGGCGAAGGGCGCTATCATATACCCGTGAATGAAGAGCTGGAAGTGACAGTGGAATTGGTAGATGAAGCTGGGGAGAGTATACGGTATTCAGCCAAGGCGGGTGAGGGGCTGGGAGGGAAGGGGGAGGTGGAACAGGTCAGTTTTATAAAGGCCAAATTGTAGTTAATGGTGTTTCCATTGAATACACTGCATATGGTGTTAAAGATGGTGTAGTAAATATTGGAACTTATTATCCTAAATAGAGGTGATTAGATTGAACGTCGAGAATGGATTATTAAACAAAAATGAAACAGATTGGCTTAATGCATTATTGATTGTTGACTTTGATGATAAAGTAGAATTAATTAGGCAGATTAACCAAGCAGAAATAGAAAGGGAATACACAAAATATTATTTGTCAGTCAAGTTTAATGTTAGCAGGAAGGCTGCACCTTTAAATATGGGAATCAGAGTGCCCATTGAAATGCGTGTATTTAGACGTGATTTTAGTCCTATACAATTTTTACTCCATATTGTAGATGGTTATATATCAGAGTTGGAAATTTTTTGTGCGGATTCATCAGAAATTGATAGTAATATACGATTGGAGAAAATTGAGGTTATACTTGCGGAGGAACTTAGGGACTAGCTTTATAAATGAACCTTGATATGCGCATAAGCAAAAAAAGCATTCAATATTAAAATGCCACCCGGCTTTGCCGGGAGATATTCCCCATATGTGTGGCGTAAAGACAAGGGTTTTTCGTGGCGTTCTGTGTTCAAATCGAAGAATCGGTTGATGGTTTTTCGCTCTTTTTTGGTCAGCCGTTTCAGGATTGCCTCCACCCAATCTAAGCTCTATGATTCTTTCTGCCTGCCGTCTGCCTTGGAATGGTACAGCTCCTGCCAATGCAGTTCCATCCGTTCGCAGAATCCATTTCCATCAAACCGTTGAAATAATACTGGAAAACAGATAAAATGAGTGGTAAACTTATGTGAGACGAAGGAGCTGGATGGAGACATGAAAGGACAGATTGTAATTATAGGAGGAGGGGCATCTGGTCTGGTGGCAGGGATTACAGCGGCCAGATTGGGGAGAAAGGTTACACTGGTAGAGCACATGGATCGGGTGGGAAAGAAGATCCTTTCCACAGGAAATGGAAGATGTAATATAACAAATCTGCACATGGAGGAGTCCTGTTATCGGTGCGATGAAAAGAGCTTCCCCATGAAGGTGATAGAAGGCTTTGGGGTAGATGAAACCCTTGCATTTTTTAAAGGGCTTGGAGTTGAGGGGAAGAACAGAAATGGGTATATCTACCCCTGCTCGGATCAGGCTTCTGCTGTATTGGAGGTGCTTTTGTGGGAGGCGTCCCACTTGGGAGTAAAGATACTGACTTCCTGCAAGGTGGAGAAGATCGAAGCTGTAAGGGAGAAAAGCAGAGAAAGGGAATCTGGTACAGAAGAGAAGGCTTTTTGTTATAAAATACACACCAGTCAAGGTGTGGTTCAGGGGGACGCCCTGATTCTTGCTACGGGCTCTAAGGCCGCTCCCTCCACTGGATCGGATGGCAGTGGGTATGTGCTGGCAAAGGAGCTTGGCCATCATATTATCAAGCCGCTTCCTGCTTTGGTACAGCTGCGGTGTCAGGGAAATGTCTACAAGCAAATGGCAGGTATCCGCACAGAGGCCAAAGTTACGCTGCATGAGAATCATCTTTCAGGAACGGTTCTTGGAGAGGAGAGAGGGGAACTGCAGCTGACAGATTATGGTCTGTCCGGTATTCCGGTGTTTCAAATCAGCCGTTTTGCTTCCAAAGCTCTGGATCAGAAGAAAAGGGTAGTGGTGGCTGTGGATTTTCTGCCTTCCTGGGAGAATTCTGAAAGCTTTGGCATTTTAAAGAAAAGAGCTGGCGATCTGAAAGAAAAGACAGTAGAAGAAATGTTCATCGGTCTTCTCAACAAGAAGCTGGCATCCGTTCTTATTAAGCTGTCAGGAGTCATACCATCTAAAAAGGCGGGAGAGCTTACAGGAAAAGAGCTTGGCAGACTTCTCTCCCAGCTGAAATCTTATGAGGCCATTGTGATGGGAGTGAATCCCTTTGCCAATGCTCAGGTATGCTGCGGTGGGGTGGATACAAGGGAGATAGAAGCTTCAACTATGGAATCAAGGATTAAGAAAAATCTTTACTTAACAGGTGAGCTTTTAGATGTAGATGGGATCTGCGGTGGATACAACCTTCAATTTGCCTGGTCCAGCGGTGTTCTGGCCGGAAGGGCGGCAGCTGGAGCTGTGTAGGGAAGAAAATAGATGTAAGAGTGAGGAAGGACTCGTTCCTTTCTCTTAAAAGGACGGTTGTAAAGGAGCAGTGATGATTCGGATTAATCAGCTAAAAATGCCCCTGGGACACAGCAAAGAGGCGCTTCTTGAAAGAGCAGCGAAAGCCCTCTGTGTTTCCGGGAGTGAGATAGAGAATATAAGGATTGTGAAGCAGTCCATTGATGCCAGAAAAAAGCCGGATGTGCGCTACAGTTACGTTGTAGATGTAACGGTAAAGAATCTCTGTGGCAAAAAAGAGGAAGGACTGGTAAAAAGGCTTAAAAATCGGGATGTGTTGATTCATAAGGAGCAGGTGTATCAACTGCCGGACTCAGGCAATCTGCCTCTCACCTATCCTCCTGTTATCGTTGGAGCGGGACCTGCCGGTCTGTTTTGTGGCCTGGCTTTGGCACGAAAGGGATATAAACCTGTGATTCTGGAACGGGGGGAGGATGTGGATGCCAGAACTGCCAGAGTGGCAAAGTTCTGGGAGACGGGTACACTTCACCCATCCTCCAATGTGCAGTTTGGAGAAGGAGGAGCAGGAACCTTTTCTGATGGAAAGCTGAATACGTTAGTAAAAGACAGCTTTGGAAGGAATCGGGAAGTCCTGCGTATTTTGGTGGAATTTGGGGCAGATCCCTCGATTCTCTATGTAAATAAGCCTCATGTGGGAACGGATGTACTGAGCACCATTGTGAAAAATATTCGCCATGAGATTGAAGGTCTGGGAGGAGAGATTCGCTTTTTAACCCAGGTCACAGATTTTGTGCTGGAAGGAGGGTGTTTGTCCGCTGTGATCACTGAGTCCGGGGAGCGGATTGAGACGCAGGCGGTGGTGCTGGCTCCAGGTCACAGCGCCAGAGATACATTTGAGCAGCTTCTTTTAAGAGGGATTCCTCTGGAAGCAAAGTCATTTGCCCTTGGGCTGCGTGTTCAGCACTCACAAAATCTGATTAATATGAGTCAGTATGGGATGGAAGAGTGCAGGGAGCTGGGGCCTGCCAGCTATAAGCTTACAAAGCAGACCGGTGGAGGAAGAGGTGTGTACTCCTTTTGTATGTGCCCAGGGGGGTATGTGGTGAATGCATCCTCAGAGCCGGGACGGCTTGCAGTGAATGGAATGAGCTATCATGACAGGGCGGGGGAAAATGCCAACAGCGCCCTGATTGTGACCGTAACACCAGAGGATTTTCCCCGGATGGAATCGGGAAAGGAGGCTCTGGCTGGAATTTGCTTCCAAAGAAATCTGGAAGAGAAGGCATACAAATTAGGAAAGGGCCAGATTCCTGTGCAGCTCTATGGAGATTTCAAGGAAAACCGCATTTCAGAGGGCTTTGGCCAGGTGGTTCCTGCATTTAAGGGTAAGTATACCTTCGCAAATCTGCGGCAGCTTCTGCCGGAGCCCCTTTCTCAGGCTCTTTTGGAGGCTATGGATAGCTTTGGACATATGATAACAGGCTTTGATCATCCTGACACTGTATTTGCTGGAATTGAGAGCAGAACCTCTTCACCTCTTCGAATTCCAAGGGATGAACATATGGAAAGCTCTGTCAGAGGCCTGTTTCCCTGTGGGGAGGGAGCCGGCTATGCAGGAGGGATCACCTCGGCTGCTATGGACGGTCTGAAAACAGCAGAGGAAATTATCAGAAGATTCGCCCCAATTTAGCATTTCATTTAGAATTTCTTAATGTAATAGAAATTGACGGAGTCCTTAAATTGGTGTAAGATAGACAGGAATTATTTTGAAAGCTGGAAAAGGAGAGGGATCATGGAAGAGCAGCAACGCAAGAATCTGAAGGATAAAAAGCGGATTGTAATAAAGATCGGCTCTTCCTCCCTGACCCATTCTGAAACAGGGGAGATGAACCTGATGAAGATAGAAAAGCTGGTAAGGGTTATCAGTGACTTAAGGGGTCAGGGGAAGGATGTGGTTTTAGTGTCCTCAGGAGCAATAGCAGCTGGTCGGCAGGCTCTTGGACATCACAGGAGACCGGGTACTCTGGCTGAAAAACAGGCATTTGCAGCGGTAGGGCAGGCTCGTCTTATGATGGTATACCAGAAGCTTTTTTCAGAGTACAATCAGACAGCAGCACAGATTCTTCTGACAAAGGATACCATGGTCAATGACAGCTCCCGGTACAATGCGCAAAACACCTTTGAGGAGCTGCTAAATCTGGGAACCATTCCGGTGGTCAATGAAAATGACACTGTATCTACCTCAGAGATCCCCTATGTGGACAGCTTCGGAGATAATGATCGGCTTTCTGCCATTGTAGCTGCTTTGATCGGGGCAGATTTACTGATTCTTCTGTCTGATATTGACGGACTTTATACCGATGACCCCAGAAGCAATCCCAAGGCTGAGCTGATCCGCTTCGTTCCATCCATCACCTCCGAATTGATTCATATGGGGAAAGGCACCTCTGGAAGCGATGTGGGGACAGGTGGGATGTCTGCCAAGCTGGCAGCTGCCAGAATTGCCACAGACAGCGGAGCTGATATGGTGATTGCCAACGGAGATCAGGTAGAGGTGATCTGGAGTATTATGGGTGGTGATCAAAAGGGAACTCTTTTTTTAGCTCACTCCAATGTGGATTTTGACTTGATGGATTATCTGAGCAACGAATATTAAACGAGGCAGTAAAAGAGGAGAAGCATATATGGACATACCGGGTATTGATAGAATCAATGAGCTTTACCACAAATCTCAGTCCGTAGGATTAAGTCAGGAGGAGAAGGAGGAGCAGGCAAGGCTTCGAAGAGAATATATTGCAGCCATCCGTGGAAGCTTGAGAGCAAACTTAAACAATATATCCATTCAGGAGGCGGATGGAACGGTTACGGATCTGGGAAAGAAGTTTGGCGGTATCAAAGAGGTGTAAAGCAAATAAAAGGGAGCTGGCAGCAGGAGATAATTCCAAGCCGGAGGGAGATAAGGATGACATTACAGGAAATAGGCAGTCGGGCAAAAGAGGTTTCCAGGATGCTGAATACTCTGGGTTCCAGGGAGAAGAATATAGGTTTGGAGGAAGGAGCCAGAGCTCTTCTGGAGGGTGAGGAGGAGATTCTTGCAGCCAACCATGCAGACTGTGAGAGAGCCAGGGCGCAGGGGATGAGTCAGGGGCTTTTAGATCGCTTAAGTCTCACTCCGGCCAGAATTCAGTCCATGGCAGATGGGCTTCTTAAGGTGGCTTCACTGGAGGATCCGGTGGGTGAAGTGCTGTCTGCGAAGCTGCGTCCCAATGGCCTTCAAATTGGACAAAAGAGAGTACCCTTAGGGGTGATTGGGATGATCTATGAGGCTCGTCCCAATGTGACTGCCGATGCCTTCGGGCTGTGTTTTAAATCAGGAAATGCTGTAATTCTAAAGGGTGGAAGTGATGCGATTCACTCCAATCAAGCCATTGTATCGTGTTTGCGCTCAGGCCTTTCCCGTGGCGGTCTTCCGGAAGATGCCCTGCAGCTGATTGAGGATACCGGACGAGATACCACCAGAGAGCTGATGCGCCTTAATAAGTATATTGATGTTTTGATTCCCAGAGGGGGAGCGGGGCTTATTAAGACAGTGGTGGAAAACAGTACGGTTCCTGTGATTGAGACTGGGACAGGGAACTGCCACATTTATGTGGATGAGAGTGCCGAGTTTCATATGGCATTGGATATTATTTTCAATGCAAAAACCCAGAGAATCGGCGTGTGCAACGCCTGCGAGTCATTGCTGATTCACAGAGGGATTGGGAAGGAATTTCTGCCTTTGTTAAAGAAACGTCTGGAAGAAAAAAAGGTGGAGATTCGGGGGGATGAAGCTGCCTGCTCCATCCTGCCGGAGCTGATACCTGCCACAGAGAAAGACTGGGGAAGGGAATATCTGGATTATATTGTGTCTGTAAAGCTGGTAGATTCAGTAGAACAGGCCATTTGCCACATTAACACCTACAACACCGGTCATTCGGAAAGCATTATTACTTCAGATTATTTTAACGCACAGAAATTTTTAGATCAGGTAGATGCAGCAGCAGTCTATGTGAATGCATCTACACGGTTTACAGATGGGGAAGAATTTGGATTTGGAGCAGAGATAGGTATCAGCACTCAAAAGCTTCATGCCAGAGGCCCTATGGGGTTAAAGGAGCTGACTACCACCAAGTATATTGTTTATGGAGATGGTCAGATTCGCTAGTGCACAGAATGCACAGAGAAAAATGAGAAAAGAGGAATGGATATGCCGATAGAGGAAAGTCGGAAAAAGCCTGGTGGGAAACAGGCTGAGGAGGCGCCTTTTAGCTGGAAGAAGGAGCTGATTAGCTGGATTCAGATTATTGTGGCTGCTGTTATTATTGCTCTGGTTATTAATAATTTCATTATAGCCAACAGCCGGGTTCCCACTGGCTCTATGGAAAATACGATTATGGCTAAGAGCCGTGTCATTGGTTCAAGATTATCCTATATTAACCGTGATCCTGATCGTGGGGATGTGGTCATCTTTCATTTTCCCGATGATCCCACCGGGAAAACATACTATGTAAAGCGGGTTATCGGTCTTCCTGGGGAGACTGTAACGATTGTAGACGGAAAAGTTTACATTAATGGTTCTGACACGCCCTTAGAGGAGCCTTATCTGGCAGAACCTATGATAGGTTCTTACGGTCCTTACACGGTGCCGGAGGGACGGTATTTCATGCTGGGAGATAACCGGAACAATTCTCAGGATGCCAGATTTTGGAAGAACAAATACGTTTCCAAGGATCAGATCATTGCAAAGGTGCTTTTTCGGTATTACCCCAAAATTGGGAAGATAGAATAAAGAAAAGGTGAGATCAGGATGAAGATAATTATATCACCTGCCAAGAAGATGAATGTAAGGGAAGATGAGCTGGACTGGGCGAATCTTCCCTGTTTTCTTGATAAGGCAGAAGAACTGAAACAGTACATACAGGGACTTTCACGGGAGGAAGCAAGACAGCTTTGGGCCTGCAACGAAACAATTGCAGATCTCAATTACAGTCGTTTTCAGGAAATGGATCTGACCAGCCGCCTTACTGCGGCCCTTCTGGCTTATGAGGGGATTCAGTACCAGTACATGGCTCCTGGAATTTTTGAGAAGAGCCAGTGGGACTATGTTCAGGAACACCTGAGAATCCTGTCAGGTTTCTACGGAATTTTGCGCCCTCTGGACGGAATTGTGCCTTACCGTCTGGAAATGCAGGCAAAGGTAGCGCTTCCCACAGGGGTAAGAGGACTCTATGATTACTGGGGAAAAGAAATTTATGAAGAGCTGATAAGGGAGAGCGATGTGATTATCAACTTGGCCTCCAAGGAGTATAGCAAGGCAGTGGAGCCTTATCTGACACCGGATATAACCTGGATTACCTGTGTCTTTGGAATGGTAGAACCAGACAAGGAAGGCAGGGAGAGGATGAAAATAAAAGCCACAGAGGCCAAGATGGCACGTGGGGAGATGGTACGGTTTCTGTCAGAGAACCAGATTGGGGATATAAGGAAGATAAAAGAGTTTTGTGGCCTTGGATATGAATACAGCCAGGAGCGTTCCGGTTCCAGAGAATATGTCTTTCTTAAATCGAAAGGAGAAAGAGAGCGGCGGTGTATCTCCCCATAAGCCAATTCCCTTTGCAATCAAATTGATTTATGGTATAATGTCGTCAGACATTATACCGCGCTGGTTCGTGTCACGCGAGGCGTGACAAATTACCAAGCCGAACCATGCGCATCCGCCCGAAGGGATATCATAGCCGGAGGCTATGATATAATGTCGTCAGACATTATACCGCGCTGGTTCGTGTCACGCGAGGCGTGACAAATTACCAAGCCGAACCATGCGCATCCGCCCGAAGGGGTATCATAGCCGGAGGCTAACCATTGGATTGTATGGAAAGATTAAAATATACTAATTTTAGAGACAAGATGAGGTAAAAGATGAAAATAAGCAACTATGAATTTGACCCGGAACAGATCAGACGCGATGCACCTCTGGCGGAACCGGAGCGCCAATTTTACTTTATGGAGATGGCTCGCGCCATGTTAAAAGCCCAATTTGAAGAACGCTCTGCAACGGGCGAGACCTTGGAGCGGTATGGTTCAGAGCGGCTTCAGGATATGCTTACCCAATCGTTTTATGGAACGTTTACAGTGAAAACCTTTGGCTGCCAGATGAACGCAAGAGATTCAGAAAAGCTCATCGGCATTCTGGAGCAGATCGGGTATCAGGAGGTGGACTCTGAGGAGGCAGATTTTGTTCTTTATAACACCTGCACTGTCCGGGAGAATGCCAATCTGCGTGTATATGGTCGTCTGGGACAGCTGGGGGCGTACAAAAAAAAGAATCCGGATATGATGATCGCTCTCTGTGGCTGTATGATGCAGGAGAAAGAAGTGGTGGAGAAGATCAAAAGGAGCTATCGCCAGGTGGATCTGATTTTTGGAACCCATAACATATTCAAGCTGGCCGAGCTGGTTTATACCTGTCTTGAGGAGCGCAGACAGGAAGAGGCAGACAGGGAGGAAGAAAAAGGCAGAAAGCGCCGTATGGTGATTGATGTGTGGGAGGATACCCAGCAGATCGTGGAGGATTTGCCTGTGGAGCGAAAATACTCCTTTAAATCCGGGGTTAATATTATGTTTGGATGCAATAACTTTTGCAGCTACTGTATCGTTCCTTATGTGCGGGGGCGGGAGCGTTCCAGAAAGCCGGAAGAGATTCTCAAGGAGATACGGAATCTGGCTTCAGACGGTGTGGTGGAGATTATGCTCCTGGGACAGAATGTAAACTCCTACGGAACGAATCTGGATGAGCCCATGACATTTGCACAGCTTCTGGAAGAGGTGGAGAAGATAGAGGGGATTGAGCGGATCCGCTTTATGACCTCCCATCCAAAGGATCTGTCTCAGGAATTAATTGATGTGATGGCAAAGTCCAAAAAGATCTGCCGTCATCTCCACCTTCCTTTACAGTCAGGAAGCACAAAGGTTTTAAAGGCCATGAACCGTCACTATACAAAGGAGGATTTTCTGAAGCTGGCAGCTGAAATTAAGGCATCTGTACCAGGAATTTCCCTTACCACGGATCTGATTGTAGGGTTTCCCGGGGAGACAGAGGAGGACTTTGAGGAAACCATGGATGTGGTGCGCAAAGTTGGCTTTGACAGCGCGTTTACCTTTATCTATTCAAAACGAACCGGTACTCCGGCTGCTGTGATGGAGAATCAGATTTCAGAAGAAGAGGTGAAGCATCGCTTTGATCGCCTTTTAAAGGAGGTTCAGGAGATATCAGCCAAGCTGTGCGGCAGGGACGTCCACACAGTACAGCAGGTGCTGGTGGAAGAGGTGAATGACCATTCTCCGGAGCTTATGACAGGACGTTTGTCCAACAATACCATCGTACATTTTCCAGGAGCTTCTTCTATGATTGGAAGGCTGATCAATGTTTATCTGGAAGAAAGCAAAGGATTTTACTACATGGGAACCATTGCAGAGCCGGCAGAGTAAGGGGCTGTTTTATGCACGAGAGAAAAGAGGTTAGTATTTTGGCAAAGACACATCAGCTGTCTCCTATGATGCAGCATTATATGGAAACCAAGGAGGAATATCCAGACTGTATCTTATTCTACCGTCTGGGAGATTTCTATGAAATGTTTTTTGATGATGCGCTGACGGCTTCCAAAGCTCTGGATATTACCCTGACAGGGAGAGACTGCGGCCTTGGGGAGAGGGCTCCTATGTGTGGAGTGCCCTACCACGCAGTGGATTCCTACCTGCACAAGCTGGTTCAACAGGGATATAAGGTAGCCATTGCAGAGCAGATGGAGGATCCCAGTGCAGCAAAGGGGATTGTGAAGCGGGAGGTCATCCGTGTGGTAACTCCTGGAACTATCACCAGCGCCCAGGCTCTGGATGAGACCAGGAATAATTATCTGATGAGCATTGTGTATCTGGATGGAATCTATGGTGTTGCTACCGCAGATGTGAGCACAGGGGACTTTATGGTAACAGAGGTGGTTTCAGACAGGGAGCTTTTTGATGAGATGGATAAATTTTCCCCTTCTGAGCTTATCTGTAACCATGCTTTTAATATGTCCGGTGTGGATATAGAGGATTTAAAGAACCGTTACCATGTGGTTGTTTCCCCTCTGGACAGTCATTTTTTTGGAGATGAGTCCTGCCGTAAGGTGCTAAGGGAGCATTTTCATGTGGGAACCCTGAGCGGGCTGGGGCTGGAGGATTACGGAACCGGTATTATCGCAGCAGGCGCTGTGATGCAGTATATCTATGAAACTCAGAAGAGTTCTCTGGATCATATTACAACCATCACCCCCTATTCCACAGGACAGTATATGGTGATTGACACCTCCACCCGGAGGAATCTGGAGCTGGTGGAAACCATGCGGGAGAAGCAAAAGAGGGGAACCCTTCTTTGGGTGCTGGATAAGACCAAAACTGCTATGGGAGCGAGGCTTCTCCGATCCTACATTGAGCAGCCTCTGATTCACAGAGAGGAAATCATCCAGCGTCAGGCAGCAGTGGAGGAACTGAATATGAGCTATATTTCCAGGGAGGAAATTTGCGAGTATTTAAATCCGATTTACGATTTGGAACGCCTGATAGGGCGTATCAGTTATAAAACGGCTAATCCCAGGGATCTTATTTCATTTAAGAGCTCTTTGGAAATGCTTCCCCATATAAAAGGGATTTTAAGAGAATTTGACAGTCCTCTTTTAAAGGAGCTGGAGGGGGAGCTGGATCCTCTGGAGGATCTGTACCAGCTGATTCATGAATCCATTTTGGAGGATCCTCCCATTGCAGTCCGGGAAGGCGGTATGATTCAGGAGGGGTACAATGAGGAGGCAGACAAGCTGCGCCACGCTAAGACAGAGGGAAAAACCTGGCTTGGAGAGCTGGAGTCCAGGGAGAAGGAGAAAACAGGAATTAAGAGCCTTAAGGTGAAGTTCAATAAGGTGTTTGGCTATTATTTTGAGGTAACCAATTCCTTCAAAAGTCAGGTTCCTGATTACTTTATCCGAAAACAGACGCTCACCAACGCGGAGCGGTATACCACGGATGAGCTTAAGGATCTGGAAGACATCATCATGGGAGCGGAGGAAAAATTAGTCTCTTTGGAATATGAATTATTCTGTCAGGTGCGGGATACCATCGCAGTCCAGGTAATGCGGATTCAGAGGACAGCCAAAGCGGTGGCTGGAGTGGATGTATTTTGCTCCCTGTCTTCTGTTGCCACCAGGCGCAATTACGTGAAACCTCAGATCAATGAAAAGGGGAACATTCAGATTAAAAATGGACGTCATCCAGTGGTAGAGCAGATGATCCGGGATGATCTGTTTGTGGCCAACGATACACTTTTAGATAATGGAAAGAATCGCTTATCTGTGATCACAGGCCCTAACATGGCTGGTAAATCCACCTACATGCGTCAGGTGGCTTTGATTGTTCTGATGGCTCAGCTGGGCAGCTTTGTACCGGCACAGGAAGCAGATATTGGTATCTGCGACCGTATTTTTACCAGGGTAGGGGCGTCCGATGATTTGGCCAGCGGTCAGAGTACCTTTATGGTGGAGATGACTGAGGTAGCCAATATTCTGAGAAATGCCACAAAGAACAGTCTTTTGGTTCTGGATGAGATTGGAAGGGGGACAAGCACCTTTGACGGCTTATCCATTGCCTGGTCCGTCATTGAACATATAAGCAACAGTAAGCTTCTGGGGGCGAAAACTCTCTTTGCAACCCACTACCATGAGCTTACAGAGCTGGAGGGCGCTATTCCAGGGGTGAAGAATTACTGCATTGCAGTGAAGGAGCAGGGGGAGGATATTGTGTTTCTGCGAAAGATTGTACGGGGGGGAGCAGACAAGAGCTATGGGATCCAGGTAGCCAAGCTGGCAGGGGTGCCGGACACAGTGATTGCCAGAGCCAAGGAGATTGCCCAGGAGCTGAGCAATGCAGATATTACTGCCAGAGCGAGGGAAATTGCAGAGATCACAGCTGCTATTCCCCAGCACAAGGCAGTACCTAAGCCAGATGAGGTGGATATGCAGCAGCTTACTTTCTTTGATACAGTGAAGGAGGATGATATTATCCGGGAGCTGGATGAGTTGGATCTGCCGGCTATGACGCCCATTGATGCCATCAATACCCTGTACCGCCTTCAGACAAAGCTTAAAAATCGGTGGAAGGAGAACCAGTAATTTATGAACTTTCATATATTGACTTTGTTTCCGGACATGGTCATGAAAGGATTGGGAACCAGCATAACGGGAAGAGCTATGGAGAAAGGGCTTATTTCTGTAAACAGCATGGACATCCGGGCCTATTCCACAGATAAGCACAATCATGTGGACGACGCCCCTTATGGGGGAGGTGCAGGTATGGTGATGGAACCCGGGCCTGTGTGCGCTTCCTATGAAGCGTTATGCCAACAGCTGAAAAAAAAGCCCAGGGTGATCTATATGACACCTCAGGGAAAGGTGTTTAATCAGTCCATTGCTGAGGAGCTTGCAGAGGAGGAGGATCTGGTGTTCCTCTGCGGGCATTATGAGGGGATTGATGAGAGGGCATTGGAGCTGATCGTAACCGATTACCTGTCGGTAGGGGACTATGTCCTTACGGGAGGAGAGCTTCCAGCTATGGTGATGATCGACTGTATCTCCAGGCTGGTTCCCGGGGTGTTGAATAACCATGTATCAGCTGAGGAGGAGTCCTTTCATGATAATCTTTTGGAATATCCCCAATATACACGGCCGGAAGTATTTAGAGGGTTATCTGTACCGGAGGTGCTTCTAAGCGGGCACCACAAGAGGATTGAGGAGTGGCGCCGCCAGCAGTCAGTGAAGAGAACCTTGGAGCGCAGGCCGGATCTTCTGGAAGATGCAATACTTACTTTAAAGGAAGCTCAGTACCTGGAAGCTCTCCGAGGAGGAGAGGGGGAGCTTAAGGAGCTGAACAAGGAGGTGGAGGCGTACTTAAAGGAGCTGAATGTGGGGGTTGCAGAGATGAAGCTTAAGAGGAAGGCCGGGACTATGATTAAGAAGCTTTTGGGTTCCGGAGAATGTACAGTAAAGGATTTAAAAAGCTTTTATAAGGTCTGTAAGCTGCGGGTAAGAATGGGGAACAAGCAGGAAAGAGACTGTTAAAATATGGGGATAGAAGGGATATATGATTGACAGAATCTGGATTATAGTGTAAAATCTCATGAAACTATGCAGATAAAGGCAGAGTAAACTATATTTTTAAGAAACAGGAGTGATAATTTTGGATCTATCTGGTGACAGGATCGCCATACGTTTAGTTGTAATTCTGATTTTACTGGGGCTTTCTGCCTTCTTTTCATCTTCGGAGACAGCCCTTACCACAGTGAACAAAATCCGCATACGGAATCTGGCAGAAGCAGGCAATAAGTCGGCTGAATGGGTGTTAAAGCTTTCAGAAAATCAGGGAAGAATGCTCAGCGCCATCTTAATCGGCAATAACGTGGTAAATTTGTCAGCCTCTTCTATGCTGACAGTTCTTGCGACAGAGGTGTTCGGAAGTAAGTCAGCAGGAGCAGCAACCGGTTTGTTGACGCTGTTGATTTTGATCTTTGGAGAGATAACTCCCAAGACGGTAGCTACATTGGATTCGGAGAGAAATGCCCTCCGATTTGCTCATGCTATCTATGTGATTATGGTAGTACTTACTCCGGTAATCTATCTGGTGAATCAGATGTCCTCCGGCGTGCTAAAGCTTCTGAAGGTGGATCCCAATAAGCGGGGAGACGATATGACAGAAGATGAGCTGAGAACCATTGTGGAGGTAGGCCATGAAAAGGGAGTAATCGAATCAGAAGAAAAGCAGATGATTAACAATGTATTCGATCTGGGCGATTCTGTGGCGAAGGATATTATGATCCCCAGAATTGATATGATTTTCATCAACATAGAGGCTGATTTTGAAGAGCTTTTAGAGGTGTTTCGCAGGGAGAGGTATACCAGGCTGCCGGTCTATAAAGACACAACTGATAATGTGGTGGGGATTATCAATATTAAGGATATGCTTCTGATTAAAGACAGGGAACATTTTTCTATAGAGGAACACCTGCGGCAGCCTCTCTACACCTTTGAATCTAAAAAGCTGTCAGAGCTGATGGTGGAGATGCGGAAAACCTCCAATAACATTGTGATCGTTCTGGACGAGTACGGCGCTACAGCAGGCCTTGTTACTCTGGAAGATATTTTGGAAGAGATCGTAGGGGATATCAGGGATGAATACGATGAAGATGAGGAGAATGAGCTGATCCTGATTCAGGAGGGAGAATATCTTGTGGAGGGCTCCATGAAGCTGGATGATTTAAATGACAAATTGGGTCTGAAGCTTATCTCTGAAGATTATGACTCCGTAGGAGGTTTGGTAATTGAACAGTTGGATCACCTGCCTTCCCAGGGGGAAGCGGTGGAATGGGATGGAATCCGCCTCCTGGTAGAACATGTAGAAAAAAACAGGATCGATAAGATACGGATTTATCTTCCAGTATCCGGGGAGGAAGAAGATTCCTGATAAAATGCTTGCGTATTTGATGAATTTGTGATAGAATAAGACGCTGTGAAAAGAAATAGATGGTCCTCTGTTACTGAGATGCAGAATGAACTGCAAGGAGTATTAAGAACATCCAATAGATGAAGGAGGTTCACACGATGAACGAGATTATTAAGAACATTGAGGCAGCTCAGTTAAAGGAAAGCGTTCCAAGCTTTAAGGTTGGCGATACTGTTAAGGTATACAACAAGATTAAAGAGGGAAACCGAGAGAGAATCCAGATTTTTGAGGGAACTGTTATCAAGAGACAGAACGGCGGCGCAAGAGAGACCTTTACCGTAAGAAAGAATTCCAACGGTATTGGAGTTGAGAAAACCTGGCCATTGCATTCCCCAAGTGTTGACAACGTTGAAGTGATCCGCAGAGGTAAGGTAAGACGTGCGAAACTGAACTATTTGAGAGATAGAATTGGTAAGGCTGCTAAGGTAAAAGAGTTAGTTAAATAATTAAATGATAAAGTAAGAATAGAGTTTGCGTTTGCAAGCTCTATTTTCTACTATGAAAACAGATTGTATAGCAGGAGTTTCAGGAAGGCGGAGTGAATTCATGGAATATTATGTGAATGAAGATACGGTATGGCTGCGCCGGATTGTGGGATGGATCGTTAATATTGTGGTGGTGATGGCCTGCGCATGGTTTCTGGTATACAGCTTTTGTACCCAGGTGCCAGTGTCAGGCAATTCCATGCAGCCGGTGTTGAATTCAGAGGATGTGGTTTTAGTGAACCGCCTGTCCTATGATTTAGGAGCTCCCAAGCGCTTTGATATTGTAGTGTTCGAGCGAGAGGATCAGAAGAAGAATGTGAAGCGGGTCATTGGACTGCCAGGGGAAAGAATCCAGATAAAAGGTGGTTTTATATTTATAAATGGAGAGCTTCTAAATGCTGAGAACGACTTGGAACAGGTGTCTCTGGCAGGAAGAGCAGATAGCCCCATTCAGCTTGAGAAGGATGAGTATTTTCTCTTGGGAGATAACAGGGACAGCAGTGAGGACAGCCGGTTTTCCAATATTGGCAACGTGAAGAGGAAGCAGATACAGGGAAAGGTCTGGTTTCGAATGTTTCCTTTGTTGAAGATGGACTTTATTTCCTCCAAATGATCCTTTTGAGAGGACGGTTCTGGACGAAAGAACAAATGGAAAGGCAGCAGGCAAAACAGAACAGGAGTTTGTTATGAATATACAGTGGTATCCCGGTCACATGACCAAGGCAAAACGTGCCATGAAAGAAGATATGAAGCTGATCGATCTGGTGATTGAGCTGGTGGATGCAAGAGTCCCATTTTCCAGCCGCAATCCGGATATAGACGATCTGGGAGCTGGAAAAGCCAGAATCGTGCTGCTTAACAAGTCGGATCTGGCAGATGAACGGCTCAATGGGAAGTGGGCCTCCTGGTTTGAGGCTCAGAAAATTCATGTGGTGAAAGTTGATGCAAGGAACAAGGGAACCTTAAAGCAGGTTCAGTCTGTGGTTCAGGAGGCTTGTAAGGAGAAGCTTGAAAGAGATAGAAGAAGAGGAATTCTAAATCGTCCCATTCGTACCATGGTGGTGGGGATCCCTAATGTGGGCAAATCTACTTTTATCAATTCCTTCGCAGGAAAGGCTTGTGCCAAAACAGGGAACAAGCCAGGGGTTACCAAGGGTAACCAGTGGATTCGTCTGAATAAAACTCTGGAGCTTCTGGATACTCCGGGCATCCTCTGGCCCAGGTTTGAAGATCAGCAGGTGGGAGTTAAGCTGGCAATGATTGGTTCTATCAACGATCAAATTCTAAATAAAGATGAGCTGGCCTGTGAGCTGATTCGTTTTCTTGAGGTTCATTATCCTCAAGTGCTTTCTGAACGCTTTCATGTGGAAGAGAAAAAGGAGCAGCCAGAACTTGTTTTGGAAGAGATCGCCAGGGTAAGAGCCTGCCTGATGAAGGGGGGAGAGCTGGATATGGCAAGGGCTGCAGCTCTTCTTCTGGATGATTTTAGGGCAGGTAAGCTGGGGCGTATTACACTGGAGGAGCCAAAGGAGTAGGGAGATGACAGCAGGAAAGGAAGAAAAGCTTCAGAAGGAGCTGGACCGATTGGAGCAGATGGCGGCCTTTGAGAAAGAGTATGGGCATCTGGGTTTGATCTGCGGGGTGGATGAGGCCGGAAGAGGACCTCTTGCAGGACCTGTAGCGGCAGGTGCCGTAATTTTGCCAACAGATTGCCGAATCCTATATCTGAACGATTCCAAAAAGCTTTCCGAGAAGCGAAGAGAAGCGCTGTATCTGGAGATAAAAGAGAAGGCAGTTGCCTGGAGCGTGGGCATTGCCTCGCCAGGAAGGATCGATGAGATCAATATACTTCAGGCCACCTATGAGGCTATGAGAGAGGCCATTAGAGGGCTGTCTCCTAAGCCGGATGTGCTTTTAAATGATGCAGTAACCATACCAGGAGCAGAATATACCCAGGTACCAATTATCAAAGGAGATTCTAAAAGTCTGTCCATTGCGGCAGCCAGTATTCTTGCAAAGGTTACAAGAGATCATATGATGGCTGAGTATGAGGAGATGTTCCCAGGCTATGGATTTGCTAAACATAAAGGGTATGGGACAGCTGCTCATATCCAGGCCATCCGTCAGCTGGGTCCCTGCCCGATCCACAGGAAAACCTTTATCAGAAAGTTCACTGGGGAAGGTACATGAATAAAAGAGAGACAGGGGGACTCTTTGAACAGGTGGCCGCAGACTATCTGCGAAGCCTGGGATATCATATACTCCGGCAAAATTACCGATGCAGGCAGGGAGAGGTGGATTTAATCTGCCGTCATGAAGGGTATCTGGTGTTTGTGGAGGTGAAATACCGATCCACTCAGATCATGGGCGCTCCCTCAGAGGCAGTTGATTGGAGAAAACAGGAGCACATCCGCAGGGTGGCTGTATTCTATCTGTACAGCAGCAGACTGCCAGAGGATACTCCCTGCCGTTTCGATGTGGTGAGTATTCTGGGAGAAGAGATCAAGGTGATACAGAATGCATTTTAAAGTGACAGAAGAGGGAGGGATTGCATCGAATGGGAATCAGCTGGAACTATAAGAATCAAGAACCTGTATTCGAGACCATCAATGATACAGGAGTACCCTACTTATCGTTTAAAGGGCTGGATCGTACGGGAATGGTAATAAATGGCTTCTCCACCCGGCTGGGAGGTGTGAGTAAGGGAAGGTTTGCCACCATGAATTTTTCTTACAGCCGCAAGGATGATCCCTCTGATGTGCTGGAGAATTTTACCAGGATGGCTCAGGCTCTCCATGTGGAACGCGATCGTATGGTTGTTTCCTATCAGACCCACACAACCAATGTGAGGAGAGTGACAGAAGCGGATGAAGGGAAGGGAGTCATCCGCCCAAGAGATTACAGGGATGTGGACGGTCTTATTACAGATGTGCCGGGAATTACTCTGGTGACTTTCTATGCAGACTGTGTTCCCCTCTATCTGGTGGATCCTGTACATGGAGCCATCGGTCTTTCTCATTCAGGATGGAGAGGAACCGTTGGGAAAATGGGTAAGGTAACTTTGGATGCTATGGAGGAAGCCTTTGGAACCAAGGCAGAGGACGTAATTGCGGCCATCGGCCCCAGCATTTGCAATGACTGTTTTGAGGTGGGGGAAGAAGTGGTGATGGAATTTAAAGCTGCCTTTGACAGTAAGTTCCATAAAGAGATTTTTTATCCCAATGGGAAGGCTGGAAAATATCAGCTTGACCTTTGGAAGGCGAATCAGCTTATCTTGCAGGAAGCGGGGGTTTTGGCAGAACAGATTCATATTACCAACGTCTGCACCATGTGTAACAGTGATTATCTGTTCTCCCACAGGAGAGTGGGAGAGGAGCGGGGAAATCTGGCTGCTTTCTTATGCATTCGCTGAGGAAGCATTTAAAAAAGAGGCAGGGAAATTTTTCTCTGCCTCTTTTTTCTCTCTGGTCCAGGAGTGTGAAATATGCCTTTCTTCATTATATGAGCTTTTGAAAATATTCATATCCTCCACCCTGATATTTCTTCACCAGCTTCTGAATCTTCTCTGTAGGAGTGAGGGTAGCGCTGATGGATCGGTCATGGTTTAAGGTATTGATGATAGCAGCCAGATATTTACTCATATCTGCTTCCAAATACCAGTCTCTGTTCATAAGCTCAGGTGTGCGGTAGTTTAAATTGGTGGTAATTACATAATCCAGATATCCCTGGTTATGGAACTCATCAAATTTTTCCAGCCCGTTTGTAAAGAGTCCAAAGGTACAGCACACAATCACCTTCTCTGCCTTGCGTGTTTTCAGTTCCTTACAGGTATCCAGCATGCTGTCGCCAGAGGAAATCATATCATCAATAATCAGCACAGTCTTTCCCTCTACCGAAGATCCTAAAAACTCGTGGGCTACAATGGGATTTCTTCCCCCTATTACCTTAGAGTAATCACGGCGTTTGTAGAACATACCCATATCTACCCCTAGGTTGTTTGCAAGGTAGACTGCCCGGTTCATAGCTCCTTCATCAGGGCTTATAATCATCAGGTGTTCTTTGTCAAGCTGGATGCTGGGATCGTGCTGGAACAAGGCTTTTACAAACTGATAGGTAGGCATAAAATTGTCAAAGCCGATCAGAGGGATGGCATTTTGAACCCGGGGATCGTGGGCATCAAAGGTAATAATGTTCTCCACTCCCATAGCAGCCAGCTCCTCCAGTCCCATGGCACAGTCCAGAGATTCACGCTTATTGCGTTTGTGCTGACGGCTTTCGTATAAGAAAGGCATGATTACATTCACCCTGTGGGCAGTGGATACACAGGCTCCTACAATCCGCTTTAAATCCTGGAAATGATCGTCAGGAGACATGTGATTGGTATAACCGCTCACTGTGTAGGGAATGCTGTAATTCATCACATCCACCATGGCGAACAAGTCTGTTCCGCGGACAGATTCCCCCACAACTGCCTTTCCCTCCCCTGTTCCAAATCTTGGGCAGCTGCATTTTAGAAGATAAGAGTCCATATCATATCCACGGTAATGCAGATCCTGCTGGCGGCTAAGCTCCTCCATATCATTGCGTCTAAACTGCACAATGTGATCGTTTACCTTGGATGCCAAATCTTTGCAGCTGTCCAGAGCTGCGATTTTTAAGGGTGCAACAGGAAGGGAATCCTTGAATACAAAATTGTTAGCCATGATTAGCTTTGCTCCTTTATCAATATAAGTAAAAAAGTTTCATATGTTCAGAATATCACATATGATTTATACCATTTCCCATTACCAGGGTCAAGGGGTTAGGGATATTTCGTTTAAAAAAACAAAAGAATTTCTTTCAATGAACTTGCCATTTACAAAAAGCAGGAATATTGTTATCATTAATAGTACTGTCGGGCTGAAACAAGGCTTAGAAAACACTTTACAAGTGAAGATGTGTATAGTAAAATCAAGCGGACGTTACTTTGTAAAACTGGTATATGCTCCTGTCTAAGGCGGGAGGAGTAATTTACGGAGGAAGATCAATGAGTAAACCAATCGTAGCCATCGTAGGAAGACCGAATGTGGGTAAATCTACGCTGTTTAATGTAATTGCAGGAGACACTATTTCTATTGTGAAAGATACCCCAGGTGTAACTAGAGACAGAATCTATGCAGATTGTAACTGGCTGGACAAGAATTTCACCTTAATTGACACAGGAGGAATTGAGCCGGATACCAGCGATATCATTCTGTCCCAGATGCGTGAGCAGGCGGAGATAGCCATTGCCACAGCAGATGTGATCGTATTTATTGTAGATGTGCGTCAGGGACTGGTAGATTCTGATTCCAAGGTAGCAGATATCCTTCGGAAGTCCCGTAAGCCTGTAGTCTTGGCTGTAAATAAAGTGGACAGCGTAGCTAAGTTCGGCAATGATGTCTATGAATTCTACAATCTGGGCATTGGAGATCCCCAGCCAGTATCAGCAGCCTCCCGTCTGGGCATCGGTGATTTATTGGATGAGGTGGTAAAGCACTTTGATGGGAATCAGGTTGAGGAGGAAGAGGATGATCGTCCCAGGATCGCTATCGTAGGGAAGCCCAATGTAGGCAAATCTTCCATCATCAATAAGCTTTTAGGAGAGAACCGGGTGATTGTATCTGATATAGCAGGCACCACCAGAGATGCAGTGGATACAGAGATCCTTCATAACCAGACTCCTTATGTATTCATTGATACAGCAGGGCTGCGCCGCAAGAACAAGATCAAGGAAGATCTGGAGCGATACAGTATTATCCGAACTGTGACTGCGGTGGAGCGGGCCGATGTGGTGGTTGTGGTGATTGACGCTAAGGAGGGAGTCACAGAGCAGGATGCCAAGATTGCGGGAATCGCCCATGACAGGGGAAAGGGTATGATTGTAGCAGTCAATAAATGGGATGCCATTGACAAGACGGACAAAACCATCTACGAGTATACCAGAAAGATTAAGGAAACCCTGTCTTTTATGCCCTATGCAGAATTTATTTTTATTTCTGCGGCCACAGGGCAGCGCTTGCCAAAGCTCTTTGATATGATTGACGCAGTCCGTGAAAATCAGAATATGCGTGTGGCTACCGGTGTTTTGAATGAAATTATGACAGAGGCTGTAGCCATGCAGCAGCCGCCTTCTGATAAAGGCAAGAGGCTTAAAATCTACTATATGACTCAGGTTGCAGTAAAGCCTCCCACCTTTGTAGTTTTTGTGAATGACAAGGAGCTGATGCATTTCTCCTACACAAGATATCTGGAGAATCAGATTAGAAATTCCTTCGGTTTCAGGGGAACATCCTTAAAGTTTATCATCCGTGAGCGAAAGACAAAGGAGCAGTAAAACATATACCAAGGGGGAGTAAATGAGGAATGGAACGAATTATATGTTTAATCATAGGGTATGTCTTTGGGCTGTTCCAGACAGGCTATTTTTATGGTAATCTTCAGGGGATTGATATCCGTAAGCATGGAAGCGGCAACGCAGGAAGCACCAATGCACTCCGGGTGATGGGAGTAAAAGCCGGAATGATGGTATTTTTAGGAGATGTTCTTAAAACGGTACTTCCCTGTTTGCTGGTGAGAATTTTCTTTAAAAGCCAGACGGAATTTATTTATGTGTTGATTTTATACGCAGGGTTTGGAGTGATTCTGGGACATAATTTCCCTTTTTATCTGAAATTTAAGGGGGGAAAGGGAATTGCAGCGATGGCTGGTATGATCGTTTCTCTGGACTGGCGGCTGACCCTTCTCTGTCTGGCAGCGTTCATTCTGATTGTAGCAACCACCAGGTATGTATCTCTAGGCTCTCTGGCAGTATCCCTGCTCTTTTTTCTCTGGTGTCTGGCTTTGGGAAATATGGGAGCTTATGACTTATCCCAGAGCACTCAAAAGGAATTTTACTTTGTGGCTTTTGTAATTGCAGCCATGGCTTTTTGGAGACACAGGGAAAATATTGTAAGACTGTTTCACGGGAAAGAAAATAAGGTAGGTTCTAAGAAGAAGGAACAATAAAAGACGAAAAGAGGATAGTGAAGGTATGGCATCAATCGGAGTGATCGGAGCAGGTACGTGGGGTACAGCTTTAGCAGTGCTGTTAAAGGGAAATGGACATCAGGTAGACATATGGTCGGCCTTTCCTGAGGAAGTGGAAGAACTAAAGGAAAGACGGATTCACAGGAATCTGCCCCAGGTCAAAATTCCGGATGGAATCGGATTCACAGCAGATCTGAGGGAGGCCATGGAAGAGCGGGATCTTCTGGTCTTGGCAGTTCCTTCCGTGTTTGTGCGGGAAACAGCCCAAAAGATGAGCCTCTATTTGAAAAAGGGTCAGGTAATTACCAATGTGGCCAAGGGGATTGAGGAGAGCACTCTTATGACCCTGGCTCAGATAATCGAAGAGGAGCTTCCTGAGGCGCAGGTATCCGTTCTCTCCGGTCCCAGCCATGCAGAGGAGGTTGGAAAGGGTCTTCCTACCACCTGTGTGGCAGGAGCCAGGAAAAAACAGGTGGCTGAGCTTGTCCAAAGCCTTTTTATGAGTCAGACCTTTCGGGTCTATACAAGCCCTGATGTTTTAGGTATTGAGCTGGGAGGCGCCCTTAAAAATGTCATCGCTCTGGCAGCCGGAATGGCAGACGGGCTGGGTTATGGAGATAACACAAAGGCAGCCCTTATTACCAGAGGAATCGCAGAGATTTCCCGGCTGGGCATACACATGGGGGGGAAGATGGAGACTTTTGCCGGCCTTACAGGAATCGGAGATTTGATCGTAACCTGTGCCAGTGTCCACAGCCGCAACCGTAGGGCCGGCTTCCTGATGGGACAAGGCTGTACCATGGATCAGGCCATGAAGGAGGTTAAGATGGTAGTGGAAGGTGTCCATTCAGCCAAGGCAGCTCTTGCCTTATCCGAAAAACACCATATATCCATGCCCATTGTGGAGCAGGTCAATGAGATCCTGTTTAACGGTACCTCGGCTAAGGAAGCAGTTTCAGAGCTGATGCTCAGGGATAAGAAAATTGAAAATTCCGGTCTGGAATGGGAAGGGGAGCAGCAATAGCAAGTACATCTGCTTTATCTGACCGTTAGGAAAAAAGTTAAGGGAAAGAGCCTGCCGGAGGATTCTTTTCCTTATTTTTTTGTCTATTTCCAAGATTAAACACAAAATTTTATTATAATACTTCAATAAATCCATAAAAATTATTTATTATGTTCAAAAAAAGGTTGACAATTAAGTTTTGAATACCTATAATGATAAAAAGCTTTCTATTGAATCAGCAAGAGGAGGAAGGAATTATGAAGAAGAGAGTGTTAAGCTTTGGTCTTGCAGCGGTGATGGCTGTATCCTTAACTGCATGCGGTGGTACAGGCAAAACAGAAGCTGGTGCAGGTTCTGCACCAGGAGAGAATGTAATTAAGATCGGCAGCATTGGCCCTGTCACCGGGGGAGCAGCTGTCTATGGAATGGCAGTGAAAAACGGTGCACAGCTGGCGGTGGACGAGATCAATGCAGCAGGCGGTATCAATGGTATGAAGATCGAATTCCAGTTTCAGGATGACGAACATGATGCTGAAAAGTCTGTCAATGCTTACAATACATTAAAGGACTGGGGAATGCAGGCTCTTGTGGGAACGGTTACTTCTGCTCCCTGTATTGCAGTAGCTGACAAAACTGCTTCTGACAATCTGTTTCAGATTACACCTTCCGGATCTGCTGTAGAGTGTGCAGCCAATCCCAATGTATTCCGTGTATGCTTCTCCGATCCGGATCAGGGAACAGCTTCCGCTGCTTACATCGGAGAGAATAAGCTGGCATCTAAGATCGCTGTGATTTATGACAGCTCTGATGTGTATTCCAGCGGTATTTATGAGAAGTTCGCTCAGGAATCACAGGGACAGGGGCTTGAGATTGTAGCTGCTGAAGCATTTACAGCTGACAGCAATAAAGATTTCTCCACTCAGCTGCAAAAGGCAAAAGAGGCAGGGGCAGAGCTGGTATTCCTTCCAATCTACTATACAGAAGCCTCTCTGATTTTACAGCAGGCCAATACCATGGGCTATGCTCCAATGTTCTTTGGGTGTGACGGTATGGATGGAATCCTGCAGGTTAAAAATTTTGATGTGAGCCAGGCGGAGGGACTTATGCTTTTAACTCCCTTTGCAGCAGATGCAGAGGATGAATTAACAGTTAATTTTGTGAAGAATTACCGTGAGAAGTACAATGAGACACCGGTACAGTTTGCAGCAGATGCTTACGATGCAGTTTACGCATTAAAGCTGGCAGCAGAGGATGGAAATATCACTTCTGATATGGATCCATCCGCTATTTGTGACATATTAAAAACCTCCATGCTGAACATCCGGTTAGACGGACTTACAGGAGAGGGCATGACCTGGACAGAGGACGGAGAGCCTCACAAAGCGCCCAAGGCAGTGAAGGTTGTTAACGGTGTTTATACAGCGATGTAATCCGTTCGCCGGATTTGAAACATAATCAAACCCAATAGAGGGTTGTCCCTATGACGCCCTCTATTGTTTATATTCAGTGTTTATATTCAGCTTCCGGTCTGTAAAGGCCGGGGAGTGCCGGCGCTTCAGCTGGGAATAAAAAGACTTCAGACGAAGAGGTGTAAGTATGGGCTTTCTTAACTATTTCATCAATGGCATCAGCCTGGGCAGTGTATACGCTATCATAGCCCTTGGGTATACGATGGTTTACGGTATCGCCAAAATGCTGAATTTCGCTCACGGCGATGTAATTATGATTGGCAGCTATGTGGTATTTGTCACAGTGAGCACCATGGGATTTTCCCCTATGGTAAGTGTGCTTATAGCAATTCTGGTGTGTACGCTGCTGGGTATGGCCATTGAGAGAATTGCATACAAGCCCTTACGTGGGGCTTCTCCCCTTGCCGTACTGATCACGGCCATTGGTGTCAGCTATCTTCTCCAGAACATAGCCCTTCTTATGTTCGGCGCAGATACCAAATCCTTTACTACGGTTGTGACCATTCCTGCCTTGAAGCTGGCAGGAGGAGATATAACCATTACCGGAGAGACTCTGGTGACCATCTGTACCTGTATTATCATTATGGTTGGACTTACCGCCTTTATTAATAAGTCCAAAGCCGGACAGGCGATGCTGGCTGTATCAGAGGATCGGGGAGCGGCCACTTTGATGGGGATCAATGTGAATGGCACCATTGCTCTCACCTTTGCCATCGGTTCCGCATTGGCAGCCATTGCAGGGGTGCTTCTCTGTTCCGCTTACCCTTCTCTGACTCCGTATACTGGTTCTATGCCCGGTATTAAAGCCTTCGTTGCAGCTGTATTCGGAGGGATTGGATCCATTCCAGGCGCATTTATTGGAGGAATTCTGTTAGGTATCATTGAGATTCTCTCCAAGGCTTATATTTCATCACAGATGTCTGATGCTATCGTGTTCTCTGTGCTGATCCTTGTACTCCTGGTTAAGCCCACTGGGATTTTGGGCAAAAAGATAAGTGAGAAAGTGTAGGTGCCGGAATGAAAAGTAAAGCGAAACAGAAGCTGTTTATCAACAATATGATTACATATGGAATCGTAGTCGCTGCCTATCTTATTATGGAAGTTCTCATGGGGGCAGGGCAGGTTTCCAGCCTGATAAAAGGACTTTTAGTTCCCTTTTGCATCTATGTGATTATGGCAGTCTCCCTGAATCTGACAGTGGGTATTCTGGGAGAGCTGAGTCTGGGGCATGCAGGCTTTATGTGTGTGGGAGCCTTTGCAGGAGCGTTGTTTTCCAAATGCATGAAGGGGGTTATGGATCCTACTCTGGGAATGATCGCTGCCGTTCTGATTGGAGCTGTGACAGCCGCTTTTTTTGGCATGCTCATCGGGATTCCTGTTTTACGCCTTAAGGGTGACTATCTGGCCATTGTGACCCTTGCCTTTGGTGAGATTATCAAGAATCTGATGAATGCCATTTATCTTGGCCGTGATTCCTCCGGTTTTAAAATTTCCTTTAAAGATTCCATGTCCCTTCGTCTGGAAGAGGGCGGGGAGGTGCTGATTAAGGGAGCTCAGGGAATCACAGGAACACCTCAGACCTCTAATTTTACCATTGGTATCATTCTGGTTTTGATTACCTTGTTTATTGTTTTAAATCTGATAAACTCCCGCACAGGACGGGGAATCATGGCCATTCGTGACAACCGGATTGCAGCAGAGTCCATTGGAATTAACATTACAAAGTATAAGCTTCTGGCATTTTCCCTGTCAGCAGGTCTGGCTGGGGTGGCCGGAGTTCTCTATGCCCACAACCTCACGACGCTGACAGCGCTTCCAAAGAACTTTGGATACAACATGTCCATTATGATCCTGGTGTATGTGGTTCTGGGTGGAATCGGCAGCATCAGAGGTTCTGTCATTGCCACCGTTGTTCTCTACCTCCTTCCGGAGCTGTTAAGAGGTCTGAGCAATTACCGAATGCTTATGTATGCGATTGTACTGATTCTGGCTATGCTTTTTCATTCAGCGCCTCAGTTTGCAGCTTTCCGTGAGCGCATTGCTGAGAAGTTGAAAGGCAGACACAATTCGGCAAAGGAGGCGGTATAAGATGGCGTTATTGGAAGTTAAGAGTTTGAGTATTTCCTTTGGTGGACTTAAGGCTGTTGATAACTTCAGCCTCTCCATTGAAAAGGGGAAACTCTACGGTCTGATTGGACCAAATGGTGCAGGGAAAACCACTGTGTTTAATCTTCTGACAGGAGTGTATAAGCCGAATTCAGGAAGTATTGAGTTGGACGGTATCAACGTGACAGGAAAGAGCGCCATTGAGATCAATCAATCCGGTATTGCAAGAACCTTTCAGAATATCCGCCTGTTTAATGATTTATCTGTGCTGGATAATGTAAAGGCAGGGCTTCATAATCATTACAGATACAATACCCTGGAAGGTGTTTTTCGCCTTCCCAGGTATTTTAAGGTGGAGAAGGCCATGGAGGAGAAGGCCATGGAGCTTTTAAAGGTTTTTGGTCTGGAGGAGGAGTGTGACCGCAAGGCCTCCAATCTTCCTTATGGCGATCAGAGAAAGCTGGAGATAGCCAGAGCTCTGGCTACCGAGCCTAAGCTTCTCCTTTTAGATGAACCGGCAGCAGGAATGAACCCCAATGAGACAGCGGAGCTGATGGATACCATTCGGTTTGTGAGGGATAGTTTTGATATGACCATTCTTCTGATTGAACATGATATGAAGCTGGTCAGTGGAATTTGTGAGGAGCTGACAGTGCTTAACTTCGGTCAGGTGCTGTGCCAGGGGAATACCAGAAGTGTGCTTCACAATCCGGAAGTTGTGAAAGCATATCTTGGGGAATAGGAGGATTGTATCGTATGGCTATGCTTGAAGTCAGAGACCTGGAGGTATATTATGGTATGATCCAGGCAATAAAGGGAATCTCCTTTGACGTAAATCAGGGAGAGATTGTTGCACTGATTGGAGCCAATGGTGCAGGAAAGACCACAACCCTCCATACAGTAACAGGACTGATCAGCTCCAAAGCCGGCAAGATTCTGTATGAAGGTACAGATGTAACAAGAATTCCAGGATATAAGCTGGTGGGAATGGGGCTTGCTCACGTCCCTGAGGGGAGAAGGGTATTCTCCACTTTAACTGTTCTTCAGAATTTGAAGATGGGAGCTTATACCAGGAAGGATAAGGAGGAGATGGAAGCTACCCTCAAGATGATTTATCAGAGATTTCCCAGGTTGGAAGAGCGTAAGCATCAGCTGGCAGGTACTTTATCTGGCGGTGAACAGCAGATGCTGGCTATGGGACGTGCTCTTATGAGTCATCCTAAGATGATCCTCTTAGATGAACCATCCATGGGGCTTTCTCCTATTTATGTGAATGAAATTTTTGATATGATTCAGAAGATCAATCAAGATGGAACCACCGTGCTTTTAGTGGAGCAAAATGCCAAAAAAGCTCTGTCTATTTCTGATAAGGCCTACGTTTTGGAGACGGGGAAGATTGTCCTAAGTGGGGATGGTAAGGAGCTGATGAATCATGAACAGGTGAAGAAGGCTTATCTTAGTGAGTAGGCTGCAAAATAAATCATAACCTTTATACCCCCTGCATATATTATAAAAGCATAGCAAGGGGGTATATTTATGGACAATTTTAATGTATACAAGGATATTCAGGCGAGAACGGGCGGGGAGATATATATAGGTGTGGTAGGACCGGTGCGCACTGGTAAATCTACCTTTATCAAACGTTTTATGGAGCTTTTAGTACTCCCAGCCATGGAAGATGAGAATTTAAGAAATTTAAGCAGGGATGAGCTTCCCCAAAGTGCCGCCGGAAAAACAATCATGACCACAGAGCCAAAATTCATTCCAAAGGAAGCGGCAGCCATCAATCTTGCAGATGGGATCGAGGCTAAGGTTCGTCTGATTGACTGTGTGGGCTTTATGGTGGAAGGGGCAGCCGGCCATATAGAAAATGGGGAGGAACGTCTGGTAAAGACTCCCTGGTATGATTATGATATTCCCTTTACCCAGGCAGCAGAAATCGGAACACGCAAGGTCATCAACGATCACTCTACCATTGGAATCGTAGTCACTACAGACGGAACCATTGGCGAAATCAAGCGTCCCGGATATATAGAAGCAGAGCGTCAGACCATTGAGGAACTGAAAAAGCTGGGTAAGCCGTTCATTATTCTGATCAATTCTGTCAGGCCTTACTCAGATGAAACAGTGAAGATGGCAAAGGAAATGTCAGATACATATGGTGTGGCAGTGCTGCCTGTTAATTGTGAGCAGCTGAAGAAAGAAGATGTGTTTCATATACTGGAGAAGGTGTTAAAGGAGTTTCCTGTTACTGAGATGGATTTTTATATTCCCAAGTGGCTGGAGATCCTTCCTGCAACCCACTGGCTGAAAGGTCAGGTGATTCAGGCAGCCAAGGGCGTAATTCAGAGGGTAAGCCATATGAAAGACGTAGCCAAAGAACTGTATGGACAACAGACAGACACCATCAAGGGGATGCGGGTGCGCAATATGCAGATGTCTGACGGCCGGGTAGCAGTGCAGATGGATATGGAGGACAGCTATTACTACCAGATTCTCAGTGATTATGTGGGGCTTCCCATCCAGGGGGAGTATCAGCTGATGCAGACTTTAAGCGCTCTGGCAAAGATGCAGAAGGAATATGAGAAGGTTCAAAATGCGTTGACTCAGGTACGGTTAAAGGGGTATGGAGTGGTTACGCCAGAGCGCTCTGAGATCGTTCTGGATGAACCTCAGGTCATTAAACACGGTAATAAATACGGAGTGAAAATGAAAGCCGAGGCTCCATCCATCAATCTGATAAAGGCACATATTGAGACTGAGATTGCTCCCATTGTAGGAAGTGAACAGCAGGCGCAGGATCTGATATCCTACATTAAAGAGAATGCCAGGGACAGTGAGGAGGGGATCTGGAACACCAATATTTTTGGAAAATCCATTCAGCAGATTGTAGAGGACGGGATCCAGGCTAAAGTGTCCCAGATGACAGAAGACTGTCAGATGAAGCTTCAGGATACGCTTCAGAAGATCATCAATGACAGCAGCGGCGGCATGATATGCATCATTATTTAAACTGAGAAAGACAGGGTGGAAAACCGGAAGGCCTGCTTTGCAGGCCGGAGGATTTGACTCCTGGAAGCAGGAAGACGGATACAAGGAAGAAAGAACAGGAGAGGCACAGATGAGCAAGGTATTTATATTTACAGATGGTTCGGCAAGGGGGAACCCGGATGGCCCGGGAGGCTTTGGAACGGTCATTCAATTTGTGGACAAAGAGGGGCAGATTCATGAGAAGATACTGTCCGGAGGTTATGTGCGCACTACCAACAACCGTATGGAACTGATGGCTGCCATACGGGGGTTGGAGGCTCTGAACAGACCCTGCACAGTAGAATTGTATTCTGATTCCAAATACCTTACAGATGCATTTAACAAGAACTGGATTGACAGCTGGATTGCCAAGGGGTGGAATCGGGGAAAAGGAGGGGCTGTGAAGAATATCGATCTGTGGAAGCGTCTTCTAAAGGCAAAGGAACCTCATCAGGTAGACTTTATCTGGGTAAAGGGACATGCAGGGCATCCTCAAAATGAACGGTGTGATCGGTTGGCAACTACAGCGGCTGACGGGGATAATTTGGTGGTAGATGAGGGGCTTAACCTGTAGTTTCTTACGTATCTCTTACAATCTATTACTCCTTTCAATCTCCTATTCCATTTTCGCCTATTTTGTGATAATGTTATGACAAAACCACAAGAAGTAGGGATGAGGAAGATGAAAGAGAAACGGATTTGGATTGTAATTGGCTGTATTCTGCTGATAGGGAGCGGTGTTACCTACTACACCAATTCTTATGTGAAAGGTCAGGCAAAAGGCGGAGAAAGGATAGAAGAGGCAAGTTCCGATGGGGGGAGTCCGGAAGCGTTTGGAACCTTAGAAAGCATAGGCCCTGAAGAGGAATCAAATTCTGTGTGGACTGAGAATGAGGGAACACTTGAGACAGGCTTGGCAAGAAAAGGAAGGATTGCCGGGGAGCCTTTGAGGGAATCCAGGGAGCTTCCTCTGTCAGAAGAGGATGGCAACGGTAAGGCAGGTCTGAAGGAGGAAGTCAGGGAGGGGGATCCGGATGGAGAAGGATCAAAGGCTTCTGTGCCGGAGGAAGGGGTAACAGGAGCCCGGGACAGCTCGGAAACGGCAGAAGATATGGTGGAGGCCATTCCCATCTCCCCTCTGACAGGAGCCAGAACCAGATCCAATCAGATACTCCCTTCATCTGACTGTAAGCAGAGGTTAAAGGATCTGGATCATCAGATACAGAAAATACGTGAGAGTGAGGGAGCTGACAGTTCTTCCAATCTCTACTCCATCAAAACCTCAGCAGAGACAGAGCTTAAGCTTTGGGAGGGAGAAATGGGAGCCGTCTACAATGGACTGCTAGAAATGCTTTCCCAGGAGGATGCGGCTGCATTGGCGGTAGAGCAGCAGGAGTGGCTCCAAAAGAGAGATCTAAAAGCGGCTGAGGGCACCTCCCGAAGTAACGGTTCCGTGGATCGGCTTGGCTATACAGCTATCTTAGTAAGTCTGACAAGAGAGAGAGCCTATGAACTGGCAGACAGATGTGAGGAGGTTAATGGCAGCGTCAAGGAGAATGAGAAAGGATCGTAGGGCTCATTTATCGTATTATTCAGGCGGGGAAACAGGCAGTCAGGCAGCCTGTTTTCCCGCCTGTTTTTCTTAAGTCAGTCTTGATAATTATAAGGTGATATGGTAGAATTGCGGTTATGTGAAAGATTATGTACTTATGTTGTGATGAGATGGAGGAGATGAAAGTGAAAGAACCACAGTACCGGGGCGTTAACGAGCTGCGCCGAATGTTCCTTGAATTTTTTGAGAGCAAGGGGCATCTTGCAATGAAGAGTTTTTCTTTGGTTCCCCATAAGGATAACAGCCTACTGCTGATCAATTCAGGTATGGCTCCTTTGAAGCCATATTTTACAGGGCAGGAGATTCCTCCCAAAAGCCGGGTGACCACCTGTCAGAAATGTATCCGCACCGGAGATATTGAGAATATTGGAAAAACAGCAAGACATGGTACCTTTTTTGAGATGCTGGGAAACTTTTCTTTTGGAGACTACTTTAAGAAGGAAGCCATTGGGTGGACCTGGGAATTTCTTACAGAGGTGGCAGGACTGGATCCGCAACGTCTGTATCCCAGCGTGTATCTGGAAGACGATGAAGCGTTCCACATCTGGAACAAGGAGATAGGGATTCCTGCTGAACGTATTTTCAAGTTTGGGAAAGAAGATAATTTTTGGGAGCATGGTTCAGGTCCCTGCGGTCCCTGCTCTGAGGTTTACTATGACAGAGGGGAAGCTTATGGTTGTAACAGGCCTGACTGTACAGTAGGCTGCGAATGCGATCGGTACATTGAGGTGTGGAACAACGTATTTACTCAGTTTGATAATGACGGAAAGGGACATTACACAGAGCTGGAGCATAAAAATATTGATACGGGAATGGGATTGGAGCGTCTGGCTGTGGTTGTTCAGGGGGTGGACTCTCTCTTTACTGTAGATACCAACAAGGCTCTGTTAGACCAGGTGTGCGGGTTAGCTCATACTGAGTATCAGAGGGATCGGGATGTGGATGTTTCCCTCCGAATCGTGGCAGATCACATCAAATCATGTACATTTATGATATCCGATGGAATTATGCCCTCCAATGAGGGAAGGGGTTACGTTCTTCGTCGTCTTTTGCGCCGGGCAGCCCTCCATGGAAGAACGCTTGGTATCCAAGGCAAGTTTCTGGCAGTACTTTCAGAAACGGTGATTGAACTTTCCAAGGATGGGTATCCTGAGCTGGAAGAGAAGCAGGATATGATTTTTAAGGTGCTCTCTGAGGAAGAGGACAAGTTTAATAAGACCATTGATCAGGGGCTTACGATTCTGGGGGAGATGGAAGAGGAGATGAAAAAGGCCGGAGTAAAGATTCTGTCCGGAGCAGATACATTCAAGCTGTATGACACCTATGGCTTCCCTCTGGATTTGACCAGGGAGATTCTTGAGGAAAAGGGCTGGGGAGTAGATGAAGAAGGTTTTACCGCTGCCATGAAGGAGCAGAAGGACAAAGCCAGAAATGCCCGTAAGACAACCAACTATATGGGAGCTGATGTAACGGTATATCAGTCCATCGATCCGGCGATAACCACAGAATTTATAGGCTATGACAGATTGACATCTGACTCTAAAATTACAGTCCTGACCACAGAGGAGGAGCTGGTAGAAGCACTTACTGATGGACAGAGAGGAACGATTCTCACGGAGAAGACCCCATTTTATGGCACTATGGGAGGCCAGCAGGGGGATGTGGGTATAATCACCAATGGAAATGGCCGGTTTAAAGTGGAGGATACCATTCAGCTTCAGGGGGGGAAGGTGGGCCACATAGGGGTAATGACAAAAGGAATGTTCCAGATTGGAGAAACCGTTACCCTCTCCGTATGTGAGGAGAACCGCAGTCTTACCTGTAAGAACCACAGTGCAACTCATCTTCTTCAGAAAGCATTGCGGGTGGTTCTTGGAAGTCATGTAGAACAGGCAGGTTCCCTGGTAGATGGGAGCAGGCTCCGCTTTGACTTCACTCATTTCTCCGCTATGACAGAAGAAGAAATTAAGAAGGTAGAAGCTTTGGTTAATGAGGAGATACAGGCAGGTCTGAAGGTGGAGACGAAGGTAATGACCTTAGAAGAGGCCAAGAAAACAGGAGCCATGGCGCTCTTTGGAGAAAAATATGGAGATAGGGTTCGTGTGGTTCAGATGGGAGATTTTTCCACAGAGCTTTGTGGTGGAACACATGTTTCAAATACAGGAACGATTTCCTCTTTTAAGATCATCTCAGAATCCGGCATTGCAGCCGGAGTCAGACGGATTGAAGCCCTGACTTCTCAGGGGCTGATGAAGCACTATGAGGAGATGGAAGCAACTTTATTCCAAGCAGCGAAAACAGCCAGAACCACTCCGTCTTCCCTGGCTTCCAAAATCGAGTCTCTGCTGGAGGAGCTCAAAACCCTCAGCTCTGAAAATGAAAAGCTGAAGAGCAAGCTGGCCAATGATTCGGTAGGAGATGTTTTAAGCCGGGTACAGGAAGTGAATGGGGTAAAGATGTTAGCCATCAAGGTATCAGGGGTTGATATGAATGGACTTAGAAACCTGGGGGATCAGATGAAGGAGAAGCTGGGAGAAGGAATTATCGTGATCGCTTCCCAGGAGGAGGGCAAGGTGAACCTGATGGCAGCTGTTACTGAATCTGCACAAACTAAGGGGGCACACGCAGGCAATCTGATTAAGGCGATTGCAGGTCTTGTAGGGGGTGGCGGCGGCGGCCGTCCGAATATGGCTCAGGCTGGAGGGAAGAATCCGGAAGGCATTGATGAAGCCCTTAAGAAGGCGGTTGAGATAGCGGCAGAACAGATCAAATAGGTTCTACCCCATAAAAAGTGAAAAATAATCGCAAGAAAACTAAATTTTTTCTTGACGTATGGTATTTTTATGCTATAATCATAGCAGTGCTAAAAATACCCAAACAGTTGTATTATGCACAATTACACAACTGGAGGGAGGTTAGGTGTGAGCTATGTCGAACGTAATTGTTAAAGATAACGAGAGTTTGGACAGCGCTTTACGCAGATTCAAACGAAACTGTGCAAAGGCTGGTATTCAGCAGGAGATTCGTAAAAGAGAGCATTACGAGAAACCAAGCGTAAGACGTAAGAAAAAGTCTGAAGCTGCTCGTAAGCGCAAGTACAATTAATTTTTAATTAATTGGTAAGATCTAATTAAATTCAGCCAGCTGCTGTAAGAGATTACAGTGACTGGCTGTTTTTCTGTTTCATAAAAGGGCTAATCCAACTCTTGTAAGGTACAGGAGGGGGATGCAATTAAGGAATAATTGGTGTGATAGATGACAAATCCGGGAGCAGATCCAGTCACCCGTTTAATATGTTTCTTTTGAATATAGTCGATCTCCACCTTGTCATGATCACGCCCCTTAGAATAGTAGGCAGCCAGAGCTCCCGCTTCCTCGAACAGGCGATCCGGAAGATTTTCTTCTCCCTGAGCCTTAACAATTACATGGGAGCCGGGGATTCCCTTTGCGTGAAACCACCAGTCATTTCCAGTGGCAATCTTAAAGGTTAGTTCATCGTTCTGATAATTATTTTTCCCCACATAGATATGATAACCGTCGGAAGACACATAGTGAAGCGGACGGCTGGTGATTTTGGGCTTCTTATCCCCGTAATTCCGCTTCTTAATATAACCGTACTCCATCATTTCTTCCTTGATCTGGATGAGATCCTGTTCTGCCAGAGCAATGTCCAGTGCAGAGCTGATGGATTCCAGATGGTCGATCTCAGATTTGGTTTCCTCAATTAAATCCACCAGAGCCTCATAGGTCCGCTTTAGCTTATTATATTTATCAAAATGCTTCTTTGCGTTCTCTGTAGCTGAGAGCTGGGGATCCAGAGGGATGGTGATTTCCTGGTTTGTGTAGTAATTTAAGCAGTGAAAGGATGTTTCCCCTCCTTTCAGATCGTAACCATAAGCATTTAAAAGCTCACCGTATATACGGTATTTTTCTCTCTTATCTGTATCCTGCATCTGCTTTCTCTGAAGATCGTACTTTTTATGGTTCCGTTCCAGCGCAGTCTGAACCACCCGTCTTAGATCAGAAGATTTCTGACGGATTCTTGTGACGGCATCCCGCATAGAGTAATACTGTTCCAGAAGTGTGCTGATGGAAGCTTGAGGTTCCCTGCGGTAGGTGCCTCCTTCATAACAGGTAAGAGGAAAGGATGCGTATTCCACAGGCTCCTCCCCATCATAAATGATACCGGGAGAAAAGCTTCCTGAACTTACATCCTCCATCATTCTTGCAAAGGTATGATAGAGATGTATCATCTCAAGCTCAGCAAGCTCATTTGCAGAATGATCCGAATCAATGGAAGCCAGATGGCAGATTTCTTCTGCCATGACAGGGCTGATCCCGGTAAATCGCTGATAGAGGGCTTTTTGAACCGGCATAGGAGAAGAACCCATTGCCTGGCAGAAACGATCCTCTGATGTATCCAGAGGGTTTTCCTTAGCAGTTGTCTGGGGAATGAAGTAATCTCTCCCGGGTAATACCTCCCGGAGGGAGCTCACATGAGCAGGAACATGCTTAATACTGTCAATGATGGTTCCATCTTCCCTGCAAAATATAATATTGCTGTGCTTGCCCATAATTTCCACTATCAGCCTCTTGCGGCACAGATCCCCCATTTCGTCTAAATGTTCCAGCTCAAATTGAATGATGCGCTCCAGTCCCGGCTGACCTATGGAGAGAATTTTTGCGCTTCCAATGTGCTTTCGCAGCAGCATACAGAAGTTTGGGGCAGTCATGGGGCTGGGTTTGTTTTTTTGTGTAAGGTAAATCAGGGGAAGACTTGCGCTGGCCGATATCTGAAGCCGGTGGTTCTCCCGGTTATGTTTTATGGTAATGAGAAGCTCGTCCTTTTCTGGCTGGGCAATTTTGGAAATCCGCCCGCCTTCCAGTTTTTCTTTCAGCTCATATACCAGGTTCGCTATGGTAATTCCGTCAAATGCCATATCAATTCACTCCCATCTGGTCAATTTTGCGGCAGTGCCGCAGTATTATAAGAATATCATAAGTTTCGGAAATAGAAAAGGGCAAATGGTTGACTTGCCATCCTATATGAATTATAATAACATCTAACTATGGATACGAAAGAGAGGCGTTCGTTATGTTAAAAAGCATGACTGGTTTCGGCAGATATGAGAATGTTACGGATGAGTATAAAATTTCTGTCGAGATGAAAGCCGTAAACCACAGATACCTGGATTTAAATATTAAGATGCCTAAAAAGTTCAATTACTTTGAGGCGTCAATACGGACGCTTCTTAAGAAGTATATCCAAAGGGGTAAGGTTGATCTGTTTATCCATTATGAGGATTACACGGAAGGAAGTCTGTGCCTAAAATACAACCAGGCTCTGGCGGCAGAATACATCCATTACCTGGAACGGATGGCAGAAGAATTCCAGATCCAAAACGATGTAACGGTATCGGCTCTGGCTAAGTTTCCGGAGGTTCTGACCATGGAGCAGGTGCCGGAGGATGAGGAGCACTTGTGGGAGATACTTTCCGGTGCCCTGGAGGAGGCTGCCGTAAAATTTGTAGCATCCAGAGAGACGGAGGGGGAGAACTTAAAGAAGGATCTCCTGGGAAAGCTGGAATATATAACGGAGCTGGTGGATTTTGTGGAGGAACGCTCCCCGCAGATTCTGAAAGAGTATCGGTGGAAGCTGGAAGAAAAGGTGAAGGAGCTGCTTGGAGGGTCAGTTGTGGATGAAAGCCGGATCGCTGCAGAAGTCACTATTTATGCAGATAAGATCTGTGTGGATGAAGAAACGGTACGATTAAGAAGTCACATTGGAAACACCAGACAGGAGCTTTTAAGCGGAGAGTGTGTAGGACGGAAGCTGGATTTTATTGCTCAGGAGATGAACCGGGAGGCCAATACCATCCTTTCCAAGTCCACGGATTTATCTGTCTCAGATAAGGCCATCGCCCTTAAGACAGAGATCGAGAAGGTCAGGGAACAGATTCAGAACATTGAATAAGCAGCAGATACAGGCATATAGCGGAATCAGGGAGAGAGAAGTATGAGTCATCAAGGTATATTGGTAGTTGTATCGGGGTTTTCCGGTGCAGGAAAGGGAACCCTTATAAAGGAGCTTCTTAGACGGTATGACAATTATGCATTGTCTGTTTCTGCCACTACCAGACAGCCCAGGCAAGGGGAGCGGGATGGAAAAGATTATTTCTTCGTCACAAGGGAAGAATTTCAGCAGATGATAGAAGAAAGAAAACTGGTGGAGTATGCCCGGTATGTAAATCACTGCTATGGTACACCCAGAGCGTATGTGGAAAAGCGAATGGAAGAGGGGAAGGATGTGATCCTTGAGATTGAGATTCAGGGCGCATTAAAGGTGAAGGAGCAGTTTCCGGAGGCTCTTCTTATTTTTATCACACCTCCCAATGCCCGGGAACTGCGCCGCCGTCTGATGGGAAGGGGGACAGAGTCTGCTGAAGTGATCAAGGACAGACTTAGTCGTGCTGCTGAGGAAGCCTCCGGTATGGAGTCCTATGACTATCTGCTTATCAATGATGAGATTGAAACCTGTGTCCGGAAGATGCATCAATTAATTCAGCTGCAGCATCATAAAACTGTTTTTCACCGGGAGTTTTTAGACCGTATACGGGATGAGCTTTCCCATCTGGATGGCTAGAGCAGGCAACCAAAGATAAGAACCGAAAAGGAATAACAGGATCATAATTTGAAAGGGGAATGTAAAATGTTACATCCATCATACACAGATTTAATTGAGGTAGTAAACAGTGAAATTGAACCAGGGGAGCAGCCGGTGGTACAAAGCCGTTACTCCATCGTAATTGCAGCTTCCAGAAGAGCCAGACAGATCATTGGGGGAGAAGATCCTACGGTTGCGGGGGCTTCCGGGAAAAAACCGCTGTCCATCGCCATTGATGAGCTGTACCACCAAAATGTAAAAATTCTTCCAGAGGAAGATGTGACAGAAGAGGAAGCTGCCACCCCAGAAGAAGAGAATGCTTAAAGTGATAGTAAGCCGTCTCCTGCAATGGCAGAGATGGCTTATCTGTTCTTTGGAGCAGTTTCATGTTGGAAACAGTTGGACATAGGGAAGTGGATTTAGGAGCTGATAAGATATTATGGAAAAGATCAAACTATTTTGCGTATCCTTAGGGTGTGATAAGAACCTGGTGGACACAGAGAAAATGCTGGGACTGCTTAACGGCAGCGGACTTACGTTCACAGATGATGAAAAAGAGGCAGATGTCATTCTGGTGAATACCTGCTGTTTTATCGGGGATGCAAAGGAAGAGAGCGTTAACACGATTCTGGATATGGCCCGCTATAAGGAGGAGGGAAACTGCAAGGCTTTGGTTGTAGCAGGCTGCCTGGCTCAGCGGTACAAACAGGAGATTCTGGATGAGATTGGGGAAGTGGATGCCATCATCGGCACAGCCTCCTACGAGGAAATTGCCAAAGTGCTGGATCAGGTAATGGAAGGTGTGGAGGGAAGCCATGTCTCCATTTTTAAGGATTTAGGCCAGCTGCCGATGGGAGATGTAAAGCGAGTGGTGACCACTGGAGGTCATTATGCTTTTCTGAAAATTTCAGAGGGATGTAATAAGAAGTGCACCTACTGCATTATTCCTTCCTTAAGAGGGCCTTACCGCAGCGTTCCGATGGAGCGTCTTATTAAGGAAGCGGAGGAACTGGTGGAAGGGGGAGTGAAGGAGCTGATTCTTGTGGCTCAGGAGACAACCCTCTACGGAGTGGATCTTTACGGAGAAAAGTCTCTTCCTAAGCTTCTTCGGGAGCTGGCAAAGATACCGGAGCTTCACTGGATTCGGATTCAATACTGCTATCCGGAGGAGATTACAGATGAGCTGATTCACACCATCAAAACAGAAGAGAAGATCTGTCATTACCTGGATATTCCGATTCAGCACGCCAGTGATAAGGTTCTAAAACGCATGGGCAGGCGAACTCATAAGGAGGAGCTGAAGGGTCGGATCAGAACGCTGCGGGAGGAAATCCCCGACATCGCCCTTAGAACTACCTTTATATCCGGTTTTCCTGGGGAGACAGAGAGTGATCATGAAGAGTTAATGGACTTTGTTAATGAGATGGAGTTTGAGCGTCTGGGAGTGTTTGCTTACTCAGCGGAAGAGGACACCCCGGCCTTCTCCTATCCGGATCAGGTTCCTCAGGAAGTGAAGGAGGAGAGAAGAGAGGAAATTATGGAGCTGCAGCAGGATATTGCCTTTGAACATTGTGAAAAAATGGTCGGACGTATTCTGACCGTAATGATTGAGGGCAAAGTGGCAGATGAGTCTGCCTATGTGGGGAGAACCTACATGGACGCACCTAATGTGGATGGGCTTATATTTGTGAATGGAGAGATGGAACTGATGTCCGGCGACTTCGTAAAAGTGAAGGTGACAGGAGCGGCTGAGTACGATTTAATAGGAGAGGTGTACCATGAATCTGCCCAATAAACTAACCCTTATAAGGGTAGGGCTGATCCCCTTTTTTGTGGCTGCTCTGCTCTATGAGGGAGGAAATTGTCAGGAGATGAGAATGGGGGCAAATGCACTGTTTATCATAGCCAGCCTGACGGACTGTCTGGATGGAATGATTGCCAGAAAATACCACCTTGTAACGAATTTCGGTAAGTTTATGGATCCCCTGGCCGATAAGCTGTTGGTTTGCTCTGCCCTGATCTGCCTGATTGAGCTGGGTCAGGTTCCTTCCTGGATGGTTCTGGTGATTATCAGCCGTGAGTTTATCATCAGTGGATTTCGCCTGGTTGCCGCAGACAATGGGGTGGTAATTGCTGCCAGCCCCTGGGGCAAATTTAAAACCGTGTTTCAGATGATTGCAGTGGTGCTTCTGATTATGAACCTTCCTGCACTCAGCCTGGTGACCGATATAACACTTTGGATCGCACTGATTTTAACCCTTGTTTCTCTGGTGGATTATGTGGCAAAGAATTATAGGGTGCTGACGGAAGGGGGCGTGTGAGATGACAGCAGAGTTAATATCCGTAGGCACAGAGCTTTTGATGGGGAATATTTTAAACAGCAACGGGCAATTTTTAGCAGAGAAATGTGCATCCCTGGGCTTTGATATGTATTATCAGATCACAGTAGGGGACAATCATGGACGGCTGAAGGAAGTGCTCGAGACAGCGTTAGACCGTTCCGATCTTGTAATTCTTACAGGGGGGCTTGGTCCTACCCAGGATGATCTTACAAAAGAGGTATGTGCTGAGACCATGGGGATGAAACTGGTGGAACACGGTTCTTCCAGAGAACATTTGCGCCGTTCTTTTGAAAACAGTCTTTACGGAGAAATACCGGAGAATAATTGGAAGATGGCTATGGTGCCGGAGGGTGCCCTGGTGTTGGAGAACAAAAACGGAATGGCGCCTGGACTGATTCTGGAGAAGGAGGGAAAGACTGTGATTTTGCTTCCGGGACCTCCGGGAGAACTTTGCCCCATGTTTGAGAGTCAGGTCATGCCCTATCTAAAGAGCCGACAGGACCATGTGCTGATATCCAGGATGGTGAAGATCTGTGATTCTGAGGAAAGCCAGGTGGAGGACCAGATCCTGGACTTAATTCACAGCCAGAAGAATCCAACCATTGCAACGTATGCAAAGCTCTCTCAGGTGGACATTCGCATTACAGCCAGAGGGAGGGATGAAGCAGAGGCGGAGCGCCTGATAGAGCCGGTGCTCCATGAGATTCTGGAGCGTTTTGGGAATTCTGTCTTTACAGTGGAAGAACATACAACATTAGAAAAGACAGTCATCCAGAGTCTGAAACAAAGGGGGCTTACCATATCCACAGCTGAATCCTGTACAGGAGGTCTGGTGGCTTCCAGGCTAATCAATGTTTCTGGAGCCTCAGAGGTGTTTTTGGAAGGGCTGGTCACCTACTCAAACCAGGCTAAAATACGGCTTTTGGGAGTGAAGAAGGAGACTCTTAACACTTACGGAGCAGTCAGCAGAGAGACCGCCAGAGAGATGGCAGAAGGCGGTGCCGCTAACAGTGGAGCAGATGTTTGCGTGGCAATCACAGGACTGGCAGGGCCGGGGGGCGGCACTGATAGAAAGCCTGTGGGACTGGTATTTATAGCCTGCTGTTTAAGGGGAAAGACAGAGATTTTGAAGTACCATTTTAAGGGAAACAGAGAGCAGATACGGGTGAAGTCTATGATGAAAGCCTTGGATTTAGTGCGTCTGTGTGTGCTTGCGTATAACTGACAGATAGGATTTAGACCGAAGGCGGCAGGTAAATCATATGTTTTAGAGAACAGGGGATGGTCATATGCGCTGGTGGAGGCATTTATATATGGGGGAAGGAGCCGCAAAGAAACGTGGGGAAATTCTCCGGGGAATTGGTGAGAATCGGCTGATGCCGAACACTTATGTGATTACTCTTCCTGAGAGTGGGAATCATTTACTTGATATACGTCCTGTCCTTCTCCTCACGAAGGAGGAACGGGAAGGACAGGATCCTTTGATCCTGGGAGTAGCTTTGGGAATGGGGGAGGCCGGAGAATTGGTGCGGAGGATGGTAGAAGACATGTACACAAAGACCGGATCCTTTGACTGGAACGAATATATGAGGTATCTTGGATGATGCACATTGTACTTGTTATATTAGAAGCAGCCCTCCTTCTCCTTTTAGTTATAGTCGGGCTTCTCCTCCTTTTTCTTCTGTCCGTTCTTCTTGTTCCACTCCATTATAGGATAGAAGGAGAATGGAAAGAAGAAGCCAGGATTCAAGCCGGAGTTTATTGGCTTCTGCACATGCTATCCCTCCGGGTGGAGTATCAATCAAAAGCCGGACTTTTGATGAAATTTCGTGTTCTTGGCGTTTCTGTCTGGCGTTCTGATAAGGAGAAACCTAATAAGGAGAAACCAGTGAAAAAGACAGTAGAGGAGGCCGGGGAGCCGGGGGAGAAGCTAATAAATTCCCGGCTTCAGGAACCGGAGGGAGAAAATCTCTCAGGCAGTGTAAAGGAGAACAGGCATAGAGAATCCAAAACCTTCAGAAAGAGTGAGAGAAAGCAGAGGAAAGATGTTAGGAACCCTTTAACAAAGCTCTGGTTTTCTTTTCGGAACTTCTATGATAAGCTAAGAGAAGGATATGACCTGTTCCAGGATAAGAAGGCATGGCTGGAAGACGAGAAGAATCAGGATTCCCTGCGTTTTCTTTGGAAGCAGATTAAGGGTGCTTTCGCCCATTTGCGGCCTACGAAAGGGAAGGGGAGGATTACCTTTGGATTTGAGGATCCCTATACTACAGGTCAGGCCTTGCAGGCAGCCAGCCTCATATATCCCTTCTGTCACCGTCAGTTATCCATTCATCCGGTGTTTGATAAGAAGATTCTGGAAGGTGAGGGAAGGTTTCAGGGGAGAATCAGGTCAGGGTTCCTTCTGTGGCTGTTGATCCGAATTTATTTCCACAAACATACATGGAAGCTGATACAGAGCTTTATAAAATAAAAGAAAAGAGGAACATACTATGGCAGAGAATCAATTTTCATCTACAATAGACACGTTATTCAAAGGTATGGATCAGTTTGTCACAACCAAAACGGTAGTAGGAGAGCCGGTACAGGTAGGAGAAACCATCATTGTTCCTCTCATTGATGTAACCTGTGGCATGGCAGCCGGTGCGTTTGCAGAGGGAAGTAAACAAAAGCAAAAAGGGGGAGGGGGAATGAGTGCTAAGATGAGCCCCAGCGCTGTTTTGGTCATTCAGAATGGTGTCACAAAGCTGGTGAATGTAAAGAACCAGGATGCCATTACTAAGGTGGTGGATATGGCTCCTGATTTGATTAACCGATTCCTGGGAGGCAAAAGTCCTGTATCAGAAGATACGGTACAGGCTGCAAAGGATATGGCGGCTGCCTATGATACAGGCAAGCGGGAACAGGCAGATGTAGAATAACTCTTCCCTTCCCTTATACCATCTGCTTCTGAATATGGAATAGTAATGAAACCTCCCATTCTGCATATGATAGAATATAGCTTGTTGCAGAATGGGGGAGATGAGTGAGATATGAGAAGAATATGCGGGCTGATGCTGTTCTGTTTTGGGTTCGGAATGGCAGTTCTCTTGTTTATTCCTGAGACAATCTTTACCTTCCTGTTCGTTATCGGCTGTTTAGTATTGGGATACAATTTGTTCTGTTGTTAATATAGCGGATCGAATAGGAGTTTTATACGGATGATAAAGCGTTTGGTCTGTGGGGTTATGCGGCAGTCAGAGGCTTTTTTGCTTTAGAATTTTCAGAAGAAAAAAGAAAGCATTGCTAACTGACAGAGTCAGAGTAATGCTTTCTTACATACACCGTGTACGGTTCAATCAGGCTCTTTCAACAAGACCGGAACGAAGACAGGAAGTACATACGTACATCTTCTTACTTCCGCCATTCACTTTAACCTTAACAGACTTTACATTCGCCTTCCATATCTTGTTGGATCTTCTATGGGAATGGCTCACTTTATTACCAAAATGAGCTGCCTTTTCACAGATTACACACTTAGCCATATTATTGCACCTCCTTAACACGTTACTTGGATTTCTATACTTTAAAAATCCACAACAAATGTATGATACCAGAAAGTGATAAAATTTGCAAGTAAAAAAACAAAAATTTATTTCTTTTTTTTACAAAATGGTGTATACTGTCTTCATGTATGAAGATTGGAGGCATATGCATGAATGGTCGAATCAGCAATAAAATGGGCGAAATACAGATTCACCCGGATGTGATTGCATTGTATGCAGGAACCATCGCTGTAGAGTGCTTTGGGATTGTCGGTATGGCGGCAGTGAGCATGAAGGACGGATTGGTTAAGCTTTTAAAAAGAGAAAGTCTGACTCATGGCATTAATGTGGATATTGTTGACAACAAGCTATCCATTGATTTTCATGTAATCGTATCCTACGGGGTCAGTATATCCGCAGTATCTGACAACTTAATCGAAAGCGTGAAATACAGAGTAGAGGAATTCACCGGTATAGAGGTTGAGAATATCAATATCTTTATAGAAGGTGTGAGAGTGATTGATTAGGGAGGAAGTATCTGTGGGTATAAGTACAATTAATGCCGAGAGTGTTAAGACTGCATTCCTGGCAGGAGCTAAGGCCTTGGAGGCTAAGAAGGATTGGATCAATGAACTGAATGTGTTCCCTGTGCCTGATGGTGATACAGGAACCAATATGACATTAACCATTATGGCTGCGGCCAGGGAGGTGGCAGAACTGGAATCACCTACGATGACTGAGCTGGCAAGGGCGATTTCCTCCGGTTCTCTCAGAGGAGCAAGAGGAAACTCAGGGGTGATTCTGTCTCAGCTTCTCAGAGGCTTTACAAAGGAGATAGAAGGGAATGACCGGCTGACCACTGCAATTCTCGCCAATGCTATGGTACGGGGTACAGAAACAGCATATAAAGCAGTTATGAAGCCCAAAGAGGGCACAATACTGACAGTAGCGAAGGGGATGTCTGACAAGGCGCTGGAGATGGCTGGGTGTACCGATGATATTGAGACATTTGCTGAGGAGGTAATCCGCCATGGAGACTATGTGCTGAGTCAGACACCTGAGATGCTTCCTGTATTAAAGCAGGCAGGGGTGGTGGACTCCGGGGGTCAGGGGCTGATGCAGGTGGTAAAGGGAGCCTTTGACGGTCTTACAGGAAAGGTGAAGGAGCCATTCCCGGATTCTCTGACGGAGGAGGGCGCTGCTTCTTTCAAAGCCCTAACAGGAGCTTCCGGGAAGGATATTGATACAGCTGATATCAAGTTTGGGTACTGTACGGAATTTATCATTTATCTGGATCAGGAATTTACAGAGGAAAAGGAAGAGGAGCTCAAAGCCTATCTGGAAACCATAGGAGATTCTCTGGTGGTAGTAGGAGATGATGAGATAGTAAAGGTACACGTCCACACCAATCACCCTGGTTTGGCCTTTGAGAAGGGGCTGACCTTTGGCGCTCTCTCCCGTATGAAGGTTGACAATATGAGAGAGGAGCATCAGGAGCGAATCATCCGGAACTCCCAGCGGATTGCCGGAGAGCAGGCAAAGGCAAGAGAAGCGCAGGAAGCTTCCTCCCAGCCACAGGAACGTAAGAAATATGGGTTCATTGCAGTGTCCGGCGGAGATGGTTTAAAGGAGATATTTACAGGAATCGGAGCCGATTATCTAATCCAGGGCGGTCAGACCATGAACCCCAGTACGGAAGACATGCTCAATGCCATCGACAAGGTGAATGCAGATCACATCTTCATTCTTCCCAATAATAAGAATATTATTATGGCTGCACAGCAGGCAAGGGACTTGACAGAGGATAAGAATATTATTGTAATCTCTTCCAAAACCATCCCCCAGGGAATCACGGCGCTGGTAAACTTTATGCCGGACTTGTCCCCTGAGGAGAATCTGGAAAACATGGAATCTGAGATGAGGCATGTTAAGACAGCGCAGGTGACTTATGCGGTCAGAACTACAAACATAGACGGGATCGACATCGAAGAGGGCGATATCATGGTCATCGGCGATCAGGGGATTCTGTCCGTTGGCAAGGAGAGAGAGCGTGCTGTCCTTGAAGCGTTACAGGCGATGCTGGAGGAAGATTCTGAGCTGGTGACTATCTACTACGGAGAGGGAATATCGGAGGAGGATGCTCAGTCTCTGGCAGTTCATGCAGGGGAGAGGTTCCCGGATAAGGAGATTGAACTTCAGTATGGAGGTCAGCCTGTCTATTACTATTTGATTTCCGCCGAATAAATTTTACGAAGGAGAGGAAGAAAAATGGCAAGATGGATCAGAGATGAGCAGTTAAATCAACCGTCAGACTTTGTTGCGTTTATTATGAACGATTACTTGAACAAGAACCTTTTTAAGAAAGTGACGCACAAAGGTCAGGAGGTATGGAAGGAAGGTAATCGCCTTCTTGGAATCGAAAAGTTTGTGTCTTATAAATATGAAAATGGATGTCTTCACCTGGAGGCATGGGTTGGAGGAAAAAAGGAAAATCCCATAGAGGGATTTGCAGGAGCGGTTCCTAAGAAGATTTTCAGGGAAGGTCTGGAGGAGCTGATCAAAGTCCTCCACCAGCCCTTACCTGAGGGGCAGACGGTTTCTCTTGACCAGGTGGTGAAGGTTCAGGTGGTAGATTACGAAAAATATGCCGTACCTGCTCTTGTCTGTTCTATCATAGCAGTCTTTTCTTTGTTGTTCGCTGCTCTGCTGGGACTGATTCTGTCCTTTTTGGGAATCAGTCTGGGTCAGAAGGCAAAAAGCTCCGGAAAGGCCACGATTGCTAACGTTGCTGTGGTTTTAGGAACCATCGCCCTGGTGCTTTCGATTGCTATATACGTGCTTAACATCTTTGCCGCAGGTTTAATGATTACAAAAATATTTTAATCAATGAAAGGAGATACATTAATATGAATCAGGAAATGATGAATCGATCTTATGAAGTCCAGGTGGAGGGAGACTCTCTGGGACGTTACACCGCTAAAACATTTGGGTGGATGTTTCTTGGACTGTTGGTAACCTTTGTTGTTGCGGTGGGGGGATATTATACCGACGCCATTTTTTATCTGACCTATATTCCTTACTGGCATCTTGTTTTGTTTGCTGCAGAGATTGGGATTGTTATTTTTCTGTCTGCCAGAATTGAGAAAATGTCAGTGGGTATGGCCAGAGCTATGTTCTTCCTGTATGCAACGTTGAATGGTGTGGTTTTCTCCATCTATCTGCTTGCATTTGACTTAACCATTCTTTGGATGGTATTTGGTATTACCTCTCTCTTCTTCGGAGTGATGGGTCTGGTGGGCTGGTTTGGAAACATTAATTTTGCTAAGATACAGCCCTTTTTGACAGGCGGTTTAGTATTCCTGTTTTTCTTCTGGATTCTGGCAATGTTTATTGATTTAAGCGCTTTTGAGACAACCGTGTGTGCAGTCGGGATTTTTATCTTTCTGGTTCTCACGGCATATGATGTTAAAAAGATTCAAGCTTATCATGTATATTATGGGCAGATGCCGGAGATGGCAGCCAAAGCATCTATTTTTTCTGCTTTGCAGCTGTATCTGGATTTCATTAATCTGTTCGTGTATATCTTAAGGATTCTTGGAAAGAGAAAGTAATTGAGCGAAGGACGATAAAAGCAGCTGTCATATCCTGATGGGATAAGGCAGCTGCTTTTTGCAGCTTATATTGCAACTGGAACCTTCCTTTTCTTGTGCAGGAAATTACAATATGGTATCATAATGCTGAGTGGAGGAATATCCGGGAGGAATCCTTCCGTTTCTTAAAAGGAGCGTTACATTATGTTAAATAAACAATTATTAAATACATTGAAAGGAATTGGGGAGAAAACGGGGAAATTGTTTGAAAAGCTGGGGATTATAACTGTATCGGATCTTTTGTCCTATTATCCCAGAGCTTACGATACCTATGAACCTCCGGTGCCCATCGGACAGCTGAAAGAAGAGACTGTGATGGCGGTGGAGGTTGTTCTTACAAGGGCTCCGGAGCTTCTCCGGCTCAACCGCATGCAGGTGGTTTCTGTCCGGCACAAGGATCTCACCGGCTCTCTCCAGATCACATGGTATAATATGCCCTATATGCGGGCAAACCTAAAATCCGGGGAAGGATATATTTTTCGTGGACGGGTGGTGAAAAAGAGGGGACGTCTCATCATGGAACAGCCCCAGGTGTTCACTCCGGAGGAGTATGAGAAAGTGAAACATTCCATGCAGCCTGTTTATGGACAGACCAGAGGGCTGTCCAACAAAACAATGGTAAAAACTCAGCTCCAGGCCATGGGATCCCGCCAGATGGAGAGGGAATACATGCCCTCTTCTCTGCGGCGCAAATATCAGCTGGCTGAAATCAATTATGCCATTGAACACATACACTTTCCTTCGGATAAGACAGAGCTTCTGTTTGCCAGAAAGAGATTGGTGTTTGATGAATTTTTTATGTTCCTTGTGGGAGTACGCAGACTAAAGGAGCAGAGAGAAGACAAAAAATCTCCTTATATCATAAAGAAAAAAGAAGAGGTGGAGCAAATAAAAGAAGCTCTTCCTTACCGGCTTACCAATGCTCAGGAGCGAGCTCTGGAGGAGGTGTATCAGGATATGGAGAAGGGGATCGTCATGAACCGGCTCATTCAGGGAGACGTAGGTTCAGGAAAAACCATATTGGCAATCCTGGCTCTTCTTCAAGCTGCATACAATGGGTATCAGGGTGCTTTGATGGCTCCAACAGAAGTTTTGGCAAGACAGCACTTTGAGTCTCTGTGTTCCCTTTTTGAAGCACAGGGGATTGAAAAGACAGCTGTGTTAGTAACGGGTTCTATGACAGCCAAAGAAAAACGAATGGCCTATGAAAAGATAGCCGGCCATGAAGCGGATATTATCATTGGGACTCATGCATTGATACAGGATAAGGTTGTCTATGATAAACTAGCTCTGGTTATTACCGATGAGCAGCACCGATTTGGCGTGGGGCAAAGGGAGCTTTTAAGCAGTAAGGGATTGGATCCCCATATAATGGTAATGAGTGCAACCCCTATTCCAAGGACACTGGCCATTATCCTATATGGAGATCTGGACATTTCGGTAATCGATCAACTTCCTGCCGGTCGTCAGGCCATTCGCAACTGTGTGGTAGATCCAGGCTATCGTCCAAAGGCTTATGCCTTTATTCAAAAGCAGGTGGAAGAAGGGCATCAGGCCTACATTATTTGCCCTATGGTGGAGGAAAGTGAACTGATCGAGGCAGAAAATGTACTGGATTACACAAAAGTCCTTCAAAAGGAGCTGCCTCCCTCCATCACAGTGGAATATCTCCACGGTAAGATGAAAGGAAAGGAGAAAAATTCCATTATGGAACGTTTTGCATCAGGGGAAATCCAGGTGCTGGTATCCACCACTGTAATTGAAGTAGGTGTAAATGTTCCGAATGCCACTGTTATGATGATTGAAAATGCAGAGCGCTTTGGTCTGGCTCAGCTTCACCAGCTGAGAGGGCGAGTAGGAAGAGGCAGGGCACAGTCCTACTGCATTATGGTAAACTGTTCCCGTGATAAGGGAGCGGGAGAGCGCCTTGATATTTTGAACCGATCCAATGACGGCTTCTATATTGCTTCTGAGGACTTGAAGCTAAGAGGGCCGGGAGATATTTTTGGGATGAGGCAGAGCGGGGACATGGAATTTAAGCTGGCAGATATATTCACAGACGCCAATATTCTCAAGACCGTTTCCGAGGAAGTGAATCAGATATTGGATGGGGATCCAGAGCTGGAACGAGAAGAGCACAGAGAACTGAAACGCAAAATAGGAGATTCCTTACGTTCAGATATCTATTTGTAATACATGATTGTCTGTTGATTCATTAAAAATCCTCAGGCCGTGTTTAGACACAGACTGAGGATTTTCTGCTGTTTTGTCAATCAGCTCAGCACACTTCTGAAATCACTTCAGAAAATAAAATTTATTTGCCTGCCATCTGACGCTCCTGGGCCTCGATCATCTTCTTAACCATATAACCGCCTACAGAACCATTCTGAGCAGAAGTCAGGTTTCCGTTGTAGCCGTTGCTTAAAGGAACTCCCAGCTCGTTTGCAACCTCCATCTTAAATCTGTCCATTGCCTCTCTTGCTTCTGGTACGTTTGTTTTGTTAGAATTGTTAGACATAATAAAACGCCTCCTTTTAATTTGTCTGCCTCGAAATGACTCTTAATTCGTGGCTTGTTTTTTGCTACAATCCTATTATGTGAGGATTCAAAAATAATACACTAGAAGGTTTTTCGTTTTTTGCTAAATATTAGGATATGAAGATTTCTATATCAGTTGAGCTGCAAATGTTTTATTTTAAGAAATGTGTAAAACAATTTATGGGTATCTATGATACAATAATAAAGGAACGTATCAGATTGATTCCTTCCAATTGTACTAAGGTGCGGAGCTTGAGACGCAGGCTGTACGGGGACAGATTCTCATTCTTCATCTGGTTCTTCAGGAATCCATAATAGCGTATTTTTTGAAAACCGGAAGGCAGTACATCCATCAGGAAACAACGGATGAAGTCTCTGTTTCTCTTGATGATGTGACGGCGATGGTTGACGGACAGATCGGAGCGTCTGCGCCGATGGAAGAGGAAGCCGCCGGCCTGTTTCAAGCGTTGGCGAAAAAGATGACAGAGCAGACAGAGAAATAGTTATTTGATGAAAGGCATACGCTTATGAGGGTAATCATACATGACTTGGACGCAGATTATGAAAAACCATTGAAAACAAAATGCAATCAGTTAATTCACGCAAGTGGAAAATATGCTGGCTGTCAAGGGTGTTTTGGCTGCTGGACAAAACATCCTGCTGAATGCTTTATCCATGACAATTTGCAGGATGTTTGCCGCATTATAGGAGGAGCGGATGAACTTATCATCATTACAGAAAATTGTTATGGAACATACAGCCCATCTGTGAAAGCTATTATAGACCGGAGCATCGGACTTTCAACGCCCTTTAGTACATATAGAGGTGGGGAAATGCACCACACACTTCGCTATGGGGAGCATGAAATGATAAAGGTTTATGTATATGGAGATATTCTGGAGCAAGAAAAAATCACCTTTGAACAGATAGCTGAAAGAAATGCGATCAATTATGGATATAGAAGGTCACAAGTTGTATTTGTTAAATATCCGGAGCAATTAGCAGGTGTCGTGGAATGAAAACGGTTTTTATCAATGGAAGCCCTAAAAAACGCTTCAGTGCTTCCGGCTATTTTTTGAAATTGCAAAGCATATTTGTAAGAGGGCAAACTATTTTTCTAAGATTACGAAGAAAAAGCGACTACCAAAAAATGTTCGATCAGATAATCAATGCTGATATAGTAATCTTTTCTATTCCTCTATATGTCGATTGCGTTCCATCTCATGTATTATCCTTTTTGCGTGAAATGGAACGTTTCTGCAAGGAACATGAAATGGAATTGAAATTATATGTTATTGCCAACAACGGATTTATCGAGGGAAAGCAAAGTGCCGCATTGTTTCGTGTGATGGAGAATTTCTGCACACGGTCTAATCTTCAGTGGTGTGGTGGTATTGGAATTGGTGGCGGCGTTATGTTTAACGCCTTGAAAGTCGTTCTGATGATAGAAATAGGACTATTTATTCTTAGTATATTAATCAGTGGTATTTTATACGCAAATTGGTTTCCAGGTGACACCATACAAGGGTTCCTATCCATGCTGCTTATCATTTCTTTTTTTCATTCCGGCGTAATCTTTTACATGATAAAAATGGGATGGAACATCAATAAAGGAAATAAGTTTGGAGAAAAGTACACCCGTATACTTCTGCCATCATTTTTGTTTATTCTCATTGCTGATGCTTTCTTTATAATGGCGTCTCTGTTTAAGGGCGGATTATTCAAAGGCTGGCTTCAAAGAAAATAGCAAAGCCAGTCGAGCCATTCTCAATCCATTCTCCAGGAAGTGATGGGGGTTTATCATAGCCGGAGGTTATGATATAATGTTGTAAAACATTATATCGCCCCGGTTGGGGACACACGTAAGTGTGTCAGATTTCCAAACCCAACCGTGGGCATCCCCCCGGGAGGGGTATCATAGCCGGAGGTTATGATATAATGTTGTAAAACATTATATCGCCCCGGCTGGGGACATACGTAAGTGTGTCAGATTTCCAAACCCAACCGTGGGCACCCTCCCGGGAGGGGTATCCTGTAAATTTTGTAGTAAAACAGCAGATAGAACAATATAATATAGAGATAGGGAGTGGAAGGATGAACATCAGAGAATCCATGGAAGCATTAGAAGTGCAGATACTGAGCCCCTACGCTGCCCTTAGCAGCAAAACCAGAGGGCGTGACAGAGACGAGCCCCTGTGTGATATTCGCCCCGAATATCAACGTGACAGGGATCGCATCCTGCACAGCAAGGCATTCCGGCGGCTTAAGCATAAAACCCAGGTATTTCTGGCACCGGAAGGGGATCACTACCGCACCAGACTGACCCACACACTGGAGGTATCTCAGATTGCAAGAACCATTGCAAAGGCTCTGAGGCTGAATGAAAGCCTGGCGGAGGCTATCGCTCTGGGGCATGATCTGGGACATACTCCCTTTGGACATTCTGGGGAGGCAGTTTTAAATCAAATTTGCGAGAAGGGCTTTTCTCATTACAGGCAAAGTGTGCGCATTGTGGAGGTTTTGGAAAAGAGTGGAAGAGGATTAAATCTGACCTGGGAAGTAAGGGACGGCATTTTGAACCACCGCACATCAGGCCGCCCTTCCACCTTGGAAGGAGGGATTGTACGGCTTTCGGATAAGATAGCCTATATTAATCACGATATAGATGATGCTATTCGGGCAAAAATGTTTACAGAGTCAGAGCTTCCGGCAGAATTTACCGATGTTTTGGGAAAAAGCGTTCGGGAGAGGTTAAACAATATGATTCACGATATTATTAGGAACAGCATGGATAAGCCCGGCATTCTCATGTCAGATGGGATGGAGGAAGCCATGCAGGGCCTCCGCAGGTGGATGTTTGAGCACGTATACAAGAATGAGGTTCCTAAGGCAGAGGAGGGCAAGGCACAGCAGATGCTGTCCCAGCTTTATCACTATTATATGAACCATGTGGACAAGCTGCCGGAGGAATATCTTCTTCTGATGGAGCAGGGAGGAGCAGAAAAGCCGCAGGTAGTGTGTGATTACATCGCAGGTATGAGCGATAGCTACGCCATCGACCAGTTTGAGGAACGATTTGTTCCAAAGGGGTGGAAGGTATACTGAAAATGGAGCCATTGGCGTTAGAAGCTGAGGAGAAAAGAAGAAAGAAAAAATTACGGAAGGGAGAGGGTTAAGTGTACTATCCTGATGAACTGATAGAAGAAGTGAGAATGAAAAATGATATAGTGGATGTGATTTCCGGCTATGTGAAGCTACAGAAAAAGGGTGCAAACCACTTTGGCCTGTGTCCGTTCCACAACGAGAAATCCCCCTCCTTTTCTGTCTCTTCGGGAAAGCAGATGTATTACTGCTTTGGCTGTGGAGCAGGAGGAAATGTACTTACATTTGTAATGGAATATGAGAACTACACTTTTCAGGAGGCTCTTGAGATGCTTTCGGATCGGGCGGGGATTACCCTGCCCAAGATTGAGTATGGGAAGGAAGCCAGGGCACAGGCGGAGCACAGAGCCAGACTGCTGGAAGTGAACAAGATGGCGGCTAACTATTTTTATTACCAGTTAAAGCAGCCTCAGGGAAGGGCCGGGTATGAATATTTTCATAACAAGAGGGGATTATCAGATGAAATCATGGTTCGTTTTGGGCTGGGCTATTCCAATAAGACCAGTGATGATTTATACCGTTTTTTAAAGGAAAAAGGCTATGAGGACAGCTTTTTAAAGGAAACGGGTCTTGTGACTCTGGAGGAGAGGGGAGGAAGGGACAAGTTTTGGAATCGGGTTATGTTTCCTATTATGGATGTGAACAACCGGGTGATTGCCTTTGGAGGCCGCGTAATGGGAGATGGGGAGCCTAAATATTTGAATTCTCCTGAGACTAAGCTGTTTGATAAAAGCCGCAATCTCTATGGTCTGAATTATGCAAGGGTATCCAGAGCTTCCTATTTCCTTCTGTGTGAAGGGTATCTGGATGTGATTTCCCTCCATCAGGCAGGCTTTACCAATGCGGTGGCTTCTCTGGGAACTGCCTTTACCGGTCAGCATGGATCTGTGCTGAAACGATATACGGATCAGGTTATTCTCACTTATGACAGTGACGGAGCAGGTATTAAGGCGGCTCTGAGGGCAATTCCGATTTTGAAGGAGGCAGGTATTTCCTGTAGGGTATTGAATATGAAGCCCTGGAAGGATCCGGATGAATTCATTAAGAATATGGGGGCAGAAGCATTTCAGGAGAGAATTGATGAGGCAAAAAACAGTTTTTTGTTTGAGATCGATGTATTAAAGAGTCATTATCAGATGGGGGATCCGGAGCAGAAGACAAAGTTTTATCAGGAAACAGCCAGAAAGCTTCTTCAATTTGGAGAAGCGTTGGAGCGGGAGAATTATATTCAGGCAGTTGCCAGAGAGCAGATGCTTCACCCGGATGAGCTCAAGGGCTTGGTAAATCGTATGGGAATGTCCCTGGGATTAAAGGCAGGAGAGGAGAGGAGGTTATCGGAGAGCGGGGAAGGGCCAGCTGGAGGAGCTCAGGGGCAGAGAGGAAAAAAGCCTGTGGGGGAGGATGGCATCCGCCGCTCTCAGAGACTTCTTCTTACCTGGCTGATAGAGAATGAGGCGTTATTTGGAAGAATAAAGGGTATTATAACAGCAGAGGATTTTGTGGAGGAGCTGTATCACCAGGTGGCAGTCATGGTGTTTGAAGGACATGAGGCCGGTAATCTAAATCCTGCTGCAATCCTCAGCCGATTTATCAATGACGAGGATCAATACAAAGAGGTGGCAGCTTTGTTTAATGCCAGTTTGAAGGAATCTCTCACCAACGAAGAACAAAAAAAGGCATTTACAGAAACGGTAATGAAGGTGAGGAAAAACAGTCTGGATGTGGCCAGCCGTAATGCAAAAGATATCACTCAGCTGCAGGAGATTATCAAGCAGCAGGCAGCCTTAAAGCAGCTGCATATTTCCCTGGAGTAAACAGCATTTCATAGGAAGGATGGACCAGATATGGAAGGGAAGACAGTATTTGAGGAGAAAATGGCAGCGCTGCTGGAGGAGGCCAGGAAAAAGAAGAATGTTCTGGAATATAAGGAGATTATAGACAGTTTTGGAAAGGGACAGCCTACTGGCGACGAGATGGATCGGCTCTTTGAATTTCTGGAACAGAATAAGGTGGATGTGCTGAGGGAGGATGCTGAGGGGGATCTGGATCCGGAGCTGTTTTTGGATGAGGATTTGGAGGAGGAAGAGGAGATTGATGTGGAGCACCTGGATCTCTCGGTTCCGGAGGGGGTTAGCCTGGAAGATCCTGTCCGAATGTATCTGAAAGAAATCGGAAAGATTCCTCTCCTTTCTACGGAAGAGGAGGTTGACCTGGCAAAGAGGATGGAGCTGGGAGATGAGAGCGCTCAAACACGTCTGGCTGAGTCCAACCTGCGTCTGGTGGTAAGTATTGCAAAGCGGTATGTAGGCCGTGGAATGCAGTTTCTGGATTTGATTCAGGAAGGCAATCTGGGGCTGATTAAAGCAGTAGAGAAGTTTGATTATACGAAGGGCTACAAGTTCAGCACCTATGCCACGTGGTGGATTCGCCAGGCGATAACCCGGGCCATAGCAGATCAGGCTAGAACCATCCGAATTCCCGTTCACATGGTGGAGACCATTAACCGTCTGGTGAGAACCTCCAGACAGCTCCTTCAGGAGCTTGGAAGGGAGCCTTCTATGGAGGAGATTGCCGCTAAGATGGAGATACCGGTGGAGCGGGTATCTGAGATTCTTAAAATGTCTCAGGAGCCTGTCTCGTTAGAAACCCCCATTGGGGAGGAGGAGGACAGCCATCTGGTGGATTTTATTCAAGATGACAATGTGCTGATTCCTCAGGACGCAGCTGCCTTTACGCTTCTCCATGAGCAGCTGATGGAAGTGCTGTTAACTCTTACAGAGCGGGAGCAGAAGGTGCTCAGGCTGAGGTTTGGTCTGGATGACGGACGTCCGAGAACATTGGAGGAAGTGGGACGGCAATTCAATGTGACAAGGGAGCGCATCCGTCAGATTGAGGCAAAAGCCTTGAGAAAGCTGCGCCATCCCAGCAGAAGCAGAAAGCTAAAGGACTATTTAGATGATTGATTAAGAGGGAAACAAAACAGCTGAAGCGTGCGAGAAAAAAGGACGAAAGAGGCGAAAGATGAGAGTTATGAAAAATCAGATTCATAGCTCTTTTTTAATTCCACTGCAAACCGCATAGGATGTGCCTCTCTATTTTTTATGTTGGATTTTCGTAGTAGATTTCCGATTTGAAGTCCCTTTAGAACATTAGAAAATTGATTTTGAGTATTTTCATTTTTGGTATTTTGGTATATCATAAGTTTGGCGAACGAAAGGTATTTTACGACACGTCAGATAAAAGAAATATTAAAAAGCATGACACTTTTTCAGGAATCAGAAACGATAATCCTCATGATAAAATGAACGATAGAAAAATTTTGTTTTATACATTTTGCCTCATACTTATAGTATCAAAAAGAAAAGGGGAACAATATGGAATTAACAAAGGAACAGATTAAGAGATTATCAATATTTTGTACGAGCCTAAAGCTTGGAGGTTCCTGCCAGGTAAATTAACAGCTGAAATCAGGTTTCTAAGTGAAGCATCAAAATCATGAAAGGAAAGAAAATAGAATGGCAAAATTATATTTCAAATATGGGGCAATGGGAAGCAGCAAGACAGCAAATGCATTGATGACAAGGTATAATTATCTTGAAAAGAATAAGCATATAAAAATGCTGAAACCAAAATCAGAATGCAGGGATGGAATGATGATTATAAAGTCCAGAATTGGTCTGGAGGCAGAGTGTGAGTACGTTGAGGACTTTTTAAACAACAAGGAAAACATCAAAGAATACGATGCCATTATTGTTGATGAAGCGCAGTTCCTATCTGAAGCACAGGTTGATGAATTTGCAAAAATCGTTGATATGTATGACATCCCTGTTTTATGTTATGGACTCAGAACAGATTTTCAATCTCATTTCTTTCCTGGCTCCAAACGATTGATGGAGCTTGCGGACAATATAGAGGAGATTAAAGCGATCTGTTGGTGCGGAAGAAAAGCCATTATGAATACAAGAATCAATGAAAATGGGACGATTGTACAAACAGGAGAGCAGGTAATGCTTGGAGGAAATGATATGTATATTTCTCTTTGCCGAAAACATTATGTGGAAGGACGAACAGGAAAATAAAAAAGGCTTAGGCTTTTTTTATTTGTATTATAAGCTCAAAAGACATAGTATTAAGGGGAGTGAAAAAATGACAAATGTGTTTATCATACTTCCAATGGAATTAAGTTCACTCTCTATACCTTGTTGTGATTTGGTGATAAGTGATAAAAATAAGATAAATAAATATGAATATTTTACATATTGTTGAAAATACCTTGACGGATAAAATGGTTAATGCTATATTATCAATATATGGAATGGATTCCATATGGAAACCATTCCATATATGACACGTTAACCTATTATAAAAACGGAGGTGTTGTATGAAAAAAACAGTTGCATGGATGTTGCCGGCTTTATTATGTGTTGTGCTGAGTGGATGTGGAGGCAATGCCGGTAATGAAAGTAATGCTGGAAATGCGGAACCGTCAGGAGCGACTGCAACCGTTCAGGAGTCGTCTGTCTTAACAATCTGGAGTCCAACTGATACTGAGGAAATCGAAGCCTGGTGGGTTACAACGATTGATGAGTGGAATCAGCAGCATCCGGAACTACAAGTGAAAAGAGAAGCGATTGACCGTTCTGATTCCTATGCTTACGAAAATAAGATTACAGCAGCTACAACATCCGGTGACTTACCGGATATTCTGTATGTAGATGCTCCAATGATTTCCTACTATGCTGAGAATGGTATCATTGTTCCAATGACTGATTATTTTAGCGAAGACGATTTAAAGGATTTTATGCCTTGCACCATCCGGCAATGCACCTATAAGGAAACTCTTTATGCAATTTCAGCAACAGAATCATCCGTTGCTTTGTTCTATAATAAAGATTATCTGGATGCAGCCGGAATTGCTTATCCGTCAGATATAGACATCAGCGGTGCATGGACCTGGAGCGAATTTTATGAGAATGCCGGAAAGCTGACAACCAATGATTATGTTGGAACCAATCTTATTATGGATAAGGGGGAAGGTCTGATTTATGCATTAGGTCAATTTTGGACTGAAAATGGTGTGAATCTGATTCGTGAGGATGGATTGGATGCCGAAGGATATGTTAATTCCGCTGCCAGTGTGGAAACAGCAGAATATTTGAACCAATTCATTCAGAATAAATACGCCAACCTTGATCCAGTGAAGGATGAGTTTCTAAATGGATATGCAGCAACCATGTTAGGTGGTTCCTGGAACATAGCTGATTTGGAGAAGTCAGATCTTAATTGGGGTGTTTCTTATTTTCCGGTTTCTGATAGTGGTAAAGCCTCATCTCCTACCGGAGACTGGTCAGCAGCGATTACAAAAGATTGTAACAATGTTGATAAAGCAGGAGAATTTATCCAACACATTATGGACAGCAGTTATGTAGCAACATATGCTGAAGCAGTTGCTAAACCGGCTTCCAGAATCTCCTCTTACGATCAGATGGAAGGCTGGGATACCGGAGCAAGGGCGCTGATGTTGTGGCAATTACAGAATACAGGTACTGCCAGACCAAGTTCTCCTGCCTATTCTGTACTTTCCGGTGATTTTGCAACCGCTCTCCTGAATGTGTTTTCAGGATCAGAGGCACAGGCTGAATTTGATAAGGTAGCGGCAAGCTTTAATGAAAATTGCGAGACCTACTATAAAGACTAAAGGCTGCTTCGGGAAGCTTTGCAGCCGAGGAACGATCAAGCTCAGGCTGACGAATGTAACCTGAGCTTGATGGAAAGGGAGGGGTTCATGAAAAAAACCGGTAGAATATCAGGAATGGTTATGTCTGCGCCGGCAGTTCTTTTGCTTATTGCATTCTTAATCGTTCCGATTGTTTATACTGTATATTATTCTTTGTTTCGGTATTTGGTAATAAAGCCGGACGATATTGTATTTCTTGGGATTGGTAATTACTTAAAACTATTTAAGGATTCGGATTTTTGGATGGCATTAAAGACGACGGTTTACTTTACGGTTTTTGTTGTACCGATCCAATGTGTATTGGCATTGGCATTAGCAATGCTGGTCTATTCGAAGAGGAGAGGTGTGGCAGTCTTTCGTACACTCTATTTTAGTCCTCAGGTCACATCCATGGTTGTAATTGCTATCTTATGGACGATTTTATATAATTCCAATGCGAATACCGGACTGATTAACGCTTGTTTGAAGCAGTTTGGATTTAAGTCAGTGGATTTTTTGAATCACCCGAAAACAGCAATGAATGCGATTATATTTATGTCAGCCTGGCAGGGAGCCGGCTATCAAATGATGATTTTTATTGCTGGTTTAAATGGTATTCCCACAGAGCAATATGAGGCTGCCTCTGTTGACGGAGCCGGACGTATTGCACAGTTTTTCTTTATAACCCTTCCCGGTCTTATGAATACCCTGAAATATGTATTTATGATTACCTTCATTCAGGCAATGAAATTGTTTACGCAGCCATATATTATGACGAAGGGAGGCCCTCGTAATACAACTAAAACATTGGTTTATTATATCTATGAACAGGGATTCCAAAAAGGGAACTTCGGTTATGCCTGTACTGCGGCAACGGTCTTTTTTCTGCTTGCAGCAGGATTGTCCTTGGCAGCAAAGAAGCTTACAAATACAAATTAAGGAGGGGGAGAGGATGCATATGGAAGGTTCAAGTAAAAAAAAGACCGCTTTTTTAAACAATCTGATATTCTATGGTGGGAATTCAGTCATTGGTATATTGTTTGTATCACCGCTTTTGTGGATGGTTTCGTCCTCTTTTAAACCAGAAGCAAAAATCTTTTCCGGGATGACCTCGCTTAGAACATTTTTTCCATTTGATTTTACGATTCAAAATTATGTGGAAGTAGTAGGACGGTTGAATCTTCCGCAGATTCTTGGAAATACACTGTTGTATATCGGAATTGTTCTGATTGGAGATTTATTCTTTGGATCCCTGTGCGGCTATGCCCTGGCAAAGATGAAATTCCGTTTTCGGGGAGTGATATTGGCATCTGTTATTGTATTGATGTCGATGCCGGTTGAAGCAATTTTACTTGCTTTATACATAGAAATGGCACAGCTTAGATGGGTGAATACATTTCTTGGACTGACCATTCCGTTTATGATGAATTGTTTTTCGATCTTCATGTTTTACTCTTATTTTAAGGATACTCCGGATGAGCTATTAGAAGCGGCAGGAATTGATGGGTGTGGTCCTGCTAAAACCTTCTTTCGGGTGGTGATGCCAATTTCTAAGCCGGTTTATGCGACTGTTTTTATTCTGGATTTTGTAGCCAGGTGGAATGATTTTATGTGGCCGTTCTTAATCACAACGGGAGAGAATAAACGGACAGTACAGTTAGCTGTACAGGTATTTTTTGGAACCAGGCCAATTCACTATGGAGCGATTATGGCAGCGCTGACATTGGCCTCTATTCCAATGGTATTAATGTATATCTTTATGCAGAGGTATTACGTTCAGGGTATTGCATCTACGGGAATAAAAGGCTAGAATAGTGCCATATGAAAAAATGACAGGAGTATAGAACAATGGCAAGTATTCAGGATGTAGCGAAACACGCTAAGGTGGGAGTTGGAACCGTTTCACGTGTAATCAGTGAAAATGGTTATGTTTCAGAGGAAACCAGACAAAAGGTTCAAAAGGCAATTAATGAATTGAACTATAAACCAAATGAGCTGGCAAGAAACCTTCTTCTTAATCGGACGAACATCATAGCGGTGATTATTCCGGACATTGCCAATCCTTTTTTTGCGGCGCTGGTAAACGAAATCGAAAGAGAATTAAGAAGATATGGCTATAAAACCATGCTCTGTAATACGGCAGGGGAGGCAACGAATGAGCAGGCCTATTTGGATATGCTTGAACGAAATATGGTGGATGGTCTCTTGACCGGAACACATACACTGGATACTGAGATTTACCGTCGGGTGAAGCGGCCCATCGTTGCCTTTGATACCCCACCCCTGGCAGATGGTATGCCGGTGATCACGGTAAACCATGGAGCGGGTGGATGTCTGGCTGCGAACGCCTTATTGCAGTCAGGCTGTAAGGAGGTTTTGCAATTTACCGATCAGGCGGTAGAGGGGTTTCCATTTATCAAACGACATGACGAATTTCGCCGGGTAACAAAAGAAGCAGGTATTATCTGCCATGATTATTTTGTTGCCTGGAATCAGTTTAATGACGAATATTTCAGTGAGATAGCTGCTGATTGCTTCAGAATGTATCCTCACGTTGACGGGGTGTTCGGCACAGACATATTAGCAATGCATTTTATGAAACACGCTTTGTTAAATGGGAAGAAAATTCCTGAAGATATCTGTGTGGTAGCATATGATGGTACCGGTATATTAGATCTGTCCTATCCTTCCGCATCAGCTGTTGTACAGCCGATAAAAGATCTGGCGAGGGTTGGGGTAGATCAGCTGTTAAGTATTATAAAAGGCAAAAAAACAAATCAAAGCTGCATTGAATTAGATGTGGTATTTAGAAAAGGGATGACAACAATATGACATTGAAGCATACACTTTCGAAAGCGAGACAGTACGAAGAAAAATATTTAAATGTAAAAAAAGACAAACCATTATTTCATATGGCTTGTCCGGTGGGATGGATGAATGACCCCAATGGTTTTTCCATGTTTAACAACAGGTGCCATTTATTTTTTCAATACAATCCATATGACACTGTGTGGGGACCGATGCACTGGGGACATGCGGTCAGTGAAGATTTTATTCGATGGGAACATCTGCCTGCGGCATTGGCGCCGGATCAGGATTATGATAATTGTGGATGTTTTTCCGGCAGTGGGATAGAAGCAGATGGAAAGCATGTTTTATTGTATACCGGCGTGCATAAAGGTACAGCCGGTACATCATTTGAGGATAAGGTGATTCAGGAGCAATGTGTGGCAATCGGTGACGGGATAAATTATAAAAAAATGGATTATGGTCCGGTAATCACATCCAATCTGCTGCCTGACGGACACAGCCTGTCAGACTTCCGTGATCCGAAAGTGTACCGTTGGAATGGCAAATACCGGGCAGTCATAGGCAATACGGATACCGAAAAGCAAGATGGTTTTGTGGTTGTATTTGAGAGTGATAATCTGAAAGATTGGAACTATATTGGAGTACTGGATGCCTCCAATGATGAGTATGGCAGTATGTGGGAGTGCCCTGATCTGTTTGAACTTGATGACAAAGCCGTATTGATCGTTTCTCCCCAATTTATTGAAGCAAAAGGATTGGAATTTCATAATGGACATAATACAATGTGTATTGTCGGTACCATTGAAGATGAAAAAATGGAGCGTGAGTTCCTGCATGCAATCGACTACGGACTGGATTTTTATGCTCCCCAAACCCTTGAGAGTGCTGATGGCAGAAGAGTTATGATTGGCTGGCTCCAGTCCTGGGATAATCATATAGTGCCGTCAGGCTTTAATTGGAGCGGAATGATGACGATTCCGCGGGAGCTGACGGTTACAGATGGCAGGTTATATCAAATTCCGGTTAGAGAGCTTTACCACCATCGAAAAAACGAAATTATTTGTGAAGCCGATATAGACAGTGAAGAATGCTTCTTTGATGGGATCAATGGCAGAGTATTTGATATGGAACTGGATTTTATCAATATGGATGGGAGTTCTCTTGAAATTAAATTGGCCTGTGATGAGAGACATCAGACCGTTATTACGATTGATAAGGATAAACGCCGGATCCTATTTGATCGAACTTATTCAGGGCTTAATAAGGATGTGCTCTGTACCAGAACAATGCAGGTAGACAGATTACATGGAGGCAGCAGCATGCGGATTCTGATGGATCGATTTTCGGTTGAACTGTTTGTCAATGGTGGGAGATATGCGATGAGTTCTTTGATTTACACACCATTAAAGGCAGATCAAATTGTATTTTCCTCCAAGGGTAAATTTCAGTTTCGTATAAAAAAATATGATATAATGTTGTAAAACATTATATCGCCCCAGTTGGGGACACACGCAAGTGTGTCAGATCCCCAAACCCAACCGTGGGCATCCTCCCGGAAGGGGTATCATAGCCGGAGGCTATGATATAATGTTGTAAACATTATATCGCCCCGGTTGGGGACACACGTGAGTGTGTCAGATCCCCAAACCCAACCGTGGGCATCCTCCCAGGAGGGGTATCATAGCCGGAGGCTATGATATAATGTTGTAAACATTATATCGCCCTGGTTGGGGACACACGTGAGTGTGTCAGATCCCCAAACCCAACCGTGGGCATCCTCCCAGGAGGGGTATCATAGCCGGAGGCTATGATATAATGTTGTAAGAGGAACAGATACGTTTGCAGAAGGGAGAGACCAATGAATACAAAATTCGATGTTGTAGCAATCGGTGAATTACTTATGGATTTTACCAATAATGGAATTAGTGAACAGGGCAATGTATTATTTGAAGCTAATCCGGGCGGAGCCCCCTGTAATGTCCTGGCGATGCTGGCTGAATATGGACATAAAACCAGCTTTATTGGAAAAGTCGGAAACGACATGATGGGACATCGATTAAAAGATACCCTGGAGGAGCTATCCATCGACTCCTCCAATCTGGTAATGGACGATTCGGTGCGAACAACACTGGCTTTTGTTCATAACCACGCTAATGGAGAACGGGAGTTTTCTTTTTATCGAAACCCTGGTGCGGATATGATGCTGACCAAAGAGGAGCTGGAAAATCGGCACTTGAACGCTGCCGGTATATTTCATTTTGGCACGCTTTCTTTAACAAACGAGCCGGTCAGAGGTGCAACGAAATATGCTTTAGCGAAAGCTCTGGAACAAGATGCCCTGATTTCCTTTGACCCGAATCTGAGAGAAAGCTTGTGGGAATCAAAGGAAGAAGCGAAGGAACAGGTTCAGTTTGGACTTGCTCATTGTGATATTGTAAAATTATCAGAAGAAGAGCTGGTGTGGCTGACCGGTATGACCGACAATACAGAGGCGATTGCCTGTTTGAAAGAGCAATATCATATTCCGCTTATATTATTATCTCTTGGTACAGAAGGGAGCCGGGCTTATTATAAGGATAGTATGGTTGAAGCGGGTGCCTTTATTCAGGAGAATACGGTTGATACCACTGGTGCAGGGGATACATTTTTGGGCAGCTGTATTCATTTTGTGTTAAAATATGGAATTGAACATATGCAAAAAGATCAGCTGAAGGAGATGCTCCTCAATGCAAATGCGGCAGCAGCTCTGATTACCACAAAAAAAGGAGCGCTCAGGTCAATGCCTAAGATCAATGAGATCAAAGAGCTGATGAATCAAACAAATGAAGGATGACTCAGGAGGACTTTCTAAATGAATCACAAAGAAAGAATGCTGTCCGGCCTGCCTTATAAGGGGTGGATGGATGGCTTAAGTGAAGAGCGGCGCATCAACAGCTGTCGGATTTATGAGTACAATTCGCTTCATCCTGATGATACTAAGCGGCGTGACGCACTGCTGCGGGAGATGTTAGGAGGGGTTGGAACTGATGTGTATTTTACTCAACCCTTCCACAGTGACTATGGATCCAATATCTTTATTGGAAATAATTTCTTTGCCAATTTTAACTGTGTGATTCTAGATGTAGCAAAGGTGACAATCGGTGACCATGTTATGTTTGGCCCGAATGTATCACTCTACACAGCCGGACATCCATTACATCCGGTTTCTCGAAGATCAGGCTACGAGTATGGGATTGAAATTACGATTGGTGATAATGTATGGCTTGGTGGCAATGTGGTGGTCAATCCCGGCGTCAAAATTGGCAGTAATGTGGTGATTGGTTCAGGCAGTGTGGTGACCAAGGATATTCCGGATGGTGTATTTGCAGCGGGAAACCCTTGCAGGGTAATACGGGAAATTACAGAGGAGGATCGGACATACTACTACCGAGACCGGAAATTCGATGTTGAAGAAATCTCTTCTGTGTAATCTGTCAGTGTGCACAGGACAGGCGGCTGCAGAAGTTATCTGTGAGGAGATCCGGCTAAAAGATAAACGTCCGGCCCGGCGTTCCCCGTTTCACAATCAAACTCTTTCAGGCATTCGAGATTCAGTATATTTCTGAAGCTAATTAAGAAACTGTTAAAATTCAGAAGAAATTCACAGACGAAACCAAAACTTAATTGCTGTACAGCATGGGATATGATATACTTAAGCCCACAAGAAAAACGCCTGAGAATCAGAATAGGATGTTTGATCAATGAGAGAGTCCTACAGAGGGAGAAGTGCAGATGAGACGAGTGAGATTTAAAAATTATATATACTGGGGCATCACAGCGTTGTCTGTGGTTGCCTGCAGTGTTGCTTTTGACTTTTTTCTGTCCCGTTTTGACCTGGTTACGGGAGCAGTAAACAGGGTAGTGGGGATTCTGATGCCTGTTATATATGGCGCAGTTCTGGCATATCTGATGCTTCCTATTTACAATAGGACGAGGTGGTTGACTGAGCGCTATCTGGTTCGGGTGATTAAACGTCAGAAGACAGTAGGAAGAGTTGGGAAGTCCATGGGTACCCTTATGAGCTTAATTGCTCTGGTTGCCATTGTGGCAGGGCTTTGCCGGATGATTTTGCCGGAGATCTACAGCAGTATTATGGGGCTTCAGTCCACCATAGGAGAAAATATCAATCATCTAAATCTGGTGTTAGATCGGATCTTTAAGGAGAATTCTACCATTGAGCAATTTGTGATGCCGGCCTACGGTCAGTTTGTCACAGAGTTTCAGAATTGGCTTACCATTGATTTAGTTCCCAATGTATCTAAAATTATCAGTGAAGTATCTGCCGGCTTATTTAATGTGATGATGGTATTTAAGAATATTCTCATTGGAATGATTGTGATGGTGTACTTTTTGAATATTAAGGATACCTTGTCAGCCCAGGCCAAGAAGATTGTTTACAGTCTGACAAGTGTAAAACGGGCGAATTTTATTATCCGTGAGGTGCGTTTTACTCATAAGATATTTGGGGGATTTATAACAGGAAAGCTCTTAGATTCTCTGATTATTGGGGTCATGTGCTTTTTTGCCCTGAAATTTTTGAATATGCCCTATGTGCTTTTGGTAAGTGTGATTGTAGGGGTAACAAATGTGATTCCATTTTTCGGGCCCTTTATTGGCGCTGTGCCCAGTGCATTTTTGATTCTTCTGGTGAGCCCCGTGAAATGCCTCTACTTTCTCATCTTTATCTTGATCCTGCAGCAGTTTGATGGGAATATTCTGGGGCCTAAGATATTGGGAGATTCCACAGGGCTTCCCAGCTTTTGGGTATTGTTTTCGATTCTGCTGTTTGGAGGACTGTTTGGATTTGTTGGTATGATTATAGCAGTTCCTCTCTTTGCAGTGATCTATCGGTTTATCTCCATTTTTGTGAGTAAATCATTGGCAAAGAAGAAGCTGCCTGTGGGAACAGAGGAGTATCTGAATCTTAGGTATATGGACGAAGGGGAAGGTTTCTCATCTGATAGCAGTGACTGTGAAGAAATCATTTCATCTCAAGAGAATGAGACGGGGGAGGAAGGCTCTGAAGACCACTCATAAGAGAAGTGGCATGAGCAAGCAGGAGAAAGGAAAAAGAAGAGCTGTATCTTGTCATTTGGTGCGCTTTGGGGGAACGGCATCCGAAATGGGTGCCGTTCCTCTGCTCCCCTTCAGATCCGATCCCATTCACGTCCGAAAGGTGAAGGTGGCGTGAATCAGAGTACTCTCAGTCATTGGGTCATTGTCACGGCTTAGGAGGTGGCTTAATAAGAATAAAGGAGGGACTGTCCTGTGTCTAAATCAACCTTGTTCGACAGTCGCATCAGGAAATACGCATATCGTGAGGTAGAAGAAATATATCAGGAGATCGGCACATCGAAGGATGGCTTATCCAATGATCAGGTTGGGAGGATGCAGAGGCGATATGGCGTAAATAGTTTCACAGCGAAAAGAAAAGATACGCCAGTCTATCGATTGTGGAGGGCGTTTGTAAACCCCTTCCATGTGATTCTCTTTGTCCTGGGTGTCATTTCTCTGGTGACGGACGTTTTTCTTGCCTCCAACTTTGCCAGGAACGCCACGACTGCCATTATTATTTTTTCCATGATTCTAATTAGCGGCATGATCCGTTTGGTTCAGGAGCTGAGGGCAAAAAATGCCGCAAGGCAGCTTAACCGTCTGATCCATGAAAGGATCACTGTAAGGCGAGAAGGAGAGCTTATTGAATTACCTGTGGAGGAATTGGCGGTGGGGGATACGGTGCTTTTCTCAGCAGGTGACCGTGTTCCAGCCGATATTCGGCTCACAGAGGTCACTGATCTGTTCGTCTCACAGGCAGCTATAACGGGTGAAAGCGCTATGTTTGAAAAACACTGCCATACGCTTAGCTACGGCAGTCAGGAAACACTGACTCAGCTTGAAAACCTTGTATTTATGGCGACCACAGTTATCAGTGGTAAAGGGGAGGGAATCGTGCTGGCAGTGGGAGAAGATACCCTCTACGGCAGCTTTGCAAAACCGGATTCCGATGATAAAAATTCGTTTCAAAAGGGAGCGAACTCCATCGCTTGGGTTATGCTCCGCTTTATGGCTGTACTGGTTCCCATTGTGTTTGTCCTGCTCGGCATCACAGGTGGAAAATGGCTGGAATCCTTTGCCTTTGCGTTATCGGTAGCAGTAGGATTGATGCCGGAGATGCTGCCTATGGTCATCACTGCCTGTCTTGCAAAAGGCAGCCTTTCCATGAGCCGTAAACAGACCATTATCAAAGACATCCATGCGATGCAAAGCTTTGGCAGTATGGATGTGCTTTGCATGGACAAGACAGGAACTCTGACCAATGAAAGTATCCTTCTGGAATATTATATGGACGTGCTGGGCAATGAAAGTACCGAGGTACTGGATTTGGCCTTCTTAAACAGCTCCTATCATTTCGGTGTCCGCAATCCGATTGATAACGCAATTCTTGCCTGCCAGACGATGACGGGGCGGGAGACGCATTATATGGGCTTGCTCACTCAACACCAAAAGAAAGACGAGATTCCCTTTGACTATGTCCGTAAGCTTGTCAGCACTCTTGTCACAGATCAAACGGGAGAAGGTCATCTCATCACGAAAGGGGATATCTCCCATCTTGTTTCCCGCTGCAGCTATGTGGAGTATCGGGGTGAAATTCTTCCGATAGAGAAGGGCGGGATGCAAAGCGTATCCCCCGTGGTAGATGAGATGCTCCGGGATGGTATGAAGGTTATCGCTGTGGCACGAAAAAATGTAGGACAGCAAAAGCAGATTGTCCCTGACGATGAAAGAAATATGATTCTTATGGGGTATCTGGCGTTCTTTGACGCACCGAAGAAAACTGCAAAGGCATCGGTAGCGGCTCTTAAACGTCTGAAGGTGACTCCCAAAATTCTGACAGGGGATCATTGGGAGGTGGCTCTCTCAGTATGCCGCCGGGTGGGGATTTCTTCTGAAACCGTTCTGATCGGTGAGAAGCTGGATGAAATGACAGACAGGGAGCTTGGCAGGGCAGTTGAGGAAATACATGTGTTTGCAGAGCTTACGCCGGCTCAAAAGATCCGTTTGGTTTCTGCTCTGCGCCAAAATGGACATACAGTAGGATTTTTGGGTGATGGAATCAATGACATTCCGGCACTTTGCCAGGCCAATGTGGGCATCTCAGTGGATACGGCAGTGGATGCGGCAAAAGACGCGGCGGATGTGGTACTGCTCCAAAAGGATCTTGGCGTGCTGGAACAAGGTATTTTAGAAGGACGTAAAACCTTTACCAATATGCTGAAATACATTAAAATTACTGCCAGCTCTAATTTTGGCAACATCCTCTCCATTGTCTGCGCCAGCGCTTTTTTGCCATTTTTGCCAGTGACCGCTGTTCAGATTTTGCTGTTGAATCTGCTGTATGACATTTTGTGCATCGTTCTTCCCTGGGACAATGTGGATGAAGAAGAAACGTTGTCTCCAAGAGATTGGTCGGGCAGAACCTTAAGACGGTTTATGCTGTCCTTTGGTCCCATCAGCTCTCTGTTCGATATCGTGACATTTCTGTTTCTATATTACGTTCTGTGTCCCATGCTGTGCGGAGGAGCGACCTATTTAACCCTTGCCGATCCTGCTCTGCGGCTTCAATATGTGTCTCTGTTCCAGACGGGGTGGTTTTTGGAATCCATGTGGACGCAGGTGCTGATTCTGCATTTTCTGCGAACCCACAAGATACCCTTTGTGCAGAGCAGGCCGGCTGTGACGGTTATCTGCATTACGCTTACAGGAATCGTTGCCTTTACGGCAATTACGTTTACCAGCGCTGCTTCTCTGTTTGGCATGACGAAATTGCCGTTGGGATATTTCCTGTTTTTGCTGATTGTGGCATTCTTGTATATGCTGCTGACTACGGTAGCCAAATATTTCTATCAGAAGAAGTACCATGAGTTGATTTGAAAGGAGGCCTTCATTGTGAAAAAGAAGATCAGTTTTATCCCAATGGATTCCGTCCTTGAAGTGTGGCTTCTGGAAAAGCTGATGAAGGAACCTCCCAAAAGTGACTGCGCAGAAGATTTACGTTCCGGCATTCGGGATATGCTCAGCGGAGAGGTGTCCTCCCTATTGTTGGGCTCGTACAGCCGGGAGGAGGTTCCCTTGCTTGTCCCTTCAGAGGGGATACGATTGGGAGATCTGGAAATTTACCCCAAAAGCAGACGAGTCATCATGGAGGGAGCGGAAGTCAGTCTTACGCCAAAGGAGTTTGAGATCCTGTATTTTCTTGCGCAGAATCGGGGTGAGGTTTTTACTAAGGAACAGATTTATCGGGCAGTGTGGGCGGAGGATTACCTTCTGGATGACAGCAATATCATGGCGTTCATACGAAAACTGAGGAAGAAAATTGAGCCTGATCCGGACGCTCCGAAGTACATTTTGACGATCTGGGGCATTGGATATAAATTCAATGACCAGCCATAACACAGGGGGAGACAAATGCAGCTCACCTGAATTCTTGCAAAATCGCAAGGAAATCGCAAGGTTTTAGCCATGTGATTCTCCTTGCGATTTTTGTATTCTGTTCGTAGATGTTTAAACAGGCATTTCATAAAAGAGCCGGGGGGAGGGCGCGGACTTGGATGGCAGTCCGCAAAGGCACAGTGCTTACCTCTGCTAAAACGTAAGGAGGTAAGACCAATGAACAAGAAAGAACGCCGCAGCGCCGCTCATCAGGCTGCAGAAAAGGAAGCCATACGTGACCGGCAGGATCGCTGTATCCAGTTTGCAGCCACCAATCCTGTTAAGGAGGTGTTGAAGCATCTCCATACTACACTGCATGGCCTTGATGCAGAAATTGTTTCTGTAAGCCGGACTAAATACGGATCCAATAAAGTAACCCATGAAAAAAAGAAATCTCTGGCAAAACGGCTGGCTGGGGCATTTATCAATCCCTTTACCGCTATCCTGTTTTGCCTGGCATTGGTATCCGCCATGACGGATATGGTGTTTCCCTGTTTTTCTCTTTTGGGCAGTGTTCCGGAGGATTTTGATCCTCTGACGGTCGTGATCATCCTGACCATGGTTCTAATTTCCGGTACCCTTCGCTTTGTACAGGAATCCAGAAGCGGAAATGCGGCAGAAAAACTTCTGGCGATGATCACAACTACCTGTACGGTCACCCGCAGGGAGCAGGAGAAAGCTGAGATTCTGATGGACGATCTGGTGGTGGGGGATATCGTGCATTTATCCGCCGGGGATATGATTCCTGCTGATGTCCGAATTTTGGATGCAAACGATTTGTTTGTAAGTCAGGCAAGTCTTAGCGGAGAGAGTGAGCCCATTGAAAAAATGCCTGGCGTGAACGCACAGAAGCAGAGCGTGACCGATTACACAAACATTGCTTTTATGGGCAGCAACGTGGTTTCCGGAAGCGCAACTGCAGTTGTTATCTGTGTTGGCGACGATACTTTGTTTGGTTCTATGGCGTCTGCCATTGCAGGAGAAGCGGTGGAGACCAGCTTTACCAAGGGCGTTAATGCTGTTTCCTGGGTGCTGATTCGATTTATGCTGGTTATGGTTCCTCTGGTGTTTTTTATCAATGGACTTACGAAAGGAGACTGGCTGGAAGCATTCCTGTTTGGCATCTCCATCGCCGTTGGACTGACGCCGGAGATGCTTCCCATGATCGTGACGACCTGCCTTGCCAAAGGAGCAGTCTCCATGAGTAAAAAGCAGACCATCGTCAAGAATCTTAATTCCATCCAGAATTTCGGAGCCATAGACATTCTCTGCACCGACAAGACCGGAACGCTGACGCAGGATAAGGTTGTGCTGGAATATCACCTCAATGTAAATGGAGAGGACGATATGCGGGTTCTGCGCCATGCTTACCTGAACAGTTACTTCCAGACCGGCTACAAGAATCTGATGGATCTGGCGATTATTCATAAAACAGAGGAAGGAGAAGCGGAGGATTCCCGATGGATGGATCTGTCTGAAGCTTATGTAAAGGTAGATGAAATCCCCTTTGACTTCACCCGCCGCCGTCTGACCACGGTGGTACAGGACAAGACTGGCAAGACACAGATGGTGACAAAAGGTGCCGTGGAGGAAATGCTCTCCATCTGTACCTATGCAGAGTGTGACGGCAGTGTGCAGCCTCTGGCTGATGATGTCCGCCGCCGCATCCTGAAAACGGTGGATGATCTCAATGACAAAGGGTTCCGTGTTCTTGCCATTGCACAGAAAAGCAACCCTTCCCCGGTGGGTGCGTTCGGTGTAAAGGACGAGTGTGAAATGGTGCTGATCGGGTATCTTGCCTTCCTGGATCCTCCGAAAGAATCTACCACAGATGCAATTAAGGCACTGGGAACTCACGGTGTGACCACCAAAATTCTAACCGGAGATAACGATAAGGTGACTCGCACTATCTGTAAGCAGGTAGGACTGAAGGTTCGCAATATGCTGCTTGGATCCGATTTGGAACACATGAGCGATACAGAGCTGGCAGAAGCCGCAGAATCCACCGATGTATTTGCTAAGCTGACGCCGGATCAGAAGGCTCGAGTGGTTTCTATTCTTCGTGAAAATGGTCATACCGTTGGCTTCATGGGCGATGGAATCAATGACGCCGCCGCTATGAAGGCCGCCGATATCGGCATTTCGGTAGATACGGCTGTGGATGTGGCAAAGGAATCAGCTGACATTATTCTGTTAGAAAAAGATTTGATGGTTTTGGAGCAGGGCATTATTGAAGGCCGTAAGACTTACGCCAACATGATCAAATATATCAAGATGACTGCATCCTCCAACTTCGGCAATATGTTTTCCGTACTGGCTGCCTCTGCCCTGCTGCCCTTCCTGCCGATGATGAGCGTGCATTTGATTTTCCTGAACCTGATTTATGATCTGTCCTGTACTGCGATTCCCTGGGATAACGTGGACGAGGAATTTATTGCAAAGCCGAGGAAATGGGATGCCTCCAGTGTAGGCAGCTTTATGATTTGGATTGGGGCTACCAGCTCTATCTTCGACTTTACAACCTATATTTTTATGTATTTTGTATTTTGTCCCCTATTTGTGTCCGGCGGTGTTTTGTTCAACGATCTGGCTGCCCATTACAGCGGCGCAGAGCTTGCCATTCTTCAGGCGCAGTATATTGGGTTGTTCCAGGCCGGGTGGTTCGTGGAATCCATGTGGAGCCAGACGCTGGTTATCCATATGATTCGTACTCCGAAGCTGCCCTTTATCCAGAGTCGTGCCTCTGCTCCGGTGACGCTGCTCACGATGGCAGGGATTACGATCCTGACCGTTATTCCCTTTACAACCCTTGGAAGGGTGCTGGGTTTTGTCGCTCTGCCTGCGTCATACTTTGCTTATCTGATTCCCTGTATCCTGCTGTATATGGTGCTGGCCACCAGTTTGAAAAAGGCTTATGTCCGTCACTATGGAGAATTGCTCTAAGGAGGTAAAGAATGAACTGGAAAGAAATTTGGATGCTTCTGTTCGGAAGAAGCGAATGGATGGGTCTTAATATGGGTTTTTGGGCGGCAATGGCTGTGGTTTTGCTGATTGTGATTCTGATGAATGTGATATGTTGGGGAATAAAGCCCGGACAGCCAAAAGCAGAAGAGCAGAAAGAAGCTTGATTCCTTCATGTCATCACTGCATTGGAATCTGTGTTGAACAGAAGGCATTGTTTTTTACAGGGAATCTATTTTACGGGAAGTCTGCGGGATCGAAAAAGACTGAAGCCATCGTGGAAACGATGGCTTCAGTCTTTTTAAAGCAGATGACGGGAATCGAACCCGCCTCCTCAGCTTGGGAAGCTGATATTCTACCAATGAACTACATCTGCAACGTACTTTTACATTATAACACATTTTTTAAATTAATCAAGTAGGATTTGGAAATAATTTCCCCGAAACTTGCCAAAATAAATGAAATGTGGTTTAATACTATAGGATGAAATACGTACATAGGTACACACTGGATATGGAGGATTGTGATGGCAAAGGAACAATATAATGCGGACAGTATTACAGTGCTGGAGGGATTGGAGGCAGTGCGTAAGCGTCCGGGTATGTATATTGGAGATGTGGGCTCTAAGGGGTTGAATCATCTGATATACGAAATTGTGGACAATGCAGTGGATGAGCATCTGGCAGGCTATTGCAGCCACGTTTGGGTGACCCTGGAGGCAGACGGATCCTGCACAGTGAGGGATGACGGCCGGGGAATTCCTGTAGGGATGCACAAGAAGGGAGTTTCAGCGGCCAGAGTTGTACTTTCCACACTCCATGCAGGTGGTAAATTTGATAATGAGGCATATAAAACCAGCGGAGGACTTCACGGTGTGGGATCCTCCGTAGTTAATGCCCTTTCCTCCCATATGGATATAAAGATATACAAAGATGGAAGTATTTATCACGATGAATATCAGAGAGGCGTGCCCATTGTAGAGCTGGAGAAGGGGCTTCTTCCTGTGATTGGAAAGACCAGGGAAACAGGAACCAGAATTAACTTTTTGCCGGACGGGGATATTTTCGAGAAAATACGGTTTAAGGCAGAGTGGCTTAAAAGCCGCCTTCACGAAACTGCCTATCTGAATCCCCGGATATCCATCTTTTATGAAAATAAGCGTGGGGGGGAGGAGGAAAGAATTGAGTTCCATGAGCCGGAGGGGATTGTGGCTTATGTAAAACAGCTGAATGGAGGAAAGAACCCTATTCACGATCCTATCTATTTTAAGGGTATGATGGATCAGATCGAGGTGGAAGCTGCCATTCAGTTTGTGGATACCTTTGAAGAAAATATTCTGGGCTTCTGCAACAATATTTTTACCCAGGAGGGGGGCACCCATCTGGCAGGCTTTAAAACGAAGTTTACAGCCCTGGTTAATACCTACGCAAGGGAGCTTGGCATATTAAAGGAGAAGGATACGAACTTCACAGGGGCAGATACGAGAAGCGGTATGACTTCTGTGATTGCCATCAAGCATCCGGATCCAATTTTTGAGGGGCAGACTAAGACGAAGCTTGCCAGCGCAGATGCCACAAAAGCTGTATTTACAGTGACAGGGGATGAGCTTCAGCTCTATTTTGACCGCAATGTGGAAGTGCTGAAGGGAGTGATTGCCTGCGCTGAGAAGTCGGCTAAAATCAGAAGGGCGGAGGAGAAGGCTAAGACCAACATGCTCACAAAGTCCAGATTCTCCTTTGACAGCAACGGGAAGCTGGCTAATTGTGAAAGCCGTGATGCGGAGAGCTGTGAAATCTTCATCGTAGAGGGAGATTCAGCAGGTGGCTCAGCTAAGACCGCCAGAAATCGGAAGTATCAGGCCATTCTGCCGATTCGGGGTAAGATTCTTAATGTAGAAAAGGCCTCAATGGACAAGGTTCTGGCCAACGCAGAGATTAAAACCATGATCAATACCTTTGGATGTGGATTTTCTGAGGGTTATGGAAATGATTTTGATATTACAAAGCTTCGTTATCATAAGATTATATTGATGACAGATGCTGATGTGGACGGAAGCCATATTGATACCCTTCTTCTTACATTTTTATACCGTTTTATGCCGGATCTGATCTACAATGGGCATGTGTATATTGCCATGCCGCCTCTCTTTAAGGTGATTCCAAAGCGGGGACAGGAGCAGTACCTTTATGATGAGAAGGAGCTGGAGCGCTATCGAAAGACTCATGGAGGTACCTTTACCCTGCAACGCTATAAAGGGCTGGGGGAGATGGATGCAGAGCAGCTGTGGGAAACCACCCTGGATCCGGAGCGAAGGGTGCTGAAACGGGTGGAGATTGAAGATGCCAGAATGGCCTCTGAAATAACAGAGTTGTTAATGGGAAGTGAGGTAGCTCCCCGGAGGGAGTTTATCCATGAGCATGCAGATGAGGCGGAGATTGACGCTTAGTCAGCATTCCTGAGGGAAACGGCGGGAATTTATCCCGGAGGAAGTCTTGCTCGTCAGAGCGGTTAGGCTTTGGAGGCGGAATGGTGAGAATAACAGGAGAAGTGAAATAGTATGGCAGAAAAGATAGTAAGAACAGAATACAGTGAGGAAATGCAGCGAAGCTACATGAATTATTCCATGAGTGTGATCACGGCGAGAGCCATTCCCGACGCCAGGGATGGATTAAAGCCGGTACAGCGCCGGGTACTTTATGATATGAGCGAGCTGCACCTGGATCACGACAAGCCCCACAGAAAATCAGCCCGTATTGTGGGAGATACGATGGGTAAATACCATCCTCATGGAGACAGCTCCATTTATGAAACCCTGGTGATTATGAGTCAGGAGTTCAAAAAGGGAATGGCCCTGGTGGATGGGCATGGAAATTTTGGATCCATTGAGGGTGATGGCGCTGCTGCTATGCGATATACAGAGGCACGTCTTGAAAAGTTTGCCCAGGAAGTATATTTAAAGGATCTGGATAAGACAGTCAATTTTATTCCTAATTATGATGAAACAGAGAAAGAGCCTGAGGTGCTTCCTGTAAGGGTTCCTAATCTGCTGATTAATGGTGCAGAGGGAATCGCAGTGGGCATGAGTACCAGCATCCCCCCCCATAATCTTGGGGAGGTGATTGATGTGGTTACAGCCTACGTGAATGACCCTGAGATATCCACAGAGCAGCTGATGGAGTATATGCCGGGCCCGGATTTTCCCACAGGAGGGATCATTGCCAACAAAAGGGAGCTTGGGGGGATCTATGAGACAGGTGTGGGGAAGATCAAGCTGAGGGGCAAGTTTGAGGTGGAGCTGGGGAAGAGAAAAGCAGATAAGGACAAACTGATTGTCTCTCAGATTCCCTACACGATGGTAGGAGCAGGAATCAATAAATTTCTGGTAGATATAGCGGATCTGGTGGAACGTAAGAAGCTTTCTGATGTGGTAGACATTTCCAACCAGTCTAATAAAGAGGGGATCCGCATTGTGCTGGAGCTGCGCAAGGATGCGGACATTGAGAAGATTAAAAATATCTTATATAAGAAGACAAAGCTGGAGGATACCTTTGGCGTTAATATGCTGGCCATTGTAGATGGACGGCCTGAAACCCTGGGGCTTAGAGGGATTCTTAAGAATTTCCTGGATTTCCGGTATCAGAACACGGAGCGTAAGTACAAGGTGCTTCTGGAGAAGGAAAACCATAAGAAGGAGGTACAGGAGGGGCTGATGGAGGCCTGCGACTGCATTGATCTGATCATTGCCATACTGAGAGGATCCAGGAATCTAAAGGATGCCAGGGCTTGCCTGACCCTGGGGGATGTGTCTAAGATTCAGTTTAAAATCCCTGAGCTTGAGGAGGATGCAAAAAAGCTGCATTTTACAGAGAATCAGGCTTCCGCTATTTTGGAAATGCGTCTTTACAAATTGATTGGTCTGGAGATTTTGGCCTTGGAGAAAGAGCATAAGGAGACTTTGAGAAAGATAGAGATGTACCGCAAGATTCTTGACAGCCGTGAGGAGATGAATCGAGTGATAAAGGAGGATCTGGCAGCTGTTAAGAAAGAGTTTGCTGTTCCCAGAAAAACCCTGATTGAGGATGGAGCGGAGGCTGTGTATGATGAAGCAGCAGTGGAAGTGCAGGAAGTAGTATTTGTGATGGACAAATTTGGCTATTGCAAATGTCTGGACAAGAATACCTATGACAGGAATCAGGAGACAGTAGATACAGAGCAGGTTCATGTGGTGCCGTGTTTGAATACAGATAAGATTTGCTTTTTTACTGCAAGGGGAAGCATGCATCAGATAAAGGTTCTGGATGTGCCTGCCGGAAAGCTGAGGGATAAGGGAACGCCTGTTGAAAATCTTAGCAAGTTTGATGGAGGAAAGGATCGGATTATTTATCTTTCCAGCGGTGAGAGTCTGAAAGGGAAGCTTTTTGTCTTTGCCACTAAACTGGCTATGGTGAAGCAGGTTTGGGGAGAAGAATTTGAGACTAACAACCGGATGGTGGCAGCCACTAAGCTCCAGGAGGGGGATGAGCTGGTGTCTGTGATGCCGGTGGACGGACAGCGTGAGGTGATCCTTCAAACCACAGGGGGCGTGTTCCTCCGGTTTATGCTGGAGGAGATCTCTGTGCTGAAAAAGGCCTCCAGGGGTGTGAGGGGAATTAAGCTGTCTAAGAATGAGGAGCTGGAGAATCTGTATTTGATGGGGGAGAATCAAGTGATTGATTATAAGGGGAAAGAGGTTCACTTACACCGTCTTAAGATGGGGCAAAGGGACGGAAAAGGGAGCAAGGTGCGCCTGTAGAAGGATTGCAATTTTTGAGGTTTTTCGATAGGATAAGGAAAGAGATTCCTATGGGGAATCAATAAAAAGGACAATGAGGAGAATAAAGGGGCTATGGAAAAGAAATTAAAAGTCGGCATCTTAGGGGCAACCGGTATGGTAGGTCAGAGGTTTATTTCTTTGCTGGAGAATCATCCCTGGTATGAGGTGGCAACAGTGGCTGCCAGTCCTCGTTCAGCAGGAAGAACCTATGAGGAGGCAGTGGGGGATCGGTGGAAGATGGATGATCCGATTCCGGAATCTGTGAAGAGTCTGGTTGTGATGAATGTGAATGAGGTGGAAGCAGTGGCTTCCGGTGTGGACATGGTATTCAGCGCAGTGGATATGACAAAAGATGAGATCAAGGCCATTGAGGAAGCGTACGCAAAGACAGAGACTCCTGTGGTGTCAAACAACAGCGCCCACCGCTGGACACCGGATGTTCCTATGGTGGTGCCTGAGATCAACCCGGAGCATTTTGAGGTGATTCCCTTCCAGAGAAAGCGTCTGGGAACAGAACGGGGGTTTATCGCAGTAAAACCCAACTGCTCCATCCAGAGCTACGCTCCGGCATTGACTGCATGGAAGGAATTTGAACCTTACCAGGTGGTAGTAACTACCTATCAGGCTATCTCCGGTGCGGGAAAGACCTTTAAGGACTGGCCGGAGATGAAGGGAAATATCATTCCTTATATTGGAGGAGAGGAGGAGAAGAGCGAGGAGGAGCCTCTGCGCCTGTGGGGAACCATGGAAGGGGGCGTCATTGTGAAGGCAAAGGATCCGGTGATCACCTGCCAATGTATCCGTGTTCCTGTTCTGAATGGACATACAGCAGCTGTTTTTGTAAAATTTGGAAAGAAGGCAGCTAAGAAAGACCTGATTCAGAAGCTGGTGGAGTACAGAGGTCTTCCTCAGGAGCTGAAGCTTCCCAGCGCTCCCAGCCGGTTTATCCGGTATGTGGAGGAGGAAAACCGCCCTCAGATCACGGCAGATGTGAATTTTGAACGTGGGATGGGCATTTCCATTGGCCGGTTGAGAGAAGATAAGGTGTATGATTACAAGTTCGTGGGATTGTCTCATAACACAGTCCGTGGTGCAGCAGGCGGAGCGATTCTATGTGGAGAGCTTCTGACGAAGCAGGGGTATATTCAGGCAAAATAAGGGCAGAAGTTTCAAAGGCAGGGATCTTATCCTATGGGATCCCTCCTTTGAATCTGGGAAGGAGAATGGAAGCAAATGGGTATTGTAAAGGATGTATTTGGAGCCATGCCGGATGGAACAAAGGTGTACAAGTATACCTTAAAGAATCATAAGGGTGTTTCTGCCTCATTTATCACCCTGGGGGGTGTGTGGGTTTCCATGATTGTGCCGGACAGAGAGGGGATCATGGAGGATGTTGTGCTGGGATATGATGACCTGGACAGTTATCGGAAGAATACGCCTCATTTTGGAGCTCCCATCGGCCGCAATGCCAACCGTATAGGGGGGGCGGTCCTAAACATTAACAACAAGGATTATAAACTGGAAGCGAATCAAGGGCCTAACAATCTTCACAGCGGTTCTGATTTGTATCACAGGAGAGTGTGGCAGTGTCAGGAATCTGAGACAGAGGAGGGCAGCCGTTTGGATTTTACACTGGAAAGTCCGGACGGAGATCAGGGATACCCTGGAAGAGCAGAGATCAGGGTAAGCTACACGCTTACAGAAGATAACAGTCTGGTTCTGGATTATCATATGATATGTGATGCAGATACCATTGCCAATTTCACTAACCATAGCTATTTCAACCTGGCAGGACATGGCAGTGGAGCTGTTTTGAACCAGGAGGTGTGGATCAATGCCAAGAATTACACCCCTGCAGATGAGAATTCCATCCCTACAGGGGAGATTGCCCCTGTGGCAGGCACGCCAATGGATTTCACAGGAATGAAGCCCATTGGAAAAGAGATCGAGGAAGATTTTGAAGCCCTTGTTCTTGGAAATGGCTATGATCACAACTGGGTGCTGGATCACAGGGAAGGGGAGCTTGCTTTGGCAGCCAAAGCAGTGGATCCGGTCAGCGGACGTGGGATGGAGGTATACACAGATTTGCCGGGAATGCAGTTTTATACAGCTAATTTTCTCACAGATGAGATGGCTGGAAAAGGGGGAGCTCATTACGACCGCCGTCATGGGTTCTGCTTTGAGACACAGTATTATCCTGATGCAGTGCATAAACCGGAATTTCCTTCTCCTGTTCTGAAGAAGGGAGAGGTGTATCAAACCAGAACCATTTACAAATTTTTGACTGTTTAAAAAAGAGGGATTGAATGTCAAAATCATTATATATAGCAGAGAAGCCCAGTGTAGCCCAGCAGTTTGCAGATGCCCTTAAGCTGAAAGGCAGGCGCAAAGATGGATACATAGAGTCGGAGGAGGCAGTCATTACCTGGTGTGTAGGACATCTGGTTACCATGAGCTATCCTGAAGTTTATGATATAAGGTATAAGCGTTGGAGCGTTCAGACCCTGCCTTTTCTTCCTAAGGAGTTCAAATATGAAGTCATCGGGAATGTGGCTAAGCAGTTTGAGATTGTAAAGAGACTGCTAAACCGCGCAGATATAGAGACGATTTATATTTGTACGGACTCGGGACGGGAGGGGGAGTATATCTACCGTCTGGTGGCTCAGATGGCAGAGGTGAGAGGGAAGAGGGAGAAGCGGGTTTGGATTGATTCCCAGACAGAGGAGGAGATTCTCAGGGGGATACGGGAGGCCAAGGACGCCTCTGCCTACGATAATTTGTCAGCTTCTGCTTATCTTAGGGCCAAGGAGGATTACCTGATGGGAATTAATTTCTCCAGGGCTCTGACTCTTAAATATGGCCCGGCCATGTCAAATTACCTGGGAACAAAATTTACAGTTCTTTCTGTGGGACGTGTGATGACCTGTGTGCTTGGAATGGTAGTTCGCAGAGAGAGGGAGATCCGGGAATTTGTGAAAACACCTTTTTATCGGGTGATGGGAACATTTGAGGGAGTGGACAGGAATGGGACAGCAGTTCCCATCCAGGGAGAATGGAAGGCGGCAGCTGGATCTCGGTACGTTGGCACCCCTTATCTTTATAAGGAGAATGGATTTAAGGACAGGGAGAAGGCAGAAGAGCTGATTGCACTGCTGGAAGAGGAACCACCCATGAAAGCAAGGGTGGTATCCAAGGAGAAGAAAAAGGAAACGAAGAATCCTCCCTTGCTTTACAACCTGGCAGAGCTTCAGAATGACTGCTCCAAAATGTTTAAAATAAACCCGGATCAGACCTTGAAGGTGGTGCAGGAGCTGTATGAAAGAAAGCTGGTTACCTATCCCAGAACAGATGCCAGAGTGATTTCCGGTGCAGTGGCCAGAGAGATTCACAAAAATGTGGGAGGTCTTAAGAACTATGCTCCCATGTCTGGATTTGCAGCAGAAATTCTGGAGACAGGAGCCTGCCAATCCATTGGGAAAACAAGATATGTGAACGACAAGCAGATTACCGATCATTACGCCATTGTTCCCACAGGACAGGGGCTAGGAAGCTTGAGGGGGCTGCCTCCTCTTTCAGAAACGATTTATCAGGTGATATGCAGAAGGTTTTTAAGCATCTTTTACCCGGCGGCTGTCTATCAGAAATATAGTGTGGATCTGGAGCGTTTTCAGGAGCATTTCTTTGCAAGCTTTAAGGTGCTGTCAGAGCCGGGTTATCTGAAGGTAGCAGATGTGAATCTGAGGAAAAAGCTGGAGGAATGTGGTGGAGAGGGGGAAGAAGGGGACAGACAGTCTCCAAAAGTTGACAGAACTGTATTGCTTCAGATGCTTGAAGATTTGAAAAAAAATGATATACTTACTTTGTTGGATCTTCATATAAAGGAAGGAGAAACCTCCCCTCCCAAGCGTTACACCTCAGGTTCTATGATACTGGCTATGGAAAACGCAGGTCAGCTGATAGAGGATGAGGAGCTGCGTGCACAGATCAAGGGCAGCGGAATAGGAACCAGCGCTACCAGAGCAGAGATACTCAAGAAGCTGTTTCATATTAAGTATCTTACCCTTAATCATAAGACTCAGATCATCACCCCTGCTCTTTTGGGGGAGATGGTATTTGATGTGGTGGAGCTTTCCTTAAAGCAGCTGCTGAACCCGGATTTAACAGCCAGCTGGGAGAAGGGGCTGACCTATGTGTCAGAGGGCTCCATTACCTCAGAGGAATATATGGAGAAGCTGGAGGGGTTTGTAGCAGGACGGACAGCCAATGTCATCCGTATGACCAATCAATATGATATGAGGGGATATTTTGACAGGGCGGCGGCTCACTATAAAAAAGATCAGAGTCCCCAAAAGAGTCAGAGGGATGCAGGGGCGTAATAAAAATCAGCGGCAAAAAGGAGAATCGATTATGAGACTGGAACAGATGACAATCAAAGAACTTTTAGACACAAGCCATACCATTGCAGAGAGGCTGTTCGAGGGACATGTGTATCCCTGGGAGGCACTCTCAGAGATCCGGTCCTTTATTGAGGAGCTGGGGCCCCTTCTTCCGGAATCAGAATACAAGAAGATTGGAACGAATATCTGGATTCACAAGACAGCTAAAATTGCTCCCACCATTGCAATGACGGGGCCTATGATTGTATGCGGAAAGGCTGAGGTTCGCCAGGGTGCATTTTTAAGAGGGGGCGTAATCATCGGCGAGAGGTCTGTAATTGGGAATTCCTGTGAACTCAAAAATACAATTATATTTGATGAAGCTCAGGTGCCTCATTTTAACTATGTGGGAGATTCTATCCTGGGCTACAAGGCTCATATGGGTGCAGGAGCAGTGACCTCCAATGTAAAGTCTGACAAGTCTCTGGTAAACGTACATGGAGAGGAAGGGGATGTAACTACCGGCTTAAAGAAGTTCGGAGCCGTGTTAGGCGACTGTGTGGAAGTGGGCTGTAATAGTGTGCTGAATCCGGGAACTGTGATTGGAAGAAACAGCAATATATACCCTCTGTCCAGCGTGAGAGGCTGCGTGCCGGCTGATTCTATTTATAAGAACCAGACAGAGATTGTACCAAAGCAGTCCAGAGAAGGGTAGGTTTGGAAAAGAAGTCCTGAAAGAGAGCCCTGAAAAAGAGAGCGATTGAGAAATATAAAACAGCTGGAACAGGAGTATTCCCGGTTCCGGCTGTTTTAGATTGTACTTATTATTTAGTTCCGAAGATTCGATCTCCTGCATCTCCAAGACCTGGGCAAATATAGGCGCTGGCATCAAGACAGCGATCCAGGTGACCTACGTAAATCTGGATATCCGGATGGGCTTTCTGAAGGCGTTCAAGTCCTTCCGGGGCAGCGATGATTGCCATAAATTTGATTTTTCTGCCGCCATGCTGTTTGATAAAGTCGACTGCGGCTACACCGGAACCTCCGGTGGCCAGCATAGGGTCTGTGACGATGATGGTGCGCTCCTCAATGGGACTGGGAAGCTTGCAGTAATACTCATGAGGCTCATGGGTTACCTCATCCCGGTACAGGCCGATGTGACCCACCTTGGCGCTTGGAACCAGTGCCAGGATACCGTTTACCATTCCAAGTCCTGCACGAAGGATGGGAACCACCGCCAGCTTGCGTCCGGCAATCATAGGGGTCATGCAGGTTTCAATGGGTGTATCTACTTCCACGTCCTCTACCGGAAGATCTCTGAGGGCTTCGTATCCCATAAGCATGGCGATCTCTTCGATGAGGGCACGAAATTCGTTGGTTCCTGTGGCTTTATTGCGCAGGATCGAAATCTTATGCTGAATCAGCGGGTGATCAAAAATCATTACATTATCCATTGGTATTGGCGCTCCTTTGTCAATTAGAATTACAATAATTATAGCTCAAATGCTTTTTGATATCAACTGTATTGTAAAAACTTGTCCACCGGCTCTGGTTTTACTTGGTGGAGGGATTGAAGGAAACCAGTACGTAATCTCCCATGGAATGGGGGACAGGCATTGAAACATAAATGGTTCCCTGCTTCTCGTAGCTGAAGGATTCCGGCCACTGTGCTTCAGATGTAAGAGGGAAGTCCCCCTCCTCAAACAGCTTAGATAAGGTGTTCAGATCCAGTGTGCTGCGATAGGCTTTTACCTCTGCCTCCACATCGGAGGAGATACCTGAAAAGGTGACGTCATCGCTGAGCACATAGCCGGCCATGGTATAGGGATCGGAGAAATCATTCATTCCAAGATCCTGGTTTTGGATCAGGTTGACGGTGTTGGCATAAAACAGATTGACAGGCTGAGAAGCTCCCTCAGTGGTGAGGCTTCCTGTATAGGTGGCCGTCAGTCTCTTGGGATCGATGGAGATGATCTTGCACTTGATGGAAAGAGAGTCTTTTGTCTCGTCAATTCCCTTGGCTTTGATGACAGAGAGGGCATTGGATTTTAAGCGGGAATTGATTTGCTCTTGTTTAGCTGCATCCTCCGTACTGTGAATCACAGGGTATTGAATGGAGATCGTTCCTGAGGTATAGGTTTCGATCTCAGCTGCAATGCCGGAGGCTGTGGCTTCCTTGTCCTGAGAGTTGAGAGACTCAGAGGGTGCCTGGCCGGAAGGAGCCATGGTCTCTGGTTCTGCCTGGGTGGCTGCTTCTGTATGTATCGTAGACAGGTCTGCCTTTTTGGGGGTCTGGCTGAGAATGAAGCCGATAATGGTTCCTCCGATGATGACAGCACCACTGATTGCGCCGATTAGAATTTTCTTGTTGATGTCCATATGATGTCCTCCTTTGTATATCGAAGCTGTGTCCGAATCATACTATATTATACATGATATACATGGACGGAGTTTGAAGAAAAACTTACGAATTATTGAAGGAATGGAAGAAGTAGTAGTAGAGCAGGTCAGGTAGAATAGGTCAGGTGGAATAACCGGAAAAGAAAGAGAGAGGTTTGCAAAAAAATACTTGCCAAAGAATTCAACCTATGGTAAAATAATCAACGTTGCAAAGATAAGCCGGCATGTCGGAATGGCAGACGAGGCGGACTCAAAATCCGTTGATGGTGACATCGTGTGGGTTCAAGTCCCACTGCCGGCACTGTTTTTAGAAGAGTTCAAGTCCTGAGACAGATGATTTCATCGTTCTCAGGACTTTTTCTTGTGTTCCTCCGAATGTCTCGGAGACAGGGAGGAGGGCGCTGGAATCTTTCATTGAAAAAGCCTGTGATTTATTGTATGATGTAAAGAGTATTTGAGTAAAATGACAGACAGGAGGTGTTTGCCTTGACCTGCACAGAGGCGGAGCGTCTGGTAATGCCTTATATAAATGGAAGTATTACAGATGATGAGCTAAGGAGCTTTTTAGAGCATATTGATCATTGCAGTGAATGCCAGGAGGAGCTGGAGATCTATTTTACAGTGGATGTGGGAATCCGTCAGCTGGATGAGGGAACAGGGCCTTATAATATCAGAGGAGCCCTGGAGGCAGAGCTGGAACTGTCTAGACAGAGGATACATACCCTTGATTTGCTTCAAACAGCCCGGTATGGGGTAAACACCCTTTGTTTCTGGGCGATTTTGGTAGTGGTGATACTCCAGCTGCGAATTTGGGGGCAGGCTGGTTTTTTAGGTTTTTAGTATAAAGGGTCTTGCAGGCAGGATGGACGGAACGCTGTTGTTGATCGGAGCCATTTAAGCAGCGCAGCGGATACGAGAAAGGACAGGGACAGAATGGATAAGCTGGTATTAATTGATGGGCATAGTATATTGAACCGTGCATTCTATGGAGTGCCGGATTTGACCAACTCAGAGGGGATTCATACCAACGCAGTCTACGGTTTTTTAAATATTATGTTTAAGATTTTGGAGGAGGAGAAGGCAGATCATGTGGCAGTGGCCTTTGACTTAAAAGAGCCAACCTTCCGTCATAAAATGTTTGAGGGTTATAAGGGAACCAGAAAGCCCATGCCTCAGGAGCTTCACCAGCAGGTACCTCTTATGAAGGAGGTACTTACGGCCATGGGAATTCCCATCATGACGCTTCCCGGCTATGAGGCTGATGATATTCTGGGAACAGTGGCAAAGGCGAGCCAGTCAAAAGGAGTTGAAGTATCTGTGGTATCCGGAGATCGGGATTTGCTTCAGCTGGCAGATGAGCACATTAAGATTCGCATTCCTAAAACCAGCCGGGGAGGCACTGAGGTGAGGGACTACTACCCGGAGGATGTGCTCTTGGAGTACCAGGTAACGCCCCTGGAATTTATCGATGTGAAGGCTCTTATGGGGGACGCCTCAGATAATATTCCAGGTGTTCCTTCCATCGGGGAGAAGACGGCTACCAATCTGATTGTTACTTATAAGAGTATTGAAAATGCCTATGAGCATCTGGAGGAGATTAAGCCTCCCAGAGCCAGGAAGGCTCTGGAAGAGCATTATGATATGGCTCAGATGAGCAAGGAGTTAGCTACTATCTGCATCCACTGTCCGGTGGAATTTACCTATGAGGATGCTAAAATCGAGAATCTCTATACACCAGAGGCTTATCAGTATATGAAGCGTTTGGAGTTCAAGTCCATTCTTGCCCGGTTTGATGCCTCTTCCATGGGAGATAACACTGTCTCTGTACTGGAAGATCATTTTTCTCTTGTAACCGACGAAAAGATGGCTGAAAAAATTTTTTCAAAAGCGGCAAAGACTCCTGTTTTGGGGCTTCAGCTGATCACCGGGAAGGAGCGTAAGCGACCATGCCGGTCTCCGGAGCAGATGACCCTCTTATTTGATGAGAAAGGTGAGATAACAGCTGGCAAGAAGGCCAAAACAGGTCTTGATTCTGTGGTGGCTTTGGCCTTGTGTCTGGGTGAGGAAGAGATTTACTGTATGGTGGCAGGGGAGAAGCTGGGAGAACAGGTGATATTAGATGGGTTAAAGGCACTCTCCCCGGAGAACCGGGCTGGAACCCCATCCCCGGAGATATGGGTTTTGAATCTGAAGGAGATGCTTCCTTATTGGAATCTGGAGGACAGCGCCCCCGTTTATGACGGAGGAGTGGCAGGGTATCTTTTGAATCCCTTGAAGGATACCTATGATTATGATGATCTGGCAAGGGACTATGTGGGGCTGACCGTTCCCTCCAGAGCGGATCTGATGGGCAAGGCAGACCTGGGAGCCGGACTTGAGGCAGAGGAGAAGGCAGCAGTTGCCTGTGCATGTTATATGGGATATATTGCTTTAAAAGCGGCAGCTCCCTTAAAGCAGCAGCTTCAAGACACGCAGATGTATCAGCTCTATCAGGAGATTGAGATGCCTTTGATTTACAGTCTGTTCCACATGGAGCAGGAGGGGGTGAAGGCAGAGAGGGAAGCTCTTAGAACCTACAGTGATCGCCTGAAGATTCGTATTGTGGAGCTGGAGCAGGAGATATACCAGGATACCGGGAGAGAGTTTAATATTAATTCTCCTAAGCAGCTGGGGGAGATCCTCTTTGGAGAGATGAAGCTTCCGGGGGGCAAGAAAACGAAAACAGGCTATTCCACGGCTGCGGATGTATTGGATAAGCTGGCCCCAGAGTATCCTGTGGTACAAAGGATTTTAGACTATCGCCAGCTTACCAAGCTGAACTCCACTTATGCAGAAGGCCTGGCTTCCTTTATCGGCTCAGATGGGCGAATTCATGGTAAATTTAACCAGACCATCACTGCCACAGGAAGAATCAGCAGCACAGAACCTAATTTGCAGAACATTCCTGTTCGCATGGAGCTGGGCAGGGAGATCCGTAAGGTGTTTGTTCCAAAGGAAGGGTATGTATTTGTAGATGCAGATTATTCTCAGATAGAGCTTCGCATTTTGGCTCACATGTCCAACGATAAAAGGCTGATTGCGGCTTATCAGTCTGCTCAGGATATCCATAGTATTACCGCATCGGAGGTGTTTCATGTGCCTTTGGCAGAGGTGACTCCTTTGCAGAGGAGAAATGCCAAGGCAGTGAATTTTGGAATCGTATATGGGATCAGCGCCTTTGGACTCAGCGAGGATTTGAGTATTTCCAGGAAAGAGGCGGAGGCGTATATTGAAACGTATTTTGAAACGTATCCAGGGGTGAAGGAATTTCTTGATACGCTGGTAGTTCAGGGCAAGGATCAGGGGTATGTGAATACACTTTATGGCAGAAGGCGTCCCATCCCTGAGTTTAAATCAGCTAATTTTATGCAGCGCCAGTTTGGAGAGCGTGTGGCTATGAACTCTCCTATTCAAGGGACAGCGGCAGATATCATGAAGATTGCCATGATTTCAGTGGATCGGGAGCTCAGAACGAGAGGGTTAAAGTCCAGGATTGTGCTTCAGGTTCACGATGAGCTTCTGATAGAGACTGCCAAGGATGAGGTAGAGACAGTAAAAGAGATCCTTGTGGATAAGATGAAGCACGCTGCACAGCTGCAGGTGGCTTTGGAGGTGGAAGCTCAGGTTGGAAATTCCTGGTTTGAAGCGAAGTGATAAGAGGGGTCTTTTGTCAGAATGGGCCAAGAGGATGGAAGGGGAGTATGAAGGGAACAATATGGAATGGGAGAGAAAGAAAAGAAATCCGTTTATTCTTGGACTTACAGGAGGGGTAGGAGCCGGAAAAAGCCGGATTCTGGAGATTTTGAACATAGACTATGGATTTTGTGTGATTCAAACGGATCAGGTGGCAAAGCGATTGATGCAGCCTGGAACAGAGATTTGTCAGGCAGTGGCGGAGTATCTGGGAGCTTCCATTTTAGACTCAGAGGGAAGGATCAACCGGTCATTGATGGCAGAGATCCTGTTTTCAGATCCTGTGAAACGGGCGGGGGTTGATGCCATTGTCCATCCGGGTGTTTGGGAGGTCTGTTTTAAGGAGGCTGAGGAGGCGGGAGAAGGGAGAGCAGTGATCGAGACTGCCATCCCCTCCCCGGTATTTCGAAGTGGCTGTCAGGAAATTTGGTATGTTTATACCTCAAGGGAGAACCGTATTTCCCGGCTAAAAAAAAGCAGAGGGTATGGGGAAGAGAACAGTTTCAGGATGATGGAGCAGCAGAAATCAGAAGAAGAGTTTCGTTCCTTTAGTGATGCAGTGATTGATAATAATGGAACGCCGGAGGATACCAGAGAACAGATTGGGAGGCTGATGGAGGGAGTGAAGGAAAGGCTTCACAGCAAATTTAGATAAAAGGATTGTAGGAAACATGAGAATGGCAAGCATTGCAAGTGGAAGCAGTGGAAACTGTATTTACATAGGTTCTGATAACACCCATATTCTGGTGGATGCAGGCATCAGCAACAAGAGGATACAGCAGGGATTAGGTGAACTTGGTTTAACAGGGAAGGACATAAAGGGAATTCTCATTACCCACGAACATTCAGATCATGTGAAAGGGCTGGGCGTACTGGCAAGAAAATACCAAATCCCCATCTATGGAACAGTAGAGACACTGGAAGAGATTTTTGCCTCTGAACGGTTAGGGGAAATTGACAGCAGTCTCTTGACTTCCATTTCTCCGGATCAGGAGTTTGTTCTGGGTGATTTGACTGTGAAGCCTTTTAAAGTGAACCATGATGCTGCTAATCCGGTGGCTTATCGGGTGGAGAAGGGGAGTAAGTCGGTGGCGGTTGCCACAGATATGGGACATTACAACTCCTACATCGTTCATCATCTTCAGGGCTTGGATGCTCTTTTGCTGGAATCGAACCATGACGTGCGGATGGTGGAGACAGGGCCTTACCCCTACTACTTAAAGCGCAGAATTTTAAGCGATTATGGTCATCTTTCCAATGAGAATGCCGGACGCCTTTTAAGCCATGTGCTTCATGACAAGTTGAAGAAGGTTCTGTTGGGTCATCTCAGCAAGGAAAATAATTATGTGGATCTGGCATACGAGACTGTGAAAGCAGAGATAGATATGGGAGATTGCCCCTATGGATCTTCCGATTTTTCCATCTCAGTGGCAGGGCGTGATTGTAATAGTGAGATTGTTTATGTCTAAGCCGCTGTCAGAACACTGTTTCAGGAAGCCGGGTTAAACTGGTTACGTAACAACTGTCCCAAATATATGGGAAGGGAAAATGACAGGAGGAGAATGAAGATGAATAAGGCGATTATTACAGTAGTAGGAAAGGATACAGTGGGAATCATAGCAAAGGTATGCACTTATCTGGCGGATCATCAGATTAATATTCTGGATATTTCCCAAACCATTGTGCAGGGATACTTCAATATGATGATGATTGTAGATGTAAGTGATATGACTAAGTCCTTTGGGGAGACAGGAGAGGAGCTTGAGAGGACAGGAGAGGAAATTGGCGTTAAGGTGAAAATGCAGAGAGAGGATATTTTTACTAAGATGCACAGAATTTGATGAGAGCAGAGGAAGATTGGCAATGGGAAGCCAGGGAGGGAGAAACTATGATCAATCTGTATGAGGTAAATGAAACGAACAATATGATTGAGCACGAAAAGCTGGATGTACGTACCATTACCTTGGGAATCAGTCTTTTGGACTGCGTGGATAGGGATCTGGAAGCGTTAAACCAGAAGATTTATCGTAAAATAACAGCTCTTGCAAAGAATCTGGTTGAAACAGGGAAGGATATTGAGAAGGATTTTGGGATCCCCATTGTAAATAAGAGGATATCTGTCACGCCCATTGCATTGGTGGGGGGCTCGGCATGTAAGAGTCCTGAGGATTTTGTTTCAGTGGCAAGAACCCTTGACAGGGCGGCTAAGGAAGTGGGAGTGAATTTTATTGGGGGATATTCAGCGCTTGTGAGTAAGGGTATGACAGCTGCTGACAGGAATCTGATTTGCTCCATTCCCCAGGCATTGGCTGAGACAGAGCGAATTTGCAGTTCTGTTAATGTAGGTTCTACCAAGACAGGGATTAATATGGATGCTGTGGAGCTGATGGGACGAATTGTAAAAGAAACGGCAGAGGCAACCAGAGACAATGATTCCCTTGGATGTGCCAAGCTGGTTGTATTTTGCAATGCACCGGATGATAATCCGTTTATGGCAGGAGCATTCCACGGTGTAACAGAGGCTGACGCCATTATTAACGTAGGCGTCAGCGGGCCAGGTGTTGTAAAGGTGGCTTTGGAGAATGCCAGGGGAGCCAACTTTGAGGTGCTTTGCGAGACAATCAAGAAGACTGCTTTTAAGATTACCCGGGTAGGTCAGCTGGTCGCTCAGGAAGCATCTAAACGTATGGGGATTCCCTTCGGGATCATTGATCTGTCTCTGGCTCCCACGCCTTCTGTAGGTGATAGTGTGGCAGAGATCCTGGAAGAAATCGGACTGGAACGAGTGGGAGCTCCAGGAACCACAGCAGCTCTTGCCATGCTAAATGACCAGGTGAAGAAGGGGGGCGTTATGGCCTCATCCTATGTGGGAGGATTAAGCGGCGCTTTTATTCCTGTCAGCGAGGATCAGGGTATGATTGAGGCGGTGAGATTAGGCGCTTTGACCATGGAGAAGCTGGAAGCTATGACTTGTGTCTGCTCCGTAGGTCTTGATATGATTGCAATTCCAGGAGATACCTCATCTTCCACCATTGCAGGAATGATTGCAGATGAGGCTGCAATCGGTATGGTGAATCAGAAGACAACCGCGGTTCGCCTGATTCCTGTGATTGGTAAGAAGGTGGGAGATGTGGCAGAGTTTGGCGGGCTTTTGGGGTATGCGCCGATTATTCCGATCAACTCCTTTTCCTGTGAGAAGTTTGTAACAAGAGGCGGAAGGATTCCCGCTCCCATTCATAGTTTTAAGAATTAAGGTGGAACTTTCTATGAAACTTTATTTGATCCGTCATGGCAGGCAGAGCAGCAAATTATGTAATGTAAATGTTTCTTTATGTGAGGCGGGATACAGACAGGCAGCTTTGGTGGGGGAACGTCTGTGTGAAAAGAAGATACAGGCAGTTTATTCCAGTGATTTGCTAAGGGCAGTGGAGACAGCCGGGGCTGCTAATCTCTATTGGAATGGAGCGCATTTTGTGAAGGAAGAGCTTCGGGAGATCTCCTTTGGAGCCATGGAAGGGCTGTCTGATGGAGAAATCGCTTCCAGATATAAAGAGTTTAAACTGCGTCAGGATAGGATGGAGGAGGATCTGCCCTACCCAGAGGGGGAATGCGCAGCAGATGTAATACAAAGAGCAGAGCCTGTGTTCAGGGAGATGACAGAAAGTGGGTATCAGAGGATTGCAGTAGTAACGCATGGAGGCGTGATCCGTTCCATGGTCGCTCACTATATGGGGATACCCTTGAACAGGTGGAGAGCGTTAGGAAGGGATTTGGAGAATTGCAGTATTACAGAGCTGGAATGGGATGGGAAGAAGAGTCGGTTTACCTTGGAGCGATTTAATGACTATGCTCATTTGGAAGGGCATCCGGAGCTTTTGAGAAACGCCTGGGTGGACTCTGGCGGTTGAGTGGGTACTTGGTAGAGGAATTGGAGGAATGTCAGAATGAAACATGGTGAAAGAGTGGAAGTTAAGGGTAAGGAGTTGAGGGTATGAATGATCAGGAGAAGGAAGGGCTTAAGAATACTCTGGCATTGTTTTTGAATGAATCTCTGGAAAAAATCCTTCTTAGTCACCCGACAGATAGTAATGCTGTATCCAGATCCAGACTTCGTCCTCTTCTGATCAAGGGCGTGCTGCGGTTTCAGGCAGAGGAACAAGTGGGAAATCAGGCGTTTCATCGGAATATGGATCGGGAGGAAACGGTGGATTATGTGATTGGGATGCTGGATGGTTCCTTTCGACAGGGGGAGATTCTGTCGGATCTGGGAAGGGCTGTGGTGCTTGTGAGTAAAAAGGGGAAGGTGACGGTGAAGGTAAAGGAAGGGAAGCGTCCGGTGCAAAGGAAGGCTGTTTCCCATAGGATGGAGCATAACCGCAAAAAGCATTATATTCTGGAGGAGGGGGTGGCAGTTCCCTTCCTGGTGGATCTGGGAGTTATGACAAAGGAGGGGAAGATTGTTCATAGCCAGTATGACAAGTACCGCCAGATCAACCGATTTTTGGAATTCATTGAAGACATCCTTCCCAATTTGAGCCAGGAGAAGGAGACGAGGATCCTTGACTTTGGCTGTGGGAAATCCTATCTTACGTTTGCCATGTATTACTATCTGAAGGTGATGAAAAAGTATCCCCTGCATATTGTGGGATTGGATTTGAAGCAGGAGGTAATTGAGCGATGTAACCACCTTAGCCGTCAATATGGATACGATACCCTTCAATTTGTCCATGGGGATATTGCTTCCTATGAGGGGTTTAATCAGGTGGACATGGTAGTTACACTTCACGCATGTGATACTGCTACAGATTTTGCATTGGCAAAGGCGGTGAGCTGGGGAGCCAGAGTGATTCTATCTGTGCCCTGCTGTCAGCATGAATTGAATGGACAGATAGAAAACCAGTTGATGAAGCCGGTGTTTCAGTATGGATTGATCAGGGAGCGGATGGCTGCCCTTTATACGGATGCAATCAGGGCTCAGGTTCTGGAAGGGATGGGTTATAGAACCCAGATCCTGGAATTTGTAGAGATGGAACATACACCTAAGAATCTGCTGATACGAGCTGTTTTCCAGGGAAAGAAAAAAGACAACGCGGCAGAAATCAGAGAACTGACTGCTTTTTTGAACGCTCGACCCACCATTCTTGAGCTATTGGATGGGGAGAGGAACGAATAAGTCCTGTTCTCTGACTGGATAGAAATGATTCTGAAAATGAGGTTACAGGATGCACACAGGCCGGGTAAACTCATTGCAAACGGGTTCAGCCTGTTTTTTTGCCTGTATACTTTGCCGCAGGTGGGAGGAATACATATCTCGATGAAACATGGATAGAGCTGTGCCTGAAAGAAGCTTGGATCCATGGGCGGTTTTTGTAATGAGAGGAATGGAGGTTTTCTGCTTTAGGAAGGACAGGAGGGCTCCGCTTTCTTTCTTAAAACCCAGGATTCTTCCATAGGGAGCATACCCGGCCTTTCGTCCGGCCCGTATCTCATCCTTTGTGATGCCAAGAACCAGGTGAAGAAGGGAGCGGCTGATACGGGTGTAGGTATACTGTCTTGTTTTCAACTGATGGATGCGTCCTTCCCAGGTTTGATACCGGAGTAAATGATGTTCCAGGCGGTGAGAGAGATCTTCTGACAGGTCAGCATATTGAGTCAGATCCCTTCCCTCCCGGATGGCGGTTAGCAGTGCATAGTTTAAAAGTTCAGAGAGATCCTCCGGGGTAATGACTGGTTCTTTGGTGTACAAAGGTACCAAAGAGGATGGGATGTGGGACAGAATTTCTCCGGGCAGCATCTGTAAATCATTGTGTTCTCCTTTCCGTTGGGACAGAAGCTGTCTCAATGCCGATGCAGAAGCCTGTCCTTTTTCCAGGGATGGATCGTGATACCCCTGTCCCTGCCTTTGAATGGTCACAGGGCTCAGGCTGCTGTTCTGGCGGAGAATTGCCTTACAGTACTCTATCCCCAAAAGGTTATTGGGGGATCCTAACAGGAGATTTAAATGATGAGTATCAAGAGAAATTCCGGGGTTTTCCCGATTCATGGTAATGAAAGCCTGATTTCTGGCCTGAGGCCAGGTTAATCCCTCCTTCAGCCCCTGGCTCAGCAGTGTTTGAAAGGGTTCTTCCTCTTTGGAGAGAAGTCTGGCGGCAGCCTGCAAATTTTGAATTCTCCCATCTTCACTGCCAAAGCAAATCGTATCTACTCCCCCTAAAGCAGAAAGAAGGCTGACGCCGCAGGCAGCAAAGTCCTCTGCACTGCTGACTGCAAAGATGGAGGGAAGCTCCAGAACCAGATCTGCCCCCTGGGTGAGTGCCATCCGGGTTCTGAGGTATTTGCTGAAAAGAGCCGGCTCCCCCCTTTGTACAAAGTCCCCGCTCATCACCACCACGCAGAAATCAGAGTCTGTGATCTGCCGGGCCTGCTCTATATGATACTGGTGTCCCTTGTGAAAGGGATTGTATTCTGCAATGATTCCTGTTACTTTCATGAAGTCCACCTCATTCATAGCCTGATATAGTATGTTTATTATACAGATAAATGACCCTGTCGTCCAGTCAGCTGTTTATAAATCTATTATAATTTGAACACAGTTTATCCACAATCGCATCACAATTCCATCATAGATTCGGCCTATATTTGTCATATAAAAAGAACCACAAGGATGAAAGATTAAGATAGAGAGAGGAAGGGAGATTTTACTATGTATGAAAATGAAAATCAACAGTACAGAAGATCAAATTATAATCAGCAGGAGGATAGAGAGGGTTCCAGACAGCAGGATCCTTCTGTAAACTGGATCATACCGGAATCAGGAAATTTTTACCAGCGGGTGGAAGGTCGTCATGGTCAGAATGGAGAGAAGGGCTCAGAGAAAAGGTCAGGGCGAAATCCCATGGTAAAAAAAGTGGCGTCTATAACAGCCGCCGCCGTTCTCTTCGGCACAGTTTCCGGAGGAGTTATGACCGGTATTTCTTACATTGGCAACCGTTTGGCAGGATCCTATGAGAAAGCAGGCAGTTCCAGTTCACAGAGTTATATGCAGCAGGCAGCTCCCACTCTGAAAGAACAAAGTGGAGGCAGTCAGGGAACCACATCTGTATCTGCTTTGACAGACGTGTCCGGCATTGCAGAATCCTCCATGCCTTTCGTTGTAGCAGTGAATGATACAATGACAGTGGAACAGAGAGACTTTTTTGGAATGTATCAGAGGTATCAGGCTGAAAGCAACGGATCAGGCATTATTGTAAGCCAGACGGATAGTGAACTTCTGATTGCAACCAATAACCACGTGGTGTCAGGGGCGCAGGATTTGAAGGTTACATTTGTAAACAGCCAGGAAGTGAAGGCAGCGGTAAAAGGAACTGATTCAGCAGCCGATCTGGCGATTATTGCAGTTCAGCTGTCTGATATACCGGCAGACACCATGAGTCAGATTAAAATAGCTCAGATGGGGAATTCCGATGAAATTAAAGTAGGGCAGCAGGTTGTGGCCATTGGCAATGCCCTTGGGTACGGACAGTCTCTTACAGTGGGATATGTGAGCGCTCTTGACCGGGAAATCACAGATAAAGCCGGGCTTCAGCACACCTATATTCAGACAGACGCAGCCATCAACCCAGGCAACAGCGGTGGAGCTCTCTTAGACTTAAATGGGAATGTGATCGGTATCAATGCAGCCAAGACCTCCTCCACAGAGGTGGAAGGAATTGGTTTTGCCATCCCCATTTCCAGCGCCCAGGAGATTCTTCAGGATCTTATGACAAAGAAAACGCGTATTACAGTGGCGGAAGATGCTCAGGGATATTTGGGGATTCAGGGAATTAATGTGGATTCAGCTTCATCTCAGAGTTTTGGGATGCCGGTCGGTATTTATGTATATAAGATTGTGGAGGGCGGCGCCGCCTCCCAGTCAGGGCTTCGGGAAAAAGATATTATAACAAAATTTGATGGACAGTCCGTTTCCAATATGGAGGAGTTAAAACAGATGCTTACTTACTATGAGGGAGGTTCTGTGGTGACCCTTAAGGTTCAGTCCCTGGAAAATGGAAGCTATGTGGAGCGGGATGTGCAGATCACTCTGTCAACGAAACCGGCCGCTGAATCATAGTTAGATCTTATAAGTTTACAAAATCTTCACACCTATTTCATGGGAAATATGCTATAATGAAGGCGGCATACATCTTATAAGGAGGTTCAGATTATGAAGCTGGTATATGCAATCGTAAGGAACGACAATGAAGATGATGTGGTAAGCCGGTTAACCCAGCACCATTACAGTGTTACCAGACTATCTACCACAGGAGGATTTCTGAAAAAGGGCAACACTACCCTGATGATTGGCGCAGATGATGAGAAGGTAGATGAAGTGATAGAGCTAATCAAGCAGGAGTGCGGTCAGCACCAGACGCTGACAGTGAGTATGCCTTATATTTCCGGAACCACCATGATGAACTATGCCTCTATGCCTATGAGCGTGGAAGTAGGCGGTGCAACCATATTTGTGATGAATGTGGATCGATACGAAAAGATTTGATGACTAAAGCAGGAAAATCCAGGGTCTTGTTAGACAAAACCCTGGATTTTCAGCGTATCTATCTTCTTTTTTCATCTTAATAGATGGATTGATTGGGGTGGAGGGATCGGTTTCATTTTATCTGTCAGATGTGGAGTAATGCCTCTAAATTACTTATAAATAAAGTTGAGGTATGCAAAAAAGTGCAATATTTGGACAAAATCGACTTGTATCCCCTTTTCCCTCAGTATATAATAATAGCATATGTTTAAAACATTGAGGAAAGGGGTAATATTTACCATGGGATTTATCGATAGGATTAAGGCAAGGGCGAAGGCAGACAAAAAGACGATTGTACTTCCGGAGTCTATGGACAGGAGAACCTGGGAGGCAGCAGAGAAAATTTTAAAAGAGGATATAGCTAATCTGATTCTGATTGGAACTCCTGAGGATATTGCAGATCACAGTGCCGGTCTGGATGTATCCAAAGCAACTGTTATCAATCCACAGACCTATGAGAAGACACAGGAATATGTGGATCTGTTTGTTGAACTCAGAAAATCAAAAGGAATGACACCAGAGAAAGCCAGAGAGATTATAATGTCAGACTATGCTTATTACGGCTGTCTTATGATCAAGAATAAAGATGCAGACGGAATGGTTTCCGGCGCTTGTCATTCTACAGCCGACACCTTAAGGCCATGCCTCCAGATTATTAAGACAAAGCCAGGCACAAAGCTGGTGTCTGCCTTCTTTCTGATGGTTGTTCCCAACTGTGAGTATGGGGCTAACGGAACGTTTATTTTTGGAGATGCCGGTTTGAATCAGAATCCTACTTCTGAGGAGCTGGCTGCCATTGCAAAATCATCCGCTGAGTCCTTTGAGCTTCTGGTACAGGAGGAGCCTGTTGTAGCGATGCTTTCTCACTCTACAAAGGGTTCTGCTAAGCATGCAGATGTGGATAAAGTAGTTGAAGCTGCCAGAATTGTACAGGAAGAATATCCTGACTTGAAGGTAGACGGAGAGCTTCAGCTGGATGCAGCCATTGTTCCAAGCGTTGGTTCTTCCAAGGCTCCGGGAAGCAAGGTGGCAGGAAGTGCCAATGTTCTCATATTCCCAGATCTGGATGCAGGCAATATTGGTTATAAGCTGGTTCAGAGACTGGCAAAGGCAGAGGCTTACGGGCCTGTTACCCAGGGAATTGCAAGACCGGTAAACGACTTGTCCAGAGGCTGCTGCGCTGATGATATTGTAGGTGTGGTAGCAATTACGGCTGTACAGGCTCAGACCGAATAAACAAAATCAAACAGGAGGATGTATCTAAATGAATATACTAGTAATTAACTGTGGAAGTTCATCTTTAAAGTACCAGTTGATTAATTCTGATTCAGAAGAAGCAGTAGCAAAAGGACTTTGTGAGAGAATTGGAATTGACGGAAGCCAGATTACCTATCAGCCGGCCAATGGGGAGAAGCAGGTGACTGTTTCACCTATGCCCACCCACACTCAGGCAATCAGGCTGGTGTTAGATGCGCTGACCAATCCGGCTTCAGGTGTGATCAAGAGCCTGGATGAGGTTGGGGCGGTAGGACACAGGGTGGTTCACGGGGGTGAGCAGTTTACTGCTTCCACATTACTCACAGAAGAGACGATTAAGGCTATTGAAGGGTGTAACGATCTGGCACCCCTTCACAATCCGGCTAACCTGATCGGAATTCGTGCCTGCCAGGAGTTGATGCCGAATACTCCAATGGTCGCTGTATTTGATACGGCTTTCCACCAGACCATGCCTGAGAAATCATACCTGTATGGGCTTCCCTACGAGTACTATGAGAAGTACAAGGTGAGAAGATACGGCTTTCACGGAACAAGCCACAGCTATGTGTCTAAGAGAGTAGCAGCGTTTCTTGGAAGACCATATGATGCTCTTAAAACAGTGGTGTGTCATCTGGGCAACGGTTCCAGTATCTCAGCTGTTCTTAATGGAAGATCAGTGGATACAAGCATGGGATTTACTCCTTTAGAAGGTCTTGTTATGGGTACAAGAAGTGGTGATGTGGATCCTGGCGTTATGCAGTTTTTGATGCACAAGGAAAATATGAACATTGATGAGATGCTGGATGTTCTGAATAAAAAGTCCGGTATTTATGGAATTTCCGGAGTATCCAGCGACTGCCGCGATGTAGAGAATGCAGCCAAGGAGGGACATGAGAGAGCAAAGATTGCCCTGGAGTCCTTCGCATACCGGGTAGCTAAATATATAGGAGCTTACGCAGCGGCTATGGGTGGAGTGGATGCGATCGCTTTCACCGCAGGTGTGGGTGAGAATGATAAAGAAACCAGAAAAAAGGTTTGTGAACATCTGGAGTTTTTGGGGATTAAGGTGGATGATGAAGCGAATGCAAAAAGAGGACAGGAGAACAGAATCTCCACTGCAGATTCCAAGGTTGCTGTGCTGGTGATCCCGACCAACGAAGAGCTGGCGATTGCGAGAGAGACACTTGCATTGGTATAGCTGTATGATGGATAAATTAGATACAGTGTAGTTGAGGGGAACCGGTATCCCGGGAAAGTTCGGGCTTTGTCCGGACTTTCCTGTACATGGGGAGCATCAGAAGCAGAAAATTGGAAAATTAGTTGACAAAGATGGAAACCGTAGGTATAATGTAACAGATGCGTATTAGGAGGTTAATATGCTGATAAATTTATCGGAACTGTTTTCTGTGGAAGGAAAAGCTAAAACCTACACGGTGCCTTTAGAGACAGAACAGTTTCATATTGCAGAAAGCAGTTATGAAATTGTGGAAAAAGAACCGGTGAGCCTGAGGATAATCAATCAGGGAAACAAGGTGCTGTCTGTGGAAGGCAAGGTTTCTTTAAGCCTTATGATTCCCTGTGACAGATGTCTGGAGCCGGTGAGGCTACCCTTTCAGCTGGAGATTGACCAGGAATTGGACATGAACCAGACAGAGGAAGAGCGGTTGGCAGACCTGGACGAACAGTTCTATGTTAGTGGTTACAATCTGGATGTAGACCAACTGGTTGGTAATGAGTTAACCTTGAACCTGCCTATGAAGATTCTCTGTGGTGAAGCCTGTAAGGGAATCTGCAATAGATGTGGCACAAATCTCAACCGAGGGACTTGTGACTGTGCTCAAAGGCCACTTGACCCAAGAATGTCAGTTATCCAGGATATTTTTAAAGAGTTGAAGGAGGTGTAAACCATGTCTATCTGTCCTAAGAATAAATCTTCTAAAGCTAGAAGAGACAGCCGTAGAGCAAACTGGAAGATGAGCGCACCGAATCTGGTGAAGTGCAGCAAGTGCGGCGAATTAATGATGCCTCACAGAGTTTGTAAGGCTTGTGGTTCTTACAACAAGAGAGAAATCGTTTCTGTTGAAGACTAATCTTTAAACGCTAAGTTAAAAATGGTAGTTTCAAAGCCTCTGAGGGTTACCTCTGAGGCTTTGTTTCACTCTAAAACAGAGCTTTGGAAATGAACTGTGATTTGCTTCTGACGGTTCTTAAGGATGGCGGTTTGAAGGGGGATACAGCGGAAAAAACGGTTGATTTATGAAATGATATCTAGTATATTATAAGCTATGCAGGAACGAAAGGAGAGTCTTATGATTAGGGTAGCGGTGGATGCCATGGGTGGGGATTATGCTCCGATAGAGATGGTGGCAGGAGCAGTGGAGGCGGTGAATACCAAGCCTGGGATTCAGGTTCTTCTTGTGGGACAGGAAGATAAGGTGAAGACGGAGCTTTCCAGGTATACCTTTCCTCAGGAACAGATTCAGGTGGTAAATGCCATGGAGGTTATTTCTACTGAGGAGCCACCGGTGAATGCTATTCGTAAGAAAAAAGATTCCTCTATCGTGGTTGGCATGAACCTGGTTAAAAGTGGGGAGGCAGATGCCTTTGTTTCAGCAGGCAGTTCGGGAGCTGTTTTGGTAGGAGGGCAGATGATTGTAGGACGTATTAAAGGGGTGGAGCGTCCTCCTCTGGCTGCACTGATTCCTACACAAAGGGGTGTGACCCTTCTGATTGACTGCGGAGCGAATGTGGATGCCAGGGCTTCCCACCTGGTACAGTTTGCACAGATGGGTTCTATTTATATGGAACATGTGATGGGATTTAAAAATCCAAAGGTGGCAATGGTCAACATTGGTACAGAAGAAGAGAAGGGGAACAGTCTGGTGAAGGAAACCTTTCCTTTGCTAAAAGCATGTCCGGGCATCCGTTTTATTGGGAGTATTGAGGCCAGAGATATTCCCGGAGGGGGAGCTGACGTGATTGTCTGCGAAGCCTTTGTGGGCAACGTGATCTTAAAGCTTTACGAAGGAGTGGGAACTACTTTGATTACGCTGGTCAAAGATGGAATGATGTCCACCCTGAGAAGTAAAATCGGTGCACTGTTGGTGAAGCCGGCGCTAAAAAAGACCTTGAGGTCTTTTGATGCAAGCCGGTACGGAGGAGCGCCTCTTCTGGGGTTAAAGGGTCTGGTAGTGAAGACCCACGGCAACTCTAAGCGCACAGAGGTACGTAATTCAATCATTCAGTGTGTAACATTTAAGGAGCAGGCGATCAATGATAAAATACAGGCTTCCTTAAGTGTACAAAAGGAAGAATTACAGGAATAGAGATGTAAAAAGAAAGAGGGGCTAAGAGATGGAGTTTGAGAAATTACAGGGAATTATAGCTGAAGTGTTGAACATTGAACCGGAAGAAGTGACAATGGCAGCCACGTTCGTGGATGACCTGGGTGCGGATTCTCTGGATGTTTTCCAGATCATTATGGGAATTGAAGAGGAGTTTGATATTGAAATTCCAAATGAGGCGGCTGAGCAGATTGTAACCGTAGGAGATGCAGTAGAGCAGATTAAGAGTTCATTGAATGAATAAGTGGGCACAGGGGCTGTAGGCACAGCCCTTTTGTGCGTTTTTATTCTGTTTTTCCAAAACAGCCGGTTTGCACAGGAACCTCTCTTAAGGCTCATCACATGGATTTCACAAAAGGAGGCTGTAAAAGGCTTCTTACACCTTTACAACAAGGAGATAATCGACATGAATCATCATTTAAAGGAATTAGAAGAAAAGATTCAGTATCAATTTTTAAACAGAAATTTGTTGGTTCAGGCGCTGACCCACAGCTCCTATGCAAATGAGCACCGTCTGGATCACAGTCGGTGTAATGAGCGTCTGGAGTTTTTGGGTGATGCAGTGTTAGAAGTTGTTACCAGCGATTTTCTGTTTCATCAATATGATGCACTGACGGAAGGAGATCTGACGAAAATTCGTGCCAGTATTGTATGTGAGCCTACCCTGGCTTATTGTGCGGCAGATTTAAATCTTGGATCCTATCTGTATTTGGGTAAGGGAGAGGATGCCACAGGTGGGAGAAGCCGCAACTCTGTGGTGTCGGATGGGATGGAAGCATTAATTGGCGCCATTTATCTGGACGGTGGTTTTGCTAATGCAAAAGAGTTCATTCATCGGTTTGTTTTAAATGATATTGAACACAAAAAGCTCTTTTATGATAGCAAGACTATCTTACAGGAAATGGTACAGAGCCGTCAGGGCGAATCCTTAACCTATGAAATTCTAAAAGAAGAAGGGCCGGATCACAATAAGTCGTTTACCGTCTGTGCCAGGATTGGAGATCGGGAGGTAGGGCAAGGTGTAGGGCGGACTAAAAAGGCGGCTGAGCAGGTGGCAGCTTATAATGGGATCCTGATGCTGAAAGCAGAGGGGGATAACGATCAGACAGCAGGTGGCCTATGTATTTAAAAAGTATTGAAATTCAAGGGTTTAAATCCTTTGCTAATAAAATAGTATTTGAATTCCATACAGGAATTACCGGTATCGTTGGTCCCAATGGAAGTGGAAAAAGTAACGTGGCAGATGCGGTGAGATGGGTACTGGGAGAGCAGAGAATTAAGCAGCTCAGAGGAGCCAGTATGCAGGATGTTATTTTTGCAGGTACAGAGATGAGAAAACCTCAGGGTTTTGCCTATGTGGCTATCACTTTGGACAACAGCGATCATCAGCTGGCCATTGATTATGATCAGGTGACTGTTTCCCGAAGACTGTACCGTTCCGGTGAAAGCGAATACATGATCAATGGAAGCATTTGCAGGTTAAAAGATATTAGCGAGCTCTTTTATGATACAGGTATTGGTAAAGAAGGGTACTCTATTATAGGACAGGGACAGATTGACAAAATTTTAAGCGGAAAACCGGAGGAGCGCAGGGAGCTGTTCGATGAGGCAGCCGGCATTGTGAAATTTAAAAGAAGGAAGAACATCGCCCAGAAGAAATTGGAGGATGAGCAGGCTAATCTGGTTCGTGTCAGTGATATTCTAAGTGAGCTGGAAAAACAGGTAGGTCCCCTGGAACGTCAGTCCAGGGCTGCCAGAGAATATCTTCAGCTGAAGGAGGATCTGAAGATCTGTGATGCCAATCTGTTTCTGATGGAGACAGAGGATGTTTCCAGGCAGCTAGAGGAAGTGGGAAAGAAGAAGGAGCTTCTCTCTGGGGATATGAAGGAGACTAAGGAAGGAACAGAGGGATATAAGGCAGAGCAGGAGGCATTGGAGCGGGAGCTGTCAGAATTGGAAGGAAGGATAAATTCCGACAGGGATGAGCTGAATCAGAGCACTATTTTAAGAGGGAATCTGGAAGGTCAGATCAATGTGCTAAAGGAGCAGATCCATACAGAGGAGATGAATGAAGAGCACCTGCAAAATCGCAGAGGTGTTATCGGTGTGGAACGGAAAATCCGTGAGGATCAGCTTTCTTCCTATGAGGAAGAGATGGAAGCTTCTGACTCTCAGGTGAAAGTGGCTCTTGAGAGTCAGAAGAAGGTTCAGGAGCTGCTGCGTGAACAGGAGGAGCGGATTCAGCGATTCGATACAGAGCTTGAGGCTGCCAAGAGCAATATGATCCAGTCTCTTAATGAAAGGGCTTCCCTTACAGCAAAGCAGCAGCGGTATGAGACCATGATGGAGCAGGTAAACCTTAGGCGGAGTGAGGTTTCCCAGAAGCTTCTTAAATTTAAAAGCGATGAGTCTGTACAGGATGAACTGATAGAAAGGGAAAGGTCCTCTCTTTTGCGGGTTCAGGAAGCTCTGGGAAGCCATCAGCTTGAGATTCAGACGGTGGAGGATGCGTTACATACAGCAGAGCAGGAGGCAAGGAAGTTAAACCGCAGTCTCAATGATGCCCGTCAGGAGTATCACACGGCCTGCACCAGACTGGAGTCTCTTAAAAATCTGGCAGAACGTTATGATGGGTATGGAAACAGTATCCGTCGTGTGATGGAAACAAGAGACCGGATTCGGGGAATTCATGGAGTTGTGGCAGATCTGATCACAACCCAGCGCAGGTATGAGACTGCCATAGAGACAGCTCTGGGAGGAAGCATACAGAATATTGTCACTGATTCTGAGGAAACGGCCAAGAATCTGATCGGATACCTGAAAAAGAATAAATACGGAAGAGCAACCTTCCTGCCTCTTACCAGTATGAATGGCAGCCAGAGTTTTAGCCAGACAGGTGCGCTGAACGAGCCTGGTGTTTTGGGACTGGCAAAGGATTTGGTGCAGGCAGAGCCCCGGTATCAGGGACTGACCAATTATCTTTTAGGCCGAGTGGTAGTGGCTGATACCATCGACCATGCAGTAGCGCTGGCAAGAAAATACAAATACAGTATTCGCATTGTAACTCTGGAGGGAGAGCTTTTAAGTGCCGGCGGTTCCATGACAGGCGGTGCGTTCAAAAATTCCAGCAATTTGCTGGGACGCCGCAGAGAGATTGAAGAGCTGGAAGAAGCATGCAGCAAGTCCCTTGCAATCTCTGAGGATTTCCAGAAAGAACTTGCTCTTCAGGAAAGGGAGGCGTCTGCAAAAAAAGAGGAGCTGGAGCAGCTAAAGGCAGAGATTCAGTCTTTGATTCTGCAGGAGAATACGATACATGTGAACATGACTCAGCTGGAGGATAAGAAGAAGGAGATTGCTGAATCATCAGGCGATTTGGTGCGAGAGCATGGGCAGTTAGAAGAGCAGGCGAAGGAGATTGCTGAAAGCAGTCAGATGCTGGATGAGGATAGAGCAGGGCTGGAGCTGCGCAGCCAGAAGTCTAACCGGGAGATAGAAGAAAATACGGCTCTTTTGGAGACTGCTAGGCAGGTTAGGGAAACCTGCGCCGCAGATTTATCCAAAGCACAGCTGGAGACTGCCAACCTGCGCCAAAAGCAGGACTTTATAAAGGAAAACGCAGACCGTATCCGCAGAGAGATTGAAAAGCTCAATGAGGAGCTTCTCTCCCTGGAAGAAGGTTCGGGAAGCTCCCGGCAGATGATTGAGGAGAAGTGTCAGGAGATTGAGCGGTTAAAAGAGATTCTGTCAGATGGGGAAACACATACGAAGGAGCTGCAGGAGGCAATCACAGCTCAGGTTGCCCAAAAGGAGAAGCTGTCAGGGCGTCAGAAGGAGCTTTTTACAAAGAGAGAAGAACTGACAGGAAGGCTTTCGGAGCTGGATAAGGATATGTTTCGAGTGCAGTCCCAGGAGGAGAAGCTGGAGGAACGTCTTGAGACGTTCACTGCCTATATGTGGACTGAGTATGAGATGACCTTCTCCATCGCTCAGGAGTTAAAGCGAGAGGATTACCAATCCCTTCCACAGGTAAAAAAACAGATAGAGGATCTGAAGGACAAAATCAAGGCTTTGGGAAACATCAACGTAAATGCCATAGAAGACTATAAGGAGATTTCTCAGAGATACCAGTTTTTAAAAAGCCAATATGAGGATCTGATCCAGGCACAGACAGAGCTGGAGAAAATTATAGAGGAGCTGGATACAGGCATGCGCCGGCAGTTTCAGGAGAAATTTGGGGAAATACGGGCAGAGTTTGACAAGGTGTTTAAGGAACTGTTTGGAGGGGGACGGGGTACATTGGAGCTGATGGAGGAGGAAGACATTCTGGAAGCAGGGATCCAGATCATCGCACAGCCCCCGGGAAAGAAGCTTCAGAATATGATGCAGCTTTCTGGTGGGGAGAAGGCCCTGACAGCTATTTCTCTTCTGTTTGCAATACAAAATTTAAAGCCCTCCCCCTTTTGTCTTTTGGATGAGATTGAGGCGGCTTTGGATGATTCCAATGTGGACCGCTTTGCAGGTTACCTCCACAAGCTGATTCAAAATACACAGTTTATTGTAATTACTCACAGACGTGGAACCATGGTTTCTGCAGATCGTCTCTATGGTATTACTATGCAGGAGAAAGGAGTTTCCACCTTGGTTTCTGTCAACTTAATCGAGGACAGTCTGGATAAATAATGAGGAATGTGGTATGCTATGAGCATTTAAAACGTTTGTTGAGCCTGAAGAGTGCTATGACAGACGGTAACAAGGAAAGGATAGGAAGAGTAAGGAGTTATGGCTATGGCTGAGGGAAAAAAAGGGTTTTTTGGACGTTTGGTAGAGGGACTTTCCAAAACCAGAAGCAATATTGTGTCAGGGATTGACTCTATTTTTAGCGGATTTTCCGCCATTGACGACGAGTTTTATGAGGAGGTAGAGGAGACGCTGATTATGGGTGATCTGGGAATTCAGACCACCATGTCCATTGTGGAGGATTTGCGTCAGAAGGTGAAGGAGCAGCACATTAAGGAGCGATCTGAGTGCAAGGAATTGCTTATTAGCAGTATTAAATCCCAAATGGATCTGGGGGAAAATGCTTACGAGTTTGAGAATCAGCGCTCCGTTGTTCTGGTGATTGGAGTCAATGGAGTTGGAAAGACTACTTCGGTAGGTAAGCTGGCAGGCCAGCTGAAGGACTCTGGACACAAGGTGATGCTGGCTGCGGCTGACACTTTTCGTGCGGCAGCCATTGATCAGCTGACTGAGTGGGCCGGAAGGGCAGGTGTGGAGATTATTGCCCAGCAGGAGGGCTCTGATCCGGCCGCTGTTATCTATGATGCAGTGGCAGCAGCCAAGTCTAGAAAAGCGGATGTTTTGATTTGTGATACTGCGGGACGGCTTCACAATAAGAAAAACCTTATGGAGGAGCTTAAAAAGATAAACAGGATGATTGATAAGGAGTATTCTGATGCCTATAGGGAGACATTGGTTGTATTGGATGGAACCACAGGTCAGAATGCATTGGCTCAGGCGCGCCAATTTATGGAGGTAGCTGATATTACAGGTATTATCCTGACAAAGCTGGATGGAACTGCAAAGGGAGGGATCGCAGTGGCGATTCAGTCAGAGCTGGGGCTTCCGGTGAAATACATTGGCATTGGGGAGAAGATTGACGATTTACAGAAGTTTAATGCAGATGATTTTGTCAATGCTTTGTTTAATGTTCAACAGGCAGGTGAGTGATTGTGTTGGAATTAAAGGATTTTATGCCCCTCAATTTTTTGAAAAAAGAGAAGTTTACAGGCAGTCACAGGGGGATGCGCTTTCGGATGGAGAAAGTAGAAATGGAAGGGGAGGAAAATCTCAGGCTTAAAGTAACTGTATGGCCAGAGCCATATGGTTATGACGCCACTCCTCAGGAGGAAAAGATGGAAGTTTTGCTGGGGTTTGACGGAGATGGACTTAAAAAGGGAGTGGATTGGGTGAATGAGCAGTTTGAGAGCCGGCAGTCCAGATGGAAGAAAGCTGGAGGGAGGTAGTTTATTCCGCTTCTACAGGTTTTTCCTCCCACTTTCATTCCCCATTTTCTTGAATCCTCAATGAGCCGGTAATCAGATCCTGTCTTATTGCATCAAGGGAAGGCTTTTTAGGCAGCATTGTGTGTTTTAGTATGACAGGATTTGATAAAATCTTTAGGATATCCTGCTTGAAATTCCTTCCAAATCTTGTATAATGGTTGAAAGAAACTTATACAGGAGGATTATATACGTGCTGCTTAATGGAATCAGAGGGTTTTGTATGGCACTAGCGGATAGTGTGCCAGGAGTATCAGGGGGAACTATCGCCTTTTTACCAGGATTTTATGATGAATTTATCAACTCATTAAATGATTTGATGGGGCGGGATCATGAAAAGAGGAAGAGAG
>MJGMH2__coassemble_807_pt1 | contig 98545 bp, 96 predicted proteins | sample MJGMH2__metabat2_low_PE_014 | metagenome-assembled genome bin MJGMH2
CTGAGGGCTGAGCAGGTGCAGGTGATGGCTCTGAGGGCTGAGCAGGTGCAGGTGACCGGGTGGGCGCTGAGGCGGACAGTGACTCCGTTGGCGCCGGTGAGGATGGAGCCCCTGTCTGTCCGGCTCCGGAGGCTCCCTCTGCTGACCCTGGGGCAGCCGTCCCTGTTCCTCCCACTGAACCAGACGCAGGTGCAGATTCAGCGGGAGCCGGCACCGTTGGTACTGGAGCACTTGGATCGGGAGCTACCACTGCCGGAAGAGCGGGCCCCACCCGGTAGATGGCCTTAGATGCATTGTAAGTGTCAGTGGAGAGAAGGGTTCTCTCCTGCTCTACTCCGTCTACTGTCACTACCTTCCACAGTCTGGATCTGAGTCCTGTGTGAGAGGACTGCACCTTTACCTGCTGCCCGGGAGCCAGTTTGTTATCTACAATCAGCTGAGGCGCTCCCGGACTGGTGCTTCCCAGCGTTTCAGAAACATATTCCACCTTTCGGTTGGAGGGACGAGTCTCCTTGCCGTAGATGGTGAAGGTAATCTTCCGGTTGGAAGTATAGCCCTCCACATAGATTGGGGTAGCATAATTATTTTTGATTTTAATATCCTTGTAGGTGCCTGCAATGGCTGCGTCTTTGGAAGGCTTTACGTAGGTTACTATCATGGAATGATTCTGCCTCTGAACAATCTCCAGCTCCGCTTCCAGGGCTGCATTATAGAGGGTGGTAGATATCTGACATACACCGCCTCCGATGCTGTCTACCACCTGCCCATTCTCATAGGAGGCCGCAGTCTTATAACCGTTTGCATTGGTAAAAGGCTGAAGGCACTGGTATCCTGACAATACCTCTCCAGGCATGAGCACAAAGCCGTTGATCTTCTCTGCTCCAACTGTAACATTGGTAGCGCGGGCAGAACCGCTGCTGCTAAAATCAGTGGTAAATGTTCCCAGCACGTCCGTTATGGAGGATAAGTCCTCCTTTGTAATCCCTGGATCCTGATCTATAATTCTGGCAGTGACTTGAACCGGAGCTTCCAATCCTCCTGCCATCGCCTGATTCAAAGCCTCTTCTGTGGCTTCCTGGTCAACTGCCTTACCTGCCACAGAATCAGTAATTACAAAGGTTCCGTCCACCCTTGTAATGGTGGCATTCTGTGGCTCTGGTGTCATACCCTTGCACTGAGTATCTATAAATTCCTTCACTTTAGCGGAATCTACCCCTGTCTCCAGATTTAGCTCCACCGGCTCTGCCATCAGTTTCCTTTCCGTTTTATACTGATGGATTAGGCTTCCGCCGGCATACTGGCCCATCGCCTCATCCACTGCTTCTGTATTCTTCCAGTGAAAACCCAGGGCTCCTGCTGTGGTTTCTGCCTTCTGACTGTCGATTGTCAGAGTAACCTTCCGGCCTGCCATTCCATCAATATACTGCCCAATTACAGACCTTACCTCCTCTGCTGTCATACCTGCCAGACTTTGGCTCCCCACGCTGATTCCCTGTGGCAGCACAGGGGCTGCCATGGCAATCACTGGAGAAGCCGTTAACAGCCCCATGCTGATCAGTGCTGCCAGACCGGCTTTCTCCATTAACGTTCTCATAATTACTCCTCTCCCAACTAAGCCACTACTAACAGACTAAGCGCCATAGGTACTATCATGGAAAGTACCAAAATTATAACAATGACAGCTGAGATAATTTTTTTAGTTCTGGGATCTCTCATATTTAACATTGTACATTCACCTCTTTTAATAATATGCCTCAGATTCTCTTCTTTCGTCTCACATCCGCCCATACTGAGAGATAATGGTATCAATCATCCTGGACACTTCACTGCGGCTCATAGAATCTATCTGCACAGTTATGTCTATTCTATGACATTTTACCAAATCACGCAAGTAGTCTTTTTGCCTTTTTGTGGCAGGCTGCTCTCTCTTCACTTTGTAAATCAAAGTCTTTGCAGTAAAAAGCTCCGGCCTGTCCCCGGAGTGAAGCTCTTTCAGCTTCTGATAAAGCTGGTGGGCCGCCTCTGCGTCTGCCTCCGCCCTGTGGGCAGCGGATGGATGAATCTCATAGAAGGTGCAGGCACTGCCCAGGTTTCTCTTACAATCGGAAGGCATAAAGGTTCTACACAGGGTCAATGTATCAATCCCTTCCTTTTCAAAGGTCAGCTGGCTGTTAACTGCTGCTCTCTTTAAAAAACCGTAGTCAAATATAATATGATGTCCCAGCAAAGGAAGATCCTCACAGAAATCAATCACCTCACCGATTACGTCCTCAATGACCGGGGCATTTGTAAGCATTTCATCAGTAAGACCTGTCAGCTCTGTGATCCGCTCCCCAAGCTTCCTCCTGGGATTAATAAGGGTTACCAGCCGCTCTCTCACCACTCCCTCTCTCACCTTCAATGCTGCAATCTCTATTATCTTTTCCAGCTTGGCCTCCAGACCGGTGGTCTCCAAATCAATGGCTATGTATGAATCAATCATGATCTCCTCTTTTCTTTTGTTCACCCTTATCCAGGGATGTGAAACCCTGAACCCCTCTGGCAGCCTGCCATATCCCCTATGCCTCACAGCCAGGACAATTCTCCCTTAAAAAGCACTGTTCGCACTTGGGTCTTCGGGCAATGCAAATTGTCCGTCCCAGAGTAATAATCTGGATGTTCCACAGAATCCAGTGATCCTCAGGCAGAACCTTCATCAGATCGTATTCAATTTTTTCAGGATCCTCTGCCTTTGTAAGCCCCAGCTTCCGCGATATCCGCTTTACATGGGTGTCCACCACAACGCTTGGTTCATTGTAAATATTCCCCCGGATCACATTGGCCGTCTTGCGCCCCACTCCAGCCAGGGCGGTAAGCTCCTCCATGGTTCTTGGAACCTGTCCCTGATGCTTCTCCACCAGCTCCTTACAGCAGGCAATTATATTTTTCGCCTTGGTGTGATAGAAGCCTGTTGAGTGGATATCCTGCTCCAGCTCCTTTAAATCAGCCGTGGCAAAGGCCTCCAAACTCTGGTATTTTTTAAAAAGCCCTTCTGTCACAAGATTGACTCTGGCGTCTGTGCACTGAGCGCTCATCATCACAGCGATAAGAAGCTGCCAGGGGGTCTGGTGGTTTAAATAACACCGGTACTCCCTCCCATACGCTTCATCCAGAGCTTCCAAAATGCGTCCTACCCGGGCTGCCATCTCTGCCTTTGTCTCCCGTTTACTCCTACTGGTGTTCGTTTCTGTCATGTATTAATTCCTCTCTACACATGGATTTCTATCTTCCGCCCTGTGGGCTGATACTGATAGTACCGGACACCTGCGGCATTTAACATGCGCTTAGAAGCTTTCACAGCCGGAGTATCTGCATACTTGTCCTCCAGATAGATAAGAGTCTTAATTCCGGCCTGAATCATGGCCTTGGCACACTCATTGCAGGGAAAGAGGGTGACAAACAGCTTACTTCCCTCCAGGCTTCCCCCTCTGTAATTCAGAATGGCATTTAATTCGCTGTGGGTGGAGTAGAAATATTTGGAGTTATAGGGATCTTCCTTTTCATGCTCCTTTCCCCATGGAAATTCATCGTCAGAACACCCCTCAGGAAATCCATTGTATCCCATTGATAGAATCTTATTGTCCTCGCTTACAATGCAGGCTCCTACCTGGGTACTGGGATCCTTTGATCGCTTCCCTGCCAACAGCGCCACACCCATAAAATATTCATCCCAGCTGATGTAATCTGCTCGTTTATCTGACATCCTTCACGCCTCCTTCTCAAACGTTCTTTTATCTGTAACTGATAAGGTCTGATCCATCTTTCTCTGCTTCCTCTCAGACATACACAATCTGATATCCGGCTGCTTTGGAAAGACGATTCATAATCGCCTGCCCCAGATGATTCTCAGTGAAGCTCTCTGAAAAGATATACTCCACCTGCAAATCATCAAATTTCCTTAACACTCCATAGAGATTGTGAGCTACTGACTCCTGGCTTTCTCTGGATCCCACGCTCTGTACCAGACCTTCCGTGTAGCAGTCTCTGGATTCCTCTGTGCAGATAATTCCTACTCTGTATCCCTGATCCAGCTTTTCTTTTGCAAGAGCACCCACCTTCCTCACCATGCGCTCCACCGGATCCCGATCCATTCCTGTGACTTCCCCCCATCCCTTCTCCTTTGGTTCTACCAAAGTTAAGCTTGCCATGGGGGCATAGTGCTTGTACTTCATACCTGGCGCCTTGGGCTTTACGTCAGCAGACACAGGACCCAGAATCCCAGGATCCACCGAAACCTCTCCCAGCACCTCACTTAGCATTTCCATAGTAATTGCACCAGGGCGCAGCACCACAGGCACAGGGGCTGATACATCCACAATGGTGGATTCCACTCCAATTCCCACCGCTCCACTGTCAACAATCATATGGATTCGTCCCTTCATATCCTGCCACACGTGATCCGCAGTGGTGGGGCTTGGACGGCCGGACAGGTTGGCGCTGGGGGCTGCTACCGGTACCCCCGCCAGGGCGATGAGCCGGTTTGCCACCGGATCCTTTGGCATGCGGATGGCTACTGTATCCAGCCCTCCGGTGGTACCATAAGGAACTGTCTGGCTCTTTGGAAATACAAGGGTTAAAGGTCCCGGCCAGAATGCCTTCATAAGCTTGCGCCCTGCCTGGGAAATCTCCTGAACCAGCGGTTCCACCTCTGCCTCACAGGACACATGAAGGATCAGCGGGTTATCGGAAGGGCGGCCTTTGGCAGCGTAGATCCTTCCGGCCGCTTTTTCATCCAGGCCATTCCCTCCCAGACCATAAACTGTTTCTGTGGGAAAAGCTACAAGACCGCCTTCCCGGAGAAGCTTTGCAGCTTCCTGAAGCTCTTCTTCTTTTATATGATTCTTATCTCTAATTATAATTCCTTTTGTCTCCATGATCTACCTCTGTTTGAGAGAAGGCTTCTTCCAGTGGATCGCCTTCAAGCTGCACTCATCTCTGCATTCTCCACACTGGATACATTCCATATCCCCCACCTTTTTAATATCCATCTTGCAGGTTCTAACACATTTCCCGCAGTTTGTACATGCCTCCTCATCCACCTCCACCCCCAATAATGCTACAGGTGCAAACAGGGCATAAATGGCACCTAATGGACATAGAAAGCGACAGAAGCTGCGGTAGATAAAGACGGCACTGACCAGGATCACAGCCAATACCCCCATTTTCCAGGTAAAGAGAGCTCCTGCCAGACTGCTTAGGTTTTTATCCAGCAGTACCAATGGAATTCCCCCCTCCAAGGCTCCCGCAGGACAGATATATTTGCAAAAGGCTGGAACGGGATATCCAAGTGCAAGCTTATACACCACCGGAAGAATCAGCACAAAAATCACCAAAATGAAATATTTTACCTTAGACAATGCCCTGGTCACTCTATGTTTTTTCAGCTTTGGCCCAGGTATCTTATAGAGCAGCTCCTGTATCAGCCCAAAGGGACACAAAAATCCACAGACTGTCCTCCCCAAGGTGACTCCAAAGAGAAGGAGCACTCCCAGTATGTAAAAGGGCAGCTTCCTGTCCATGGAGGCAAGGGAATTCTGTAAGGTTCCCACAGGACAGGAGCCAATGGCACCAGGGCAGGAATAGCAGTTAAGTCCCGGTACGCAGACGCCTTTTATCTCTCCTTTGTATATGCTGACCTCCGAAAAGCCGTTCAAATTCAAATTATATAGTAATCCGGCGCAAAGCTGTATCAGCCGTCGTTTCATTCCCTTAATCCCTCTCATCCGATTCCAATGCATTCCAGACATACTCGAACCGCTTTTTGAAGGGCATCCCGGTATCCTCCCTGAGCCACGCCAAGCACCAGAAAGAAAACTCCAAGACCTAAGAGATAAAGAGCTGTTTTACTTTCTTTTGTCAAGTGTTTCATATCATTCTCCTCTGCTTTCAGAACTTAAACCAAAGGGATACCCTGATCTACAGCCCCAGTGCTTCTTTGTACGCTTCATACATCTTATCCGCATTGGCAGCCCCGGTGGAAATATGGGTCACGTTCCCCTCTTCATCTAATATAACAGTATACGGAATTCCGTTGGTGGGATACAGCATAGAAACCCCATAGTCCTCATCCAGTACCACAGGGAAGGTATATCCATTCTTTTCCATAAAGCTTCGGATGGTTTCCTCATCATCTCCACAGTTCACTGTGATAACTCCAATGTCCTCACCAAACTCCTCCTTTAGACGCTCAAAAGCAGGCATTTCCCTGACACAGGGTCCGCACCAGGTTGCCCAAAAATTGATAATCACAGGTTTACCCTGAAAGTCAGAAAGAGTAAGGGTGGTTCCATCTGCTAAATTTGCTGTAAAGTCAGGCGCCTTGTTGCCCTTTTGTAAGGGCATGCCAGGCTTTGGAGCCATTCCTTTGCTGCCTGTTCCCTCTTGTACAGCTGCCGCCCCCGCTTCACCTTCCCCTGGGCGTTCTGTCTTTAATCCCCCGGACTGAGGACCGGTCTTTTCCTTCTCTGCCTGAAGGACTGTTGTTTCACTCTGAGTCCTGTTCCCTCCACTGCATCCGGTGATCGCCACTGCCAGAGTTAGAACTGCCAAATATTTTTTCATCATAACCTTCTTCTCCTTTTGATCTCACAGAATCTTCAACCTAAACTAAAAATCCCAGAGAATGGCTGAATAACCGTCTCTCTGGGATCTACTCTAACATATTTATTTTCTTCTGTCCACCCGAATCAATGGGGGGTTACAAAGCCCTCAGAACTCTACCCCTGGTCTGCCTCTCAAAGGCTCCCTACTGGTTGTAATGGTGAGCGTCCTGAAGCATCATATCCTTCACCTTCATAAGCCTTGTCTGGGAACTGCGCTCATTCTCATCCAGCTTCATGGTAATATAGCGGATATTCTGCTGTGTCTGAGGAATCATTACGTGCTCCAGGGCATTTACACGGCGGCGGGTCTTTTCAATCTCCGCTGCCATCAGCTGGCAGGATTTCTCACACTCAGCCAGACGCAGCATGTCAGGCAGAAGATCTGCCAGGCTTTTTACTGCATCATCCAGATCGCTGGAGGTAAATGCAAAGCCATAGGAATAAATGTCATTGGGGTCAGAGGTTCTGGTGCTGTACTTAAACGCCGGAATCTCCACACTCATAACATTTCTGGTCTCCGCCTCCAGATAGACCTCCTGCTTGGGAGCCATAAGAGCTACGTTCAGAGCCTCATCCGTCATGCCGGAACGTGCCAGCACGAAATTCTGGTTGGAGGCAGCAATCCCTGCCTCCACCTTCTCACGAAGGACTTTATTCTCCCGCACCAAATCCAGGAACTGACGCATTAATTCATCCCGCTTGTCCTTTAAGAGCTTATGTCCCCGAATGGCTGTTGTCAGCTTTTTCTTTAACCGGGTAAGCTCCATACGGGTGGGATTTACATGTTTTGCACCCATGTTATGTCAACTTCCTTTCTGCCGATCAGGGATTTCTGTCATTTTCTCCCTTACCGAGCTGTGACTGCCAATTTATTTTGCATCATAGTAGAGATCCAGGAACTGATCCTTAATACGCTTCAGCTCGCTCCTTGGAAGGATGCGAAGCAGCTTCCATCCAATCTCCATGGTTTCTTCAATGGAACGATCCGCATAATATCCCTGAGAAACATACTCTTTCTCAAACTCATCTGCAAACTTGGCATACAGCTTATCCATATCCGTCAAGGCTGCCTCACCCAGGATAACCATCAGCTCCTTGGCATCCTTACCACGAGCGTAGGCTGCAAACAGCTGGTTCATAACATCTGCATGGTCTGCTCTTGTCTTTCCTTCACCGATACCCTTATCCTTCAGACGGGACAGAGAGGGAAGTACATCAATAGGAGGTGTAACAGACTTGCGGTACAGCTCGCGGCTTAAGATAATCTGACCCTCTGTAATATATCCTGTAAGGTCAGGGATAGGATGGGTCTTATCATCCTCAGGCATGGTAAGGATTGGGATCATGGTAATGGATCCGTTCTTACCCTTTTGACGTCCTGCTCTCTCATACAGAGAAGCCAAATCAGTATACATGTATCCGGGATAACCGCGGCGGCCTGGAACTTCCTTGCGGGCTGCGGAAATCTCACGAAGTGCATCTGCGTAGTTTGTGATATCTGTGAGGATAACCAGAACGTGCATGTTCTTCTCAAAGGCCAGATACTCAGCTGCGGTAAGAGCCATACGTGGTGTTGCAATACGCTCTACAGCCGGGTCATTGGCCAGGTTGATGAACATTACGCTTCGGTCAATAGCGCCAGTCTCACGGAAGCTCTCCATAAAGAAGTTGGCCTCCTCAAAGGTGATACCCATGGCAGCAAACACAACCGCAAAGGGCTCGCTGGTGCCCCGCACCTTAGCCTGACGTGCAATCTGTGCTGCCAGGTTTGCATGGGGCAGACCGGAGGCTGAGAAAATGGGAAGCTTCTGTCCCCGAACCAGGGTGTTCAAACCATCAATGGCAGAAACTCCTGTCTGGATAAACTCCTGGGGATAGCTTCTGGCCGCCGGATTCATAGGCAGACCATTGATATCCATACGCTTGTCCGGGAGGATCTCTGAACCTCCATCAATGGGCCTTCCAAGACCGTCAAACATACGGCTCAGCATATCCTCAGATACACCCAGCTCCATAGCCCGGCCTAAAAACCGTACCTTACTGGAATCCAGGTTAATACCTGTAGATGCCTCAAACAGCTGCACCATAGCGTTTCCGCCGTCAATCTCCAATACCTTGCAGCGCCGTCTCTCTCCACTTGCCAGCTCAATCTCTCCCAGTTCGTCGTAGGTTACACCCTGTACGCCGCGAACCAGCATCAAAGGACCCGCTACCTCTTCAATCGTTCTATATTCCTTAGGCATTAGAAGTCCTCCTTTCTGAGCAATTCTTCTCTAATCTGATCCTGAAGCGTGGTAAGAATCTCTCCATATACCTGCTCCAGATTTGATTCTTCTGTATATTTGAAACGTCCAATGGCCTCACGAACAGGCAGATTAACCAGACGTTCAATGTTGGCGCCCTGGCTGAGAGCTTCTCCCGACTGGTCAAAGTATGCCAGAATCAGTTTCATCAGCATGTGCTGCTTTGTGAGGGAGGTAAAGGTATCCACCTCATGGAAGGCGTTCTGATGAAGGAAATCCTCACGGATGGAACGGGCTGCCTCCAGCTTCAGTCTGTCAGGTGCAGACAGGGCATCCATACCAACCAGCTGTACGATTTCATTTAACTCAGACTCATCCTGAAGGAGTCTCATCAGACGGGCACGAAGCTCTGTCCAGTCACCTTCAACCGTTTCATTAAACCACTTCTCCATTGTATCTACATACAGGGAATAGCTGGTCAGCCAGTTGATGGCCGGGAAATGTCTCTTGTATGCCAGGCTGGCATCCAGGCTCCAGAATACTTTTACAATACGAAGGGTAGCCTGGGCAACAGGCTCAGAAATATCACCACCTGCGGGAGATACAGCGCCGATTACTGACAATGCGCCTTCCCGGTTATCCTTACCCAGAGAAATAACACGTCCTGCACGCTCATAGAACTGTGCCAGACGGGATCCCAGGTATGCAGGGTAACCCTCCTCACCGGGCATCTCCTCCAAACGTCCGGACATCTCTCGGAGAGCCTCTGCCCAGCGGGAGGTGGAGTCCGCCATGAGAGCGACCGAATAGCCCATGTCACGGAAGTACTCAGCAATGGTGATACCTGTATAAATAGAAGCCTCACGTGCCGCAACAGGCATATCAGAGGTATTGGCAATCAGCACAGTACGCTCCATCAAAGACTTGCCTGTCTTTGGATCCTTAAGCTCCGGGAACTCATTAAGAACGTCTGTCATCTCATTTCCACGCTCTCCGCAGCCGATGTAAACCACGATATCTGCATCTGCCCACTTTGCCAGCTGATGCTGTACCACTGTTTTACCGGAACCAAAGGGACCCGGAACCGCCGCAACACCACCCTTTGCGATTGGGAACAGACAGTCAATCACACGCTGCCCTGTTACCAGAGGCATGTCCGGGGACAGCTTTGTCTGGTAAGGACGGCCCTTACGTACCGGCCACTTCTGCATCAGAGCCACCGGATGCTCCTGACCCTTCTCGTCCGTTACCACAGCCACTGTATCAGTTACTGTATACTCTCCGGCGCTGATGTAGGTGAGCGTTCCCTGGATCCCAACAGGAACCATGATCTTCTGACGCACCACATCTGTCTCCTGAACGAAGCCGATGATATCTCCGCCGGACACCTTATCTCCCACAGCTGCCTGAGGCTCAAAGCTCCACTTCCTGTCACGCTTTAAGGACGGAACCTCCACACCACGATTCAACAGGTTTCCTCCTGTCGCTTCCATAATGGCATCCAGAGGACGCTGGATTCCATCATAAATACTTCCAATCAGGCCAGGCCCCAGCTCCACGCTCATAGGAACGCCTGTGGATTCAACCGGCGCCCCTGGTCCCAGTCCGGAGGTCTCCTCGTAAACCTGGATGGAAGCCTTATCGCCATGAATCTCTATAATTTCGCCTATCAGACGCTGTTCACTAACACGAACCACATCGAACATGTTGGCATCTCGCATGCCTTCTGCGATGACCAGCGGACCGGCTACTTTTTTAATTACGCCTTTGCTCATCATTTACCTCCTGCTTTAGTTATTGAAAATTATATCTGAGCCAACTGCCTGCTCTACTGACTTCTTAACTGCCATAATTCCCTTTCCGGTGTTGCCTGACACACCGGGAATCAGAATGATGGCCGGAAGGTCAGCTTCACGGTAGCGATCAATCTCCGGCTCTATCTGGGCTGCCAATGCCTCTGTAATATAAATCACAGCATAGCCGCTCTCTCCCAGATCTCTTAATTTCTTTCCTGCTTCCACCGGGTCTGTCATGGGAAATGGTTCCAGACCCAGAGCTGCGAAGCCGTAGATGCTGTCACGGTCACCCATCACTGCAATCTTATACATACATCTCCCTTACCCTTTCCCGGATGGACTCCTCGGGAAGATGATTAAGTTTCCCGGAAAGCACAATCCGAACTGATTTCATTTCATTTTCACGCGCTAAAATGTAAGCGGCCAGCGGCCCCAATCCCACGGGACTGTACTGCTGAGGCTTAATTTTGCGTATCATCAGATTGTCACACCACCGCTCAAAGGCGGAAGGTGAACGCCGCAGCTCTTCCACTGCATCTCCATAGGGAGTGGATTCCAGATATGCGCCAATGGCATCTCCCCCCTCAATCGCCGCCTGAGCCAGACGGTGAATATCCAACGTATCACAAGGCGCCAGTGCCTGTTCCAAAAATGTCTTGTCCTTGCCGGTACGGGATGCCCGCACCGCCGTCTTTATATCTGCCGCTGCCACTGTCAGCTCTGCATAAAGCTTTAAAAATTCGTTGCCGGACTCCTTGCCCGCCCGGTAAATGGCGTTCAAAGCTGCCCTGTCAATGATAATGTCGCACAGCTGACCGTCCTGGGTGTGGAGAAGGGCTTTATAGGCCTCCTCCGCAGGCTCTCTCATGGCCTCAGGCAGATTCCGGAACTCCCGGTTCTGAATTGCATCTCTTATCAGTTTCACATCCAGGGTTCCCTGATGAATGAAAATTCCCGGAAATTCACAGCCCATGGGGACTTCCTTGATAGCTGCCTTCAGGTTGTGGTAGTCATTCCCATACAAAAACACATCAAATACGGACTGATCCTCCACTAGCTCAGAAATCAACCCCCAGGTTTTCTCCCGCTCCGCTGCCAGAAGCTCCTCGGTGGTTGTAATACCGTCGCCTCCCCAGCCTTTCTCATTCAGAATCTGGATACATTCATCATAGCTTTTTGCAGCTGTCAGCTGCTCTAAAAAACTACCGGATAGCAGGGACAATTCTTTGGAACGGATACGGGCTACTGCATAAACATATTTTTCTGCCATTCAAAGTTCCTCCTAACAATCTCCCGTGTTCATGAAAACAGAATCTCCTGCGCTTTATCCTGCATCATCTCATAAGCTGAATCAAAGATTGCATCAAAGGAGCAATTTTCCTCAATTCCGCCATAAGTAAGCACAAATCCGGCATCAATCTCTCTGGTATTCTGAGATATGCACAATACTGCACCCTTGTCTTTCAGAGCAGCGTTCAGCTGCCCTTCAAATCCCTCCGGAAGCCGGGCCAAGTCCTTAGCAGAGAACAGAATCTCTCCTTCTCCGGACTGTGCAGACTTGAGCGCCAGCTTCAGAATTACCTCAAAGTATGCCTGGCCTTCCAGGCTCTTAAGCTCTGACTTCGCCTTTGCAATGGTATCTCCAATGAGCCTTTGCTTCTCAGATAAAAGACTTCCGCGCTTCTTAAGCTCTGCTGCGCTTCTTCCTCTCTCCAGGATATTGGCCACTGCCTGCTCTGAGCGCTTCTCAATCTGACCGCACTCAGCCTCCGCCTCTTTTCTGGCCTCACCAAGGATCTTATCAGCCTCTGCTCTGGCAGCCTCTATGGTGCGGGCTGCCGCTCCCTTGGACTCCTCTTCAATCTGGCTGATGATTTTATCTAATCCCGCCATGCCTGCTCTCCTTTCTCGATTTCTCCGGTTCTGCTCTATTATACATTAACGTTTGCAATACCAAAGATAGCAAGAATGGAAATCAGCAGCGCCAGGATGGCATAGGTCTCAACCATGGCAGGGAAAATCATAGCCTTACCAAACTGATCCGGCTTCTTTGCCACTAAGCCGATACTTGCCACTGCAGCCTTGCCCTGCTTAATAGCGGAAAACCAGCCAACGAAAGCCATTGGAAGACAAGCAGCCATGTATAAAAGACCTTTTGCTAAGGAAAGGTTAGAATCTCCACCCATGATACCAATCTGTGTCAGAGTGATGAAACCAATCAAAAGACCGTAGATACCCTGTGTACCGGGAAGCAGCTGTAATACCAGAACTTTACTGAACTTGTTAGGATCTTCTGTAACAACTCCTGCGGCAGCCTCACCTGCAATACCAACGCCTACAGCAGAACCGATTCCTGCAAAAAGTGCTGCAAGCACTGCTCCTGTTAATGCTAAAACAACTCCTAAATTCTCCATAACTAAATATCCTCCTTGACTCTGTAATATTTTGTGTGAATGGCAAAGGGTTCAAATTTCCTTCCGCCACCGTCATAAAACTTTCCAAAAAATTCCACAAACTGCAAACGGTTTGTATGAACGTAAGCACCCAGCGCATTGATTGCCAGGTTAAGACTGTGTCCAATGAGGAACACAAGAATAAACACGATGATTCCCGGCAGGGAATTCCCCAGCATGCTTCCCATCTTGTTAAATACAGTGGAGATAACACCTGTGGCAAGACCCAGAGCCAAAAGTCTGGAGTAAGACAGGATATCGCTGAGATAAGAAGTCACTCCATAGGCACCGTAAAGTCCCTTCAGCAAACGCTTAAACCAGTTCTTGGATTCCCTTCCACTGGTCAGTATAATCCCTACCAGTCCAATCAAGGCCGCTGCGGCAGCCACCGTTCCGGCAGAGGCAGGAAGGGTAAAGCTAAGACCCAGCATCTCTGTAAACATGGACATGGTCAGAAGATATACAATGCCGCCTCCTACCAGAAGATACCAGAAGACAGCGTCATAAATTCCGTCTATCACCTGTCCGCTCTTAATGCAGCTGTAAAGCTTCACTCCCAGCCCTGTAAACAGGTGAATAATACCCAGCAGGAAGGAGAATACCAGCATCTTCATAGGCAGGCTTACTGGCTCAAACCAAAGAGGTGCAAGCCGGATATCCGGCCGGTTAAAGAAGGTGGTTGCGATTACATTCACTGCATCTCCAAAGAAACTTCCGAACATAAAGCCCCAGAAAGCAGTGGAGATACCGCAATACATAAACATCTTAATGGTTTTCTTAAAGCCCGGCTCCATATTCTTAAGCTTTAACAGGCAGTAAGCGCAGCCCCCTACCATAATCAGTCCATAAGCTGCATCTGAAAGCATCAGACCGAACAGCACGTAATAGAACAGAGCCACAATAGGAGAAGGATCCATCTCTCCTTTCCCGGGAAGGCTGTAGCTCTCAATCACACCCTCCACAGGCGCTACAAGCTCATTGTTCTTAAGAAGAATGGGCACATCCTCCATCTCCTCAGGCTCAGAAAACTCCACCACTGCATCGTATCTGTCCTTCAGAAGAGCTTCCAGACTCTGAGCCTTGTCCTCAGGAACATAGCCGGTGATAAAGAACGCACTCCTGGACTGAACCAGACCGCTCAGCACTCCGTACTTCTCAGCCCGCATGGTATAATAATCTGCCACAAATTGAAGGGACGTTCTATGAGGAGCCATTGCTTCAATTCTGCCCTCAGCCGCCTTAATCTCTGTCTTTACCCTGCGAATCTCCTTCTCAAGCTCTTCTGCCTGCTTTGCAGGTACCATAGAGGTAAGAGGAGGCTTCACAAAGTTCATCTTTTTAAGAGCGTCCTCCACTGCCTCCCCGTCTGCCCGGGAGCAGACAACAAAAAGACAGGTCTGCTGCTTTCCTGCACTGACAATGGTTACGTCAATGGTCTCTGCCTGGCCTGTCAACACTCCAAGCTGTTCTGTTACCTGTTCCAGGGATAATTCCTCCTGTATGGAACCGATAAAAGCTGCCGCCTTTTTCGTCCCCTTAAAATCCAGAGGCAAATCAAAGGTCTTCCAGGGGCTCAATGCTTCCAGCTGCTGCTCCAGCTTTGGGATCTGAGCACTGTATTCCCCAATTTGTTTTGCATAATCCTGTATGCCGCAGGCTCTTTTCATGGCCTCCTCATGGTTGACTGCATTCCCCTCATATTCCTTCACAGAGAGGATCTCCCTTCCTGCAAATGATGAGAGTATACCCTTCTCCTCCGGAGCGTACTTCTCCAGAATGGTGAGAGCCTGTTCTGCAATCACGGCATTTCGTTCAAATACAGTTTTAGAAGAAGTGGCATCCACTTTCTGAAATGTCTCATCTTCCTCCAGCATATTGCTGATTTCAAGTACTCCCTGGCGCTGCAAAAGCTCAAGGGTACCCTTCCGATCCTTTTTCAATCCGCAAATCAGCACTTTTTTCATGGGCACTATTGCCACATTCGCACGCCTCCCTTCCTACAGTAAATCTGATAAAATTTGCTTCACTGCCTGTTCCTGCCTGCCGGCTGCCTGACTGCGGAGCGCTTCTAATTCTGACTGCTCCTTCGCCCCGGCTGTCTGCATCATCGCTTCGCCCTGTGTCCTGGCTTCCTCTTCTCTCCTGGCAGCCGCCTCCCTGGCCTTGCGGGTCATATCCCCTTTCAGCTCAGTTGCCTGGGCCCTTGCCTGTACTAGAATCTCTTCTGCCTCCTTCACCGCAGACTTCTGTGCAGCTTCCGCTGCGCCCTCTGCTTTGCGAATGGCATCAATAGTCTTCTGGGCCAACTCAAAACCCCCTTTCTCCTGCGGACTCCCCACGCAAATTGATACCTGTAGCTTTCTTTAGTTTGCACCAAAAACCTTGTGGGAATACGATCCTGCTATTTTTGTAGAATATAAATAGATTATAACCCATCAACAAAAAATCATCAATGTACTTTCTGCATTTTTCATTATATTTTTTATACATTCTTATTCTTTGTATGATGCGTTGTAATTTTCAGATTGTTGTAGCAAGAACAATCTGGATAACAAAATAGGCTGCAGGCTTAAGGACATCCTCATCTATCTGCAGCCGTATCTGTTTTATCATATCATCTTTTTCGACATTTGAAAATAGTAATTTTTAGTATAGGCTAATCAGCTATAATTACCCTCTTTTTTCTGCCTCCATTCATCAAACTGTAATATACCGGAAGCATCAAAAGCGCTAAAATAGTGGAAGCTGTAAGTCCTCCTATGTTTACAAGAGCAAGCCCTTGTGTAGTTGTTCCACTGTCTCCCAAAGCCAAAGCCATGGGAATCATGGATACCACCGTCGTAAGAGTGGTCATCAAAATAGGGCGAAGTCTTGTGGCTCCCGCCTCGATGAGAGCTGTGTCCAGATCCATCTCCTGCCTGTACTGGTTTACTGTATCCACATAGAGAATACCGTTATTAACAACTGTACCAATCAGCATAAGGAAGCCCAACAGGGACGTCATACTGATGGCACTGTCCACCAGCCAGAGCAGCCCAAAGGCGCCGATCAGGCAGAATGGGATGGTGGTCATAACCATAACGGAGAACTTGGGTGACTCAAACTGTGCCGCCATTACAACGAATACCAAAAACACTGCCAGGGCAATGGCCTGGAACAAGGCGGTAAACTCTTCCATCATGGCTTCCTCCATATTGCTCTTTGCAACCGCTACGCTGCCTGATACATTGGGATCCACCACCTCTTTCTGGAGCACTGCCCCAGTATTTTTGCCGGAGTTCTCCGTATAAATACCACTTATGGTGACTCTGTACTGTTTATCCTGCCTTGAAATGGAAGCAGGGCTATCCGCAAAACGAATTTTTGCCACATCTGTAAGCGCCACAGAGCTTCCGGAAGGCGTTTGCAGGGTTATAGTCTCTATTTGATCTAAGGTTCTGTAGCGATCCTCCGGATAAACCACCTTAATATCTAAATCCTTGCCATCTACCTCCATTGTAGCGGCTTTTACACCGCTGAGCATATTATTGAGGGTAGCACCGATCTGGGAGGGAGCCAGCCCTGCTGCCTTGGCTTTAATCGGGTTTACCCTGACCTTTACAACAGAAGCTGCATTCTCAAGGGTGGAATGCACCTTAGTCAGCTCATCCCTTGTTTCCAGAGCCGCAACAATTCTGTCGCTGGCCGCTTTTAATTCATCATAATTCGTACTCTGAAGATTCACCTGGTAATCACGTTCCGATCCCATCATAGCGCCAACCTGAGAATATTGCTTCACCGTCACATTGGCGTCTGTCATACCTCCCAGCTCTTTCTTCCACTGTTTTACCACATCCTCCGTCTCCATCTTACGATCCTTCTTCAAATAGACCGTAATTCCGGGATCCGAACTCATTCCCAGACCGGAGCTGCCTGCCAAGACGTTGTAGGATTCCACGTCGGGGCACGTAACAATCACAGCTTCTATCTCTTTTAATATGCGATCTACCTTTTCAAGCTCCAGACCCGGCTTTACCTGAGCAGTAATTGAAATCTGTCCCTGGTCATCTTCTGCCATCATCTCACTTCTCAGCTGTGTGGCGAGAAAAATAGAGAGAACCAAAAGGCCAACCGACGCCAGCATCACCAGAGCCCGCCTCTTTAAGAAGCCCTTCATAATCCTTCTATAGACATCCTGCATTTTTTCAACCGGTCTTAACAAAGGTGCTTCTTTCTTCTCAATCGGCTTATAAATCATATAGCAAAGAGGCACAATGGTAATGGCCGCAATCAGAGAAGCTGCCATACAGAATACAATGGTAAAGCCCAGAGGACGGAACATCTGTCCTGTCATCCCCCCAAGCATAGCCAGAGGTAAAAATACCACACAGGTGGTCAGGGTAGAGCCGATCACTGACTGGTACACCACACCCGTTCCATCAAGAGCGGCCTTGGCAAACTCTTTAAATCCCGTGTTATCGGTGGCTCTAAAGCAGCTTTCCAACACAACAATGGAGTTGTCTACCATCATACCTACACCCAGCACCAGAGCGCTGAGGGTAATTACATTCAAACTAAATCCCATCAGCTGCATCAAAATCAGGGAGGATAAAATGGATACCGGGATGGAGCTTCCTACAATCAGGGAAGCCTTTAAATCACCAAAAAACAGCCAGATAATGATCATGGAAATAACCACCGCCATAACCATAGTCTCCACTACCGAGGTTAAGGATGACATAATCGAATCCTTGTCATCATCCACCACAGAAATGGAAAGCTCCGGATCCTGACTGGTAAGCTGCCGGATCACCTTATGTACGTCTTTGGAGAGAGTGAGGGAAGCTGCATCCTGCTGCTTGCTGATGCTTACAGATATGGTATCTTGAGCCTCACCATTCTCCGGCTTGTAGCGGGCAATACTTTCCGCCTCGTCCTCTCCCAGGTATATGTTTGCCACATCACTCAGATACACTGTGTGATTTCCCGGCACAGAAAGAGGAATGTCCTTCAAGCTCTCCAGTTCTCCAAAGGGCTGTTCTGTGGATACTGCCAGCTTCTGCTCCCCAACCCGGGTGTCACCGGCAGGATAGGTCATATTTGCACCTGAAATATCACCGGCAATGGAATTCATAGAGACGCCATACTGCTTTAGTTTTTCCGGTATCAGCTCTATCTTTATATGTTTTTGGGCGCCTCCTGTTACGCTGACCTGAGCGGCGCTGGACAGCTTTTCAAACTCCGGCACAAGGGTATTATTCACATAATTATAAAGATCTTCACCCTCACCCCGATTCACTGACAAGGTGATATTCGGCTTCATGTTCATGTTCAGCTCCAGCATGACAGGATCCTGTGTATCATCCGGCAGCTGAGACTTCAGCAAATCTATCTGCTTCTTCAAATCATCGTAAGCCTGATTCATATCGTAGCCGTACTTATACTGGAGTATAACCACAGACGTATTCTCGCTGGAAGTGGAGGAAATGGTATCCAGACCACTTAAGGTGCTGGCTCCGTCCTCAATGGGTTTGGTCACCAGCTCACTTACATCATCCGGGCTGGCTCCGGGATACAGAGTCATGATAATCATCATGGACATGTTCATATTCGGCATTAACTCCAAAGGCGCCTTCATCACCGAGGAGAAGCCAAATACCACCAGACAGAGGACAGCCAACACTGTACTCACCGGCCGTTTTAAGACGAGTTTCGTTAAACCCATGTTCTGCCTCCTTCTACTGTTCCTGCCCCTGGTCCGGGGCTGAACTTACATCCTCTGCTGCACCGCTCTCCCCTTCCAAAGCCTCCTCAGAGTCGGCTTCTGTTGACAGCGTCACCTTGGTTCCCTCTTTCAATTCAGAGGTCCAGGTGGTGATCACCTGATCCTCCAGGGTAAGTCCTGAGGTCACCACGATATGCTCCTTATCAAAGGCACCTACCTCCACAGGAACCTGATTGATCATTCCCCCCAAATAAATATAGACGTATGCATCATCATTTTTATAGTATACAGAGCTGGTGGGAATGAGCATCACATTTTGTTGGGAAACAGAAGGAACCTTAAGCTCCACAGCCGTTCCCGCAGCCATCGCTCCGTTGTCCTCTACAGAAGCCTTGATCTTGAACAGCCCCACGGAAGCCTCCGCCATATTGCTGACTTCAATCACGGTACCCGGATACTCTGTCCCTTCCTTGGTTACCACAATGGGGGTGCCCTGGCTTAAGTTGTTTTTAATCTTCTCTGTTACGTAGAAGGACACATTGTTCCCTCCGTCTCCTGCGATCACACAAAGCTGCATGGAGGAGCCTACCGTATCGTGCACCTCTGCATTAAACTGCTCCACACGTCCACTGATGGGGGAGGTCACATGGCTGAACTCCATCTGATTATCATATCCAATCTTAGCTGCCTCATATTGCAGACGCTTTGCCTCTGCATTCATCTGATAACCTTCAAACTCCTTATCAGATACAAATCCGGAAGCGTGAAGGGGAGTCATACGATCCAGGGTGGATCTGGCGTCCTCCCAGGCAATCTTGGCTGTATCCATGGCATTCCTGGCGCCTGCCACCTGCTTTGTGTCAATCTCCAGAAGCACCTGACCGGCCGCTACTGTGTCTCCTGCCTTTACGTTTACAGCGGTCACATCTCCTCCTGCCTTTGGATAGATATAGACGATATCCGCCGGCTCTACCGTTCCCACCAGATTTGTGGTCAGCTCCATGTCACCCATATAGGGCGTCTCTACTGACACCACAGGATCCGGCGTAGCTGCCACCGGCTCTTCCTTTCTGGTCATGCGGAAAATCAACAAGGCTGCAAAAGCAGCTATGACGACTCCCCAGATTATGCGCACCTTCATCTTTCCCATTTTCTCCTCTTTCCTTTCATAACCTTTCTTATTCTTTGAGAAACATTATTATGTAACAAGAATAAAACAAGGGGAATCGACTGCTATTTCGGCAGTCTCTTCCCCCAGCATGGCAATTTACATTTCCAGCTGCTATAAGAATCAAGTAGTATTTTAGACAGCGGGTTCACTTTTTGTCTAACACCAAAAAGCGGATGATTGACAACTTCGCGTTGTTAATTATGGAAGTTTTTTAGAAATTTAATAAAGTTTTCAAATTTCTTCTCATTCTGCTTGTTCCAGAACATCACTACGTTGGCGCTAATCTGATCCGAGGCGCTTGGAAGGGGGTACATTTTCAGACGGTTGCCATAGTTGTGGTAAAACTCCTTAAACCCAATATGGATGCCCTCATTGGCAATCAGCGCCAGCTCCAGACTGTTCACATTTTCAAAAAAGCGGGCTTTATGAAGCGCACCCCCTTCCTCTTTTTTGAAAATAAAATCAAACAGGCGCATTTCTGCCCCGGCAAAAAAATTTTTAAAAAGACAGAGCATGGTCTGTCCCTTTAAATCCTCCAGCAAAAGCTCCTCTTTTTCTGCCAGAGGACTTTCCTTTGACACCACATAATAAAGCGGCAGCTTCCCAATCTCTATCCCCCTGTACTGTTCCCCAAACTGTTCCACCGTGGGCAGAAAGGTCACTGCCATGATCATGTCTGAATGTTGTCCGGTTAAATCCTTCACATCTGTAAATTCAAAAATGTCAAATTCTGCATCCGGATCCTGAGCCATATAATCTGCCAAAAGACTGCCTGCCATTTCGATAATCCCCCTCATTCCAACCACAGACAGCCGGATACGGCTCTTAACCCGTTCCCCTTCCTCCCTGGCCATTTGAATGGAGGACTGAATTTCCTTCGGGATGTCTCTCCATCCCCACAAAAGCATCTCTCCGCTTCTGGTAAGGCGCACATCTCTGGTGGTTCTGTCAAAGAGCCTCAGCTCCAGTTCCTTCTCCAGAGAAGCAATCTGGCGGCTTAGTCCCTGCTGGGAAATATAGAGATGACTGGCTGCCTCTGTAAAGTTGAGCGTCCTGGCTGCTTCCAGAAAGCATTCTATCTGATGGATGGTCATAGCTCACCCTCCCCTTCCTCCGAAAGAGAGCGCCGGTTCATCACCGCCGAAGGATCCAGAGCATCCCTTAAGGCATCCCCAACAAAGTTGATGGCAACCACCAGCACTACAATCAAAACCCCGGGAGGAATCCAAAGCCAGGGCTGTTTGGTAAGAACAGTCAAAGACTGGGCGCTGCCCAGCATATTTCCAAGACTGGCAGTGGGGGGCTGGACTCCCATGCCCAGAAAGCTCAGAGAGGCTTCATCCAGCATGGAGAGAGCCATCACAGAGGTAGCATACACCAAAATCGGGGCGATTGTATTCGGCAGTATCTCGGAAAAGAGAATGTGCCTGGAGGGCATACCTGCCACCATACTGCTCTTTACAAAATTCGTCTCTCTCAGGCTTAGCACATTGCCCCTGACCAAACGGGCAATCCCCGGCCAGTCCACAAAGCCCAGGATAAGAACGATGCTCCAAAGTCCAGGCTCAAAGATGGCCGCTGCCACCAATACCAGAAGAATGTAGGGAAAGGACATCACCATGTCAGTAAACCGCATAATGGCAATATCCAGCCAGCCTCCAAAGTAACCCCCAAGAAGACCGAGGACTACCCCAAGGACAGTGGAAATAGCAGTGGCCAACACCCCTACCATCAGAGAGATCCGGGTGGCGTAGAGGAGACGGCTTAGCATATCCCTCCCTATCTGATCCGTTCCCAGAAGAAATTTTAAGCTGGGAGCTGCGCTAAAAGGCCCTGCAATCTCCTCCGGATCATAAGGGGCAAGGAGGGGAGCCAGAAGGGCAGACAGACAGATAACCGCCAGCACTGCCAGACTCGCCAAAGCCAGGCGGTGATGGCGAAATCTGCGCCATACCATCTGCCAGTAGCTTTCTGTTTCTATATTTTTATACATTGATTCTCGATTTGTTTTCATTGCACATTTTACTCCTGTGATCGGGGGCTTCCTCCCCTGAATAAAGAAGGATATCCCAGACGGGTTCTACTGGTATTCGATGGCTGGATTTACCAGAGCATAGAGAATATCCGTTACCAGATTTGCAGCCAGAACTACCACCGCAGACAGGAGGCAGACCCCCATAATCACCGGATAATCCCTGTTTAAAATAGCGCTCATGGTCATAAGGCCCAGACCTGGCCAGGAAAAGAGCTGCTCCACAATCACAGCTCCCCCAAAGAGCACAGGAATCTGCATTCCTATCACCGTCACAATGGGTACAAGGGCATTTTTCAGAGCGTGCTTGTAAATAACCTTCCTTCTTCCAATCCCCTTTGCCCTGGCTGTACGGAGATAGTCCTGCTGAAGAATTTCCAGCATAGCGCTGCGGATATAGCGGATATTAGTACCTGCCATTGATACGGACAGCACCAGAACAGGCATCACCATATGGACTGCCACATCTGCCCCTCCGCCAGAAACCCCAAGAGTAGTCATCCCCCCAGAGGGCAGCCATCCTAAATGAACAGTGAAGATGTACACCAGCAACAGGGACAGAAAAAATCCTGGTATACTGCTTCCAAAAAAGGAAGCTGTGACCACTGCGTAGTCTCCCTTAGAATACTGATGAATAGCGCTGTAAATTCCAGCAGGCACAGACATCAAAAGACTGACTACTAAAGATACCCCCATCAGCAAAAGGGTAGGCCCCAGATGGCTTCCTATCATGGAGCTGACTGACTGATAGGATTTGATGGAATACCCCATATCTCCCTGTAACAGCTGCCAAAGCCACACAAAATACTGGATGTAAAAGGGTTTGTCCAGTCCCAAAGCTGCTTCCTTTGCTGCTACAGCAGCCTGGGAGATTCTGGCGCCCTGAAGCATTTCCAGAGGGCTTCCTGCAAAGCACATGATGGCATAGTCGATGATCGTAATACCAATGAGAGTTGGTATGGCTATGAGAAGGCGTTTTGTAATATACTGTTTCATGTCATCCCTCACCTCCCTGGATTTCTTGATATCGTATGCAGGCTGTCAAATGAGAGCTGCCCGGTTCAATGGGGCTTAGCTGCCCGTCTGCATAAAGACAGGACTCCTTGCGGTAGGGACATCCGGGGTAGAAGGAGCAGCCCTGACTGTGGCTGCCTGGAAGCTCTGCCTCCCCTTCCAGCTCTCTGCTTCTCCCCCTTTTTCTCACCCTTGGATCCGCTGCAGGAACCGCATCAAACAGCGCTTTGGAATAGGGGTGGACAGGATTCTCAAACAGATCCCTGTTATCTGCCAGCTCTACCAGACGCCCCAGATACATCACCGCAATCCGGTGGCTTACATAGTGAACTGCGCCCAGACCATGTCCGATAAAAATGCAGGTCAGATTCAATTCCTTTTGCAGAGAGCGAAGAAGATTCAATATCTGAGCCTGAATGGACACATCCAAGGCACTGACCGGCTCATCACACACCAGCAGCTTAGGGTTTAAAGACAACGCTCTGGCAATTCCAATTCTCTGCCTCTGACCGCCGGAAAACTCATGAGGATATCTTCCCATGGCAGCATGAGGAAGTCCCACCATATCCAGCAGCCGCTTCACCTCTCCGTAAGCTGTGTGTCTGTCTGCCAGCTTGTGGTATATCATAGGCTCTGACAAAATCTCATATATATGCTTTCTTGGATTTAAGGAGGAGTAAGAATCCTGAAACACCATTTGCAGCTCTGTGCGGACCGGCTTCCTGGCAGATGGGGACATAGATGCAAGATCTGTCCCTTTATACAGTATCCGGCCGGCAGTGGGATGCTCCAGACCCACAATCTGACGGCCAAGGGTAGACTTGCCACAGCCTGATTCCCCCACAAGGCCTAAGGTTTCACCTTCGTACAGTTCAAAGGACACTCCATCTACCGCAGCTATCTGTCCCCTTTTTCTGCTCAGAATTCCACCTTTTACAGAATAATGCTTTTTTAGATTCTCCACCTTAAGAAGGGGAATATCAGATGTTTGTTCCATTCAGCTCCACCTCCTTTGCGCAATGGCAGCGTACGTTATGACCTTGCCCCAGTTCCTGATCAGGCTGGAAATTTCCGCAGCCTTCTCTGACAAAGGAACACCGGCTGGCAAAACGGCACCCCTTTATCTGCCCGTATCGCTCTGGCACCATCCCCCGGATGGAAGCCAGAACCTGTTGCTCTCCGTCCCCAATCCTCGGAACCGAGCGAAGGAGCGCCTGGGTATAAGGGTGGGCAGGATGATCAAACAGCTCCAAAACAGACGCCTGCTCAATGATCTGCCCTGCATACATCACTAAAACCCGATCTGCCATCTGAGCCACCAGACCCATATCGTGGGTGATGAGAAGGACAGCCATTCCAACCTCTTCCCTGAGTTCCAGGATCAGATCCATAATCTGAGCCTGAATGGTCACATCCAGGGCTGTAGTAGGCTCATCTGCCACAAGAAGAGCCGGGTGGCAAGAGAGAGCCATTGCAATCATCACTCTCTGGCGCATCCCCCCTGAGAGGTGATGGGGATATTTCTTCATAATGGAAGGAGCATCCGAAAGACCTACCTTTTGGAGCAGGCTTACAGCTCTTGCCCCTGATTCCTCCCCGGAAAGCCCCATATGAGCCCGGATACTCTCCTTCATCTGACTGCCAATGGTCAGGACAGGATTCAGGGAGCTTAGAGGATCCTGAAAGATCATTGTGAGTCTATCTCCCCTCACCTGATCCATCTCCTTCTCTTTCATAGCCAGAAGATCCTGACCTTCAAAGAGAACCTGGCCCTTTGTAACCGATCCCCCTCTCCCCAAAAGCCCCATAATGGACAGGGAGGTGACGCTTTTTCCGCATCCTGACTCCCCTACGATACAGACCACCTCTCCCGGATCCACGTGGAAGCTTATCCCATCCACACTTATATTCTTCCCCCCATCACCTGTAAAAGTGACCTCCAGATCCTTTACTTCAAGGATATGTGACATATGGTTTCCTCATTTCTTCTAAATCCTGTATAGACAAGGATTCCCAGAGAGCCTCTGCCCTCCGGGATTTGATTGAACTGTGTTTCCTTTATTTCGGGAGCCTTTGCCATGCTACTGAGCCACATCCCACTGCTCTACATGATTAAAGAAACCATACACACCGGGCTCCGCTCCTGTCAGGCGGTTATTCACAGCTGCCAGGCTTTTTATCACATAAGCAGAAAACATGGGAACCTCTTCCTGTACCTTTTTATCAACGATAGCGTACAATTCTTTAAGCTCCGACTCATCGGCGGACAGAGACACTTTATCTAACGCATCCCTCACCTCCTGGTTTCCATAGCCGGTCCAGCTTCCCTCACCCCCTAAAAGCCAGGATACATCTGCATAAGGATCCACAGGGGGGTAGGTATACTGGACAGCCAGAACATCAAAATCGCCTGAACCGGCTGTACTCATAAGAGTGTTAATGTCCATGGTGCGAATCTCCGCCTTGATTCCCACTGCCGCCCACTGAGCTGCAATGACAGAAGCCGCATTGACAAAGGTGCTGTCCCCGGAATCAATACAAAACCGAATGGTTTGGCTGCTGTCCCAGCCACTCTCCTCCAGCAGAGCCTTCGCCTTCTCAGGATCGTATGGGAGAGGCTGGAGAGATGGGTCAAAATAAGGGCTGGCAGAAGAAAGAAATCCGTCTACCACCTCGCCGTTTCCATTTAACAGCTGCTCTAACAGCTGCTGTCTGTCAATGGCGTATACCATCGCCTGACGCACCCTGGCATCATCAATCTTCCCTGTCTGTATAAAAACAGAAAGATTGGTAACAGGCGCCCCAAGGGAAGTGGTAACATTCTGAAGAGAGCGGACGCTTTCATAATCCTCCAGAGGGAGCGCACTCATGGTATGCTGGGTTATATCAATCTCCCCTGATTTTAAGCCTGCATAAAGCTGGCTTCCATCTACAATTTTGATATTGAGCCGGTCAATGTTGGGAGCGCCCTTCCAGTAATCTTTATTCGCCTCATAAGACACATAATGATCCCGGTCAAATTCGGTCACCCGGTAGGGGCCGCTCACCACGTCAGGCTTCCCAAACCAAGGATCTGAAACCAGAGCCTCCTCGCTGATGTCTCCAATCACGTGCTTGGGAAGCGTCATCAGATAACGGGCGTAGGAATTCTGAAAGGTAACCAGCGACATGGGAGCCTTGGTTGTAAAACGCACTGTCTTGTCGTCCACCTTTGTGATACCACTTATATGATCCGCGCCCGGCTCCACAAATCCGTCCTCCCCTACCCCTTCAAATACATAATACATCGTAGCTGTATTTGACACGGCAGGACTGCACAGGCGAAGGGCTGTATACAACACATCATCCGCTGTAATCTGAGTCCCGTCCGACCACTGAGCCTTCTCATCAATGTGCACCAGAAAATTCCTTTCATCCTCAGCGATAATGGAATCTGCCAGCATAGGCTCAAAATTCATATCCTTGTCCAGCTCCACAAGGGGCAAAAACATAAGTCCCATGGCATATTTGTTGATCTCCACTCCATCTGCCAGGAGAGGGTTCAGAGTATTCAGCGAACTGGTCACTCCAATATTAACCACTTTCTCCCCAACAGCTCCTGTCTCTGCCGGAGCCTGTCCGGATGTGCCGCTTATGCCCTCTTTATTTTTTCCTCCACAGCCTGCCAGCGATACTGTCAGCAGGACAGACAGAGCCAGGGAAAGGGATCGTTTCACTATCTGCCTGTTTTTTTTCATCCTAATCTCCTCCTTATATCCTCTCTGCTTACCATCCCTCCCCTTCACCAATCCGGGGAAAAAGTTATTTCTACAGAATTCACACTATTCATAGCAATTTAGTATGGTTTTATTTATATCATTATGGCTGTTAAATGTCAAGAGATCTATTTCACAATCAGAAGAGTATAATACCCTGCCTCTTCCTCCAATTCCTCTGCCGAAGGATAGACCTTCTCCCCCTTCATGCCGCAGCGCTGTACTCCTTTTACCTCAAGACCCTGCTCCACCAGAATCTGCTTCACCTTGGAAAGCCTGCTGCCTGCTTTCATCAAAACCTTTGTTCCGGGACAGGCAAGAGACTCTTCTATCCGGTAGGAAGAGGGTAGAATATGCAGCTGCTGGGAACCGCTCACCAGGGGCTCTCCCAATCTGGCTGCTGCTGCACAGAAGGATGGTACTCCGCTGATAAGCTCCACCTGATACCCCTGTTCCTTCACCAGCTTTGCAGCATACAAGGAGCTGGCGTAAATGGTGGTGTCTCCAAGTGTAAGCCAGGCCACAGACAGGCCCTGTCTGAGAAATTCTATGATCTGATCCGCCGCCTCTTTGTGGCTGGCAGATAAAAGTTCCTTATCTTTCGTCATAGGCATGGATAGAGAAAGGAACTCCTTATCCTGGATCCCCTTCACAACAGGAGCTGCAATCTGATAGGCCACACAATGTTCCTTGAGACTTTCTTTATCCTTCTCTTCTGCAGCATGCTTATCACGCCCTGTAAAATCCACAGAAACAGCCACTACAGGGCACTCTTCTGTTACCTGAACCGCCTTTAGCGTCATAAGCATAGGATCTCCCGGGCCTGTGCTTACACAGTATAATATTCCTTTTTTCATCTGTTCTCTCCTTGGACACCTTGGACATAATGATTCATTGTAGCACACCCGGGTCTGAATGACAAGAATGCAATACCAAAAGCCCAGGGGGGGATAAGCCCCAATCCCAAACGCAAAAAACCCTGGAACCATAAGGGTTCCAGGGATCTCCCATCTATATTACTCCATTGTGTATGGCATAAGAGCGATATGACGTGCACGCTTGATGGCTACTGTTAAAGCTCTCTGATGCTTTGCACAGTTGCCTGTGATACGGCGGGGAAGGATTTTACCTCTCTCGGATACGTATCTCTTTAACTTGTTTACATCCTTGTAATCAATTACGCCATTCTTGTCGCCACAGAATACACATACTTTTTTTCTTCTGCGCATTCCGCCTGGTCTTCTCATCTTAGCGCCATCTGGTCTATCTGTTTTATTAAATGCCATCGGTGTTGTCCTCCTTTATTATTCAACCATAGAACACCCTAATTAAATGGAAGCCCTTCGTCCTCCACTCCGTCCGGAATGTTCATAAACCCATCACCAATCGCACTGGTAGGAGCCGGTCTCTGAATAGGTGCTGACTGTCCATAGCCGCCCATATCGGAAGCTGCGCCCTTACTGTCTGCGAATTCCTGATCATCTAAGATGACCTCGGTGGTGTATACCTTCTGACCTTCCTTATTCACATAGCTACCTGTCTGAATTCTTCCGGACACAAGAACACGCATACCCTGGCGGAAATACTTCTCTGCAAATTCTGCTGGACGATCGAATGCAACACAGTTGATAAAATCAGCCTGCTGCTCCATCGAACCTTCCTGACCTCTGCGGCCTCTTCGATCCACTGCCAGTGTGTACCTGGCAATCGCCATGGAACGCTCTCCCTGTGAATATCTGACTTCCGGGTCTCTTGTTAATCTTCCCATTAAGATAACTCTGTTCATACGGTCACTCTTCCTTCTTCATTCCCGCTTGCGCGGTCTGGGCAGCTACTTACGCTTCTGCTTTCACACATAAGTATCTGATCACTGGTTCCATAATACGAATGTGAGCTTCTACTTCGTTAGGGCATACGGAATCAGACTCAAACCGGATAAAGTAGTAGAATGCTTCATGCATCTTCTGGATCTCATATGCAAGTCTCTTCTTACCCCACTCATCTACGTTTGTTACAGTTCCGCCGAAACGGGTGATGTAACCCTTTACCTTCTCGAGTGCTTCTGTGCGCTGCTCATCTTCAAGCTTCACATTCAGAACAACGGTCAATTCATACTTGTTCATCTTTTTACCTCCTTGTGGTCTCTGGCCCCTGCTTTCAGTAACAGGAGCAAGGATTTAATATGTCACAGGGTATCATTCTACCAAAAAAACAGGACAAATGCAACTGATTTTTGATTATTGTCCCTCCCCTTTTTTCCTCAGACCTCTGGTGTTCTTCTCCACCAGCTTTCTCGCCGCCATAATCTGATGGCCGCAGCCTGAACATTTTAAGCGGAAGTCAGCTCCCACCCTGAGAATTTCCCATTCACTGCTGCCGCAGGGGTGATTCTTTTTTAATTTCACAATATCCCCTACCTGATAGTCATACGTTTCCTTCATCCTTACACTGCCCCCATTTCCTCCATCCGGAATCTGCTTTCCAGACAGACTGCATCTGTGAATGCCAGCTGTTAAGCTAAAATCTTATCTATCTGATCCAGCTCTTCCCGGCTAAACTCCAGCTTCTTCAGAGCCAGATAATTGTCATCCAGCTGCTCCGGGCTGCTGGCTCCCACCAGGACACTTGTCACCTCTTTGCGGCGCAGTACCCAGGCCAGAGACATTTGAGCCAGAGACTGCCCACGGTTTTTTGCCACCTGGTTAAGAGCCTGAATCTTTTCCAGATTATCCTCTGAGAGATACCGCTCCCTTACATTGGTTCCCCCTCTGGATGCTCTGGAATTCTCAGGAATGCCCCCCAGATATTTGCCGGTGAGAGCCCCCTGTGCCAGAGGGCTAAAGCAGATGCATCCCACGCCTTCCCTGTCCAGAAGATCCAAAAGCCCCTCTTCCACCCAACGCTCCAGCATATTATAGCGGGGCTGATGAAGGAGACAGGGAGTGCCGTTGTGCGCCAGAATTTTGATGGCTTTTGCCGCCTCCTCTTCCTGATAATTGGAAATACCTATGTACAACGTTTTGCCCTGCTTTACAAGATCCGAGAGGGCACCCATAGTCTCCTCCAGAGGCGTCTCAGGATCCGGACGGTGATGATAGTACACATCCACATAATCCAGTCCCATACGCTTAAGACTTGCGTCCAAACTGCCTATCAGGTACTTCCTGGAGCCCCAATTTCCGTAGGGGCCGGGCCAGAATTCAAAGCCTGCCTTAGTGGACAAAAAAAGCTCCTCCCTGTACCGCCCTAAATCTGACTTTAAAATAGAGCCGAAGTTTTCCTCTGCCAGCCCTATCTGGGGTGCTCCATAGTTGTTAGCCAGATCAAAATGGGTAATTCCCAGGTCAAAGGCTCTGAACAAAATGGCTTTCTGCTCCTCCAACGTTTTCTCTGTCCCAAAGTTCTGCCACAGCCCAAGGGAAATTCTGGGCAGGAAAATACCGCTTTTTCCACTTCTTTTATATTCCATTTTTTCATATCTGTCACTTGATCCACGATACATTTCTTTTACCTTCTTTCTATGCTATCTATACTATCTCATCCAGAAAAATCCCCTGAAGAGGCTCTGCCAGCCTGCACCACCAGGGCATCCGGCTTCCGGTTTCCTCTGACAAACGCTCCCACGTTCTGTATCCAAAGAGCCAGGAGGTGAGGGAAGCTATGTCTATATCCAGCACCTCTGTGGAAAAGAGGCAGTCACCTGAGATTCCCACCGGTTCCGGCTTTAGCCGGGAGCCATCCCTGCTTATCTCCCATCTCCACAGACCCTGATTCCCCGGAATCAGCTCGTCCCTGATTCTTATAAGCACTTCCATCTTATCACAGGGCGCCTCCTCCCTGAGGCGGATCACCTCCATCATACCAGCTGCATTGGTAATCCGAGCCATCATAGCCGGGGAGAAGCTTTTGCCCCTCCCTTCTCCCTCTCCGGCCAGCTCCACCCACTCCGGCTCCATGGAATAAAGAAACCGCTGCTCCCTCTTCCCGATTCCCCAAAACGCCTGAATTCCTTTCAGCTTCCCCCTGCCGTCATACCAGCCATACAGCTCTCCTGACTCGCTGGCAAGCTCTGCCATCAGGCGTTCCAGATAGGGTCTGTCCCTCACTGCATAAACCTGAAAACGCTCCTCCAGCCACTGATTCATCCAGGAAGCCAGATTCTCTGACCGATTCCCACCAGCCCCCTGCTCCACAGACTTATTCCAAAGCCACAGCCCGTCCCTTACCTCTGCTGCCTCCCTTTGAATGTCCCCTGGCAGATTTTCCTTCATCTTCCACAGAGGCTGATCAAACACGAATCGAAATCCAAAGGGCAGATAGATAGACGGAGCGGCAGGCATCAAGTAGCAGAAGGGGGTTCCTGCACTGTGCATATCCAAAAGCGTGCGTTCCAGCAAGCTTCTCATATGCCCCTGATGGCGGCTGCCGGCTCCTGTCGCCACCCCCACAATATAGTCCAAATCCCAGGTTCTCCCCTTTACCTTCACCTGATAAGGGTTCAGATGAACCATTGAAAGGATGTTCCCCTCCTCATCCTCCTTCACCAGAATCCGGTTGTCTGCCGTTTTCCATTGATAGTAGTACTCTAAAAAATGCTCTGAGTCCTCAGGAAATGCCTCCCTCCAGAGGTCTATGCACCTTCCCTTTTCTTCTCTTTTCAAATAACGTATCATCGCTTCCTCACCGAATACTTTCTTGCAAACCCAAGAGGGTTGTAGCTCATCTTAGCCTTCCGAAGCCCCTCCACCCCCAGGTCATCCTCCCGATTCACCAGTCCCACATGGGGAAACTCATGAATCAAAAACTGCTGGTTAATAAACTGATACAGCCCTTTGATCGACTGATTGGCCTTCTCAATGTGAATCACCGCCATATTCTCCAGCTCATTTAAGCTGCCTATGGTAAAGGCCTCCAGCTTCCCATCCACGCACACTCCTGCCATACGCACACGAAGGCTGGAACAGTGCTTTAAAATATCGTGAATCCCGGAAACCTCATAATCCAGAGAATCGTCCATGGCATCTGCATCAATTTTGTTCTGTCTCCACTCCTCCATGAACTTCCATATCTCATTGCGATTGGAGCAGCAAAGACGTTTGTACCGGTATCTCCCCTCATATTCCCTTAAAAATCCATTGAGATGGTTTTTTTTCTTGTGAAGCTTTTTTCCTGACAGGGTTCTCATGGCCTCCCCATCGTAGAGATAGTCTTTTAAATCCGTCTGTTCTTCTACCTCATACACATCCGGATCCAGATTCAAATACTTCACAGCCTCCTCATCTGCCAGAGAAATATAAAAGGGCTTGTGAAGAACCTGTTCAAAATACGCTACCAGCTGATTAAAAAAGTAGGGTAAATCTTCCTGCTTGCACATAGGCATGGCGGTGGAAACCTGTCCATCCTTTTCCATCAGCCACAGAGCGGCCCGGTTCTCGCTCACCCCGCACTGAACATGGTAATAATCCTTCCACAAAAAACAATCTAAAAATACGCTGTCACAGGCCTTGTTGGGCCTCAGTCCATAAAATGGGCGCAGCTTATCAATATCCTCAGCCACTACAGGCTTAAACTCTAACTTCATGGTATACCTCTTTTCCTTTCGATCCTACGATACATACCTAGTATACCATAAATTTAATTTCTATAACAGTTTTTTGCATCCTCTTCATCTTTCCCAAACATAATTTTGAGAGAGGAGCCCGCACTCCGGCGAACTCCCCTCTCTTCTAACATCCCTGGGCGATCTCCTTTACCAGTAAAAGACGCTGCCCTTTCTTAACCTGATCCTCCGCCAGCTCATTGGTGGAAATAATGGTTCCCACTGTGGTATGAAATTTCTTTGCAATCTCCCAAAGACTATCCTCAGGCTGTACAATATACCCCACAATTCCGGGCAGCTCCTGAAGCTTCTGGAAATCCATCGGCTTTACTGCCGCTCCTGTAATCACCTGCTCACACACAGGCTGAAGCACCAGGAAATCCAAAGCAACCACAGCCTTTATCTCTACCATCTCTCCCCCCATCATAACGGCGCTCAGCTGTTCTAAACCGGCATCCAGCTGATATACGCTGTCCGCTCTAATCCCCCTGGCCTCAGCCACACAGTGGAACGGCACCTGCTCCACCCAAGACTGCACAGGGGAGACATCATCACTGGTGAGATATAAAAGACTCACCTCCAGAACACCGTCAATCTCCAGACAATCCTGACCAATTTCCACCTCATCCAGCTTGACAGTCCCTGCATTGTGGCAAATCTGCAAGATTCGCTGAGCCTGAGGCAGCTTAAGCTTTTCAGAGATCTTGGACTTGCATACATTTCTGGTTAAAATCTGATCAAAGCAGGCCTCCCTTCGGGTCAGCTCAATCTCCCTCATATTGGAGTACATATCGCTTAAAATCTCAACCTCCTGCTCCTCATACAGCTTTATGTCCAGTTCCAGAACTGCTTCTACCTCCATCTCTCTCATTTCACCGTCATAATCCGGTTTTGCCTCAATGTCCTTATGAGACAGACGGACTGTGACCATAGGGATCTGATCCTCCTTCACATCGTTCATCTCCATTTCACCTGAGAAAGGAAGGGTCTCCTCCAGCCATTGAACCGGCATGTTCTCATCCTCCGCTGCATAAATGACAAACACAGTCATTTCTCCGTCCAGACGAAGACGGCCGTCCAAGGGCTTCACACTCACGTCCCTAAGCTTCATTTCCCTCCATAGCAGCTGACCCATGTTGGGCTTTCCCCCTGTAAGGCTCAGATCCTCTTTTATACGGTATGTATCCTTTCTGCGCACTGCAATGGCAGCTGCATTGGCTGTGCGCTTTAACGTCTCCACCTGAACCGTTCCGGACATATCCCCCTCAGAAAGCCCCGCCCCAATCATGGGACTTCCACCTTCCATGTCCACATCTACCGCAGCCTCCACATCCCGCAGAGTCTCCACCCGTACCTGAAGGGTAATAATCGCCTGAACACCCAGCTTTCTGGAATTGATCATGTCTGTGTTGAGATCCTCAAGCATCCAGCTTAATCCAACATAATCCTTTTCTTCCAGATTTGGTACATTGACCGTCTCCTCAAAGGGAATACTTCCCCCCAGGGTCTGAAGGCCACCTGACTCTCGGTGGTAAAGAACCTGAAATTCCAGCTTTCCTCTTACTGCTACCTTATCTCCCTGATTCTTCACATTCTCAATCTGAACTTCCCCTGTGTCCAGCATAACCTGCTCCATATCATCCATGGTATCGGGAACGATAAAATCGTCATCCAGGGTGAGCTGAGTAGCCACATTTCCCTTCCACTGGTTCATATGTATCTGCTTCTTGATTAACTCCATAAAAACACCTGCCATCTCTTAATATTCCTTTTAGAAAAATTTATGCAGATGGCAAACCCTTTATGCGTATCACTTACCATTCCAGACAAAATATCAAAAAATGGGCAGTAAATGATTCAGCAAATCACCTCTGCCCCACAGACTTACCCTCGGCTCAGGGCTGCCGGCTCTCTTCTTCCCTTGCCCTCAATGCTTCCTTTAAGAATGCAATCTCCTGCTCCAGCTTTCTAACACGCTTCTCCATGCGCCGGTACTCCTCCAAGGTCAGCCCCTGGTCATCCTTAGGCAGAGAAACCCCATCCTTCTTAATGGGACGCGCCGGAATTCCCACCGCTGTCACATTATCCTCCAGAGGCTTTAAAAGCACTGCGTTGGCTGCGATATGGCAGTTATCCCCCACCTCAAAGGCTCCTAAAATCTTGGCTCCGGCGCCTACCATCACATGGCTGCCCAAGGTGGGATGCCGCTTTCCTTTCTGAGTTCCCACGCCGCCCAAAGTCACTCCCTGATAGATGGTACAATGATCTCCCACTACCGCAGTCTCACCAATCACCACCCCTGCTCCATGGTCAATCAAAATCCCATGTCCCAGCTGTGCCCCGGGATGAATCTCAATGAGCGTAAAAAACCGGGCAATCTGAGATATGAATCTGGCGACAAAAAACATCCTGTGTTTATAAAACCAATGGGCAAACCGATGACATATGAGGGCATGAATGCCCTGGTATAAAAGCAGAACCTCCAGAACATTGCGTGCCGCCGGATCCCGCTCCTGCACTGCTTTCACATCCATCCAAATATCCTTGAATATCATACTCTGTTCCTCTTCCGTTTCTCAAACTGTCACAACACTGCTATATGGTTGCACTCTGCCAAACTACTTTCATCACTTTACTATGATATAGCTGTATAGTATAGCATAGGATATTCCATCCTGCAATCACTCCTGTGCAGACTGCCGGGAACCATCACTGAAATACCACCGGGTTCTCCAAATATTCCGTTTTAATCACAATATAAGGAAATGACTGCTCTGTCCCTGGATTTTCCCCCTTTTCAGGGCCTTTCAGTTCTGTGTTAATGACAATGGAATTTTCGGTCAAATACAGGTCATTCACACTGATGCTGTACCCACCGGTGGGCTGAACCCCGTACCCCACCGCAATAAACAGGTTCTGATCATCGCTGTATGTAAGTTTAAAGGGCTGCTGCTGTTTCTCTGCAATGAGCTTCTTTAATTCCTCCGGAACATCCATAGTTCCTGCCACTGTAAAATCCAAATCCCTCACCTTGTCTCCGCTGTCTTTGGAGGCCGAGCAGCCAGACAGCATCCCTACCGCCATCGCCATCAGCACAGCAAAGGCTAGGCACAGCCTCCCCTTAAGAATCACTCTCATACAAAAAACCTCCCGAACTATATGCTGTAATTACTATCAATATATTCCGGATGTCACTGATTATGCTTTTTGATCGGTTTTTACAGAGGCTCCATGGAAAGCCGGCGTATTGCCAAATTCAATCCGGGCATGGTATAATAGCCCCATTGTTGCTTTCTTAGCAAACAACAGAAGGACAAGAACAGGAGGATTTACTGAATATGGGACAAGCAGGTATACTGGCCGCCATCATTCTCTATCTGGCCGGCATGGTCTATGTAGGATTTCATTTTAGCAAAAAAGGGGGCGGGGACTCGGCCGATGAATTTTATCTGGGAGGACGTAAGCTGGGGCCTTTGGTTACTGCCATGAGTGCAGAAGCTTCCGATATGAGCAGCTGGCTTCTCATGGGACTGCCGGGCTTAGCATATCTCACAGGGATTGCAGATGCAGGCTGGACTGCCATTGGTCTGGCTGTGGGCACTTATTTAAACTGGCTGATTGTGGCAAAGCGGCTTCGCCGTTATTCCGTGGCATGCGATGCCATCACCATCCCGGATTTCTTTTCCAAACGATACAGGGATGACAAGAATATTCTTATGTGTATCGCAGCCATTGTAATCCTGATTTTCTTTATTCCCTACACCGCCTCAGGCTTCAAGGCCATAGGAACGCTCTTCTCCAGCCTTTTTCATGTAAATTATCATGTGGTGATGATCCTTGGGGCAGTGGTAATTGTAGGCTATACCGTAATGGGAGGCTTTATGGCAGTTTCCACTACGGATCTGATTCAAAGTATTGTGATGAGCGTTGCCCTGGTAATCATTGTATTCTTTGGCGTTCACGTGGCCGGAGGCTGGGACGCAGTCGCCTCCAACTCCCGCTCTCTTGCAGGATATTTAAGTATGACCCGGCTTCATAACCGGGCAGATAACACAGCCTCCGCCTACAGCCTCCTGTCCATCCTCTCCACCCTGGCCTGGGGACTTGGATATTTTGGCATGCCCCATATTCTTCTCAGATTTATGGCAATCAGCCATGAGGATAAGCTTAAAACCTCCCGCCGGATCGCCTCCATCTGGGTGGTTATCTCCATGTTTGTAGCCATCCTGATTGGTATGATTGGTTACAGTGCATCAGTTGCAGGGCAGATTCCATTTTTTACTACCAGCTCAGATTCCGAGACTGTGATCATTCAGCTCTCCGGCCTCCTGGGACAAAATGGTTTCCTGTTATCCCTTACAGCCGGTGTGGTTCTGGCAGGCATCCTTGCCTGTACCATGTCCACTGCCGACTCCCAGCTCCTCACTGCTGCATCAGGGGTCTCACAGAATCTGATGCAGGATTTCCTGAAGATCAAGATGGATGCTAAGGCTTCCATGGCTTCCGCCCGCCTTACCGTTGTTGCCATCGCTCTGGTAGGAATGATTCTGGCATGGAACCCTGACAGCTCTGTCTTTGCCATTGTATCCTTTGCCTGGGCCGGTTTTGGTGCTTCCTTCGGTCCTGTTATGCTCTTTGCTCTGTTTTGGAGGAGGAGTAATCTGCCGGGAGCGCTGGCAGGAATGATTTCCGGAGGTGTGATGGTGTTCGTCTGGAAATACGGTGTACGGCCTCTGGGAGGACCATGGAACATCTACGAACTTCTTCCTGCTTTTATTACGGCTTCCCTGGTCATTGTAGCAGTGTCCCTGGCAACAGCACCTCCTTCCAAGGAAATTTGTGAGGAATTTGATTCTATCCGCAAGTAATGGCTAAACGTTCGGAAAGTGAATCGAGAGTGAATCCTCTAAAAGATGCCCGAAAACCTCTTAAACTGGTTTTCGGGCATCTTTTCGTCTTCCTGTATTCTGTCGATTTTTTATCCATTTTTTATATATGCAGCTACTTCTTTTATGTCAAGCGTATGTTTGTCCATTCCAATCTGACTTGCAATTCGTACAAGAGCGGGCTGCTTTAACATGGCTCTGTCCATGATCTCTTTTTCAAAAAACACATCCTCTGCCCTTCCATCCGCAATCACCTTTTTCTGGCACATGACGATCATGCGATCGTAATTTTCTGCCACAAATTCCATATCATGTGTGATCGTCACAATCGCTTTGCCCCGTTTTGTTAAAACCTGATTCAACTCAGATAATCTTTTTAAACCGTCTAAATCCTGACCGGCAGTTGGCTCATCAAAAATCATTACATCACAATCACTGGCAATGACAGAAGCAATCGTCACAAATTTACGAATAGACAACGGGAGATCGTATGGGTTCAGTTCCAGAGATCCCTCCATCCCTGTCAATTCAGCTGCATCTTTAATCCGTCGTTCTATTTCATCCGCAGATACCTTCCTTTTTTTCAATCCATATTCAATTTCTTTGTATACCGTTGAATTAAAAATCTGATCGTCCGGATTTTGAAATACGTATCCCACCTTTCTTGCCATCTGTGCAGTTGTATATTTCCGGGTAGACTCACCATTGATTAAAACATCTCCGGAACAAGGCTTTGTCAAACCATTTAACATTTTTACGGTTGTTGTTTTCCCTGCACCATTCTGTCCAACAATCGCAATATTTTCACCTGCTTCAATCGAGAAGCTGACATCGTCTACCGCCAGATAACCATTGGGATATTTAAATGAAATATGTTTCACTTCTACTAATGCCATTGTGGTTCATCCTCCTATTTACGCATCCTTTCTTTGATGGCACAGACCGTTTTCCTGACCGTTACCGGAATATCATTCAAATCAACCCCTTCTTTTTTCAGCTCCAGCGCAATCTTTGTACACTGTGGTAATCTTGTATGATACTCCATGCAGTTCGGATTAGAAAAAATCTCTTCCGGTGTTCCCTCCATTGCGATCCTGCCTTCATCCATAATTACAACACGATCTGCATATTCTGCAACCTGTTCCATCTTATGTTCTACGAGCACAATGGTTTTTCCCATACCTTTCATCAATTTGATGATTTCAAATACATCGTCTGTACTCTGCGGATCCAGTTGAGAGGTTGGCTCGTCGATCACGAAAACATCCTGCCCCATTACAAGGATTGCAGCAAGGGCCACTCTCTGCTGCTGCCCGCCGGAAAGCTGATAGGGATCACGATCTCTGAATGCGTCAATCTTTGTGAGCTTCATGATCTCCTCAACCCGTATTTTAATTTCTTCCGGATCAACTCCCATATTACACAGGCCAAAGGCAAGCTCATCATAAACTGTATTTGCGATGCCGCTGATCTGAGTAAATGGATTTTGGAATACAAAACCTACATCCATTGCAATCGCTCCGATCTCTTCCGTCTGCACATTTTTACCGTTCACAATGACTTCCCCTTGGATATCCCCCTGATAGAACTGAGGTACAAATCCCCGGATAGCATTACATAAGGTTGTCTTTCCGCTCCCATTGGCGCCCACCAACGCACAAAGCTCTCCTTTTTTTACCGTAAGGGAAATATTTCTTAATACAGGCTCTTCCGCAGTGGGATATCTGTATGTTAAATTTGAAATCTTTATACTATCCATAAAGCTATTTTACCTCCAATCGCAGCCACTAAACCGATCATCCATACTGCACGCAGCACCTTGTCCTTCTTCGTGTCCGGCACCTCCTGCAGCCTTGTCTTTTTACAGGATGCGGAAAACCCTCTTGCCTCAAGTGTAATCGCTCTTTCTTCCGCACTTACCAGGGAGTTCAAAAGGAGCGGGCCTACGGATGGAAAAAATGCCTTTGCTCTCACCCATAGATTGCTATTGGTTTCAATTCCTCTTGACTGCTGCGCCTCAAGAATTGCATTCATCTTCTTAGACATTTGCGGAATGATATTGGTAGTTGATAACAATACATAGGTTATAGAAGCAGATACACCTCTACCCTCCAGTACTGCCATCAGCTTTTTTACATCAATCAGTTTTCCCCCAAGCAAAATTGCTGAACCAATTCCAAGAATTCTGGAGCATAGAGAAATCCCTTTGCTGATACTCTCTCTTTTCACAGAGAATATCCATAATTTCCATATAATCTCCTCACCCGGAATAAAGAGCGCCTGCAGCACAAAGCAAATCCCGCAAATCAAAACAATGGATTTAAGCCATAGGGCTGTAAATGACCTTCCAACCCCCGATATTGCCGCAATTAGAAGCATCACAGCTACGGTTATCAAGGTCACCCGATAATCAAATAAAGCAGAAACGATAGCAAGTACAAGGATCAAATATAGAATTGTCAGTGGATTTAAGGTTTTTACATCCTTCTGCTTCTCTCTCATGCTACTTTCCGCTCCTTTCTTTTTGTGCTTTTCCGGCTTCAATAAAGACAGATCCGTTGGAAAACTTGTATAGGTAGCGATCCGACATTCCCCTTACCACTAAGTACGGAACGAACAAGGAAATAAATTTATCCGGCACTTCTGAAATAAAGTTGGATATAATTTGTGCCGGCCAGAACGGAATTCCCGCAGAAATCATAGCCCCTGCCATGAGAGAGTTTCCGCTTGTATCAAATCCGCCAAAGAACACGTAGGCAATCAGCACACTCATTGCCACTGCAATCAATGACACAATGATTCCGGAGGCGATGAATCGTTTTACATTCACAAACAGTTTCTTTCCTGCCATGAATCCAATCACCCACCCCAGCACTCCGGAAATAATTGCATATGGGAACAAGGAAGGATCTGCAATCGAATTAATGGAAATGCTCAGTAACCCGGTAACACACCCGACCCATGGTCCTGCAAGAATTGCCACAAGAAATGTCCCAATACTGTCTAAATACAGCGGAAGCTTTAATGTAAGTACAAGATTTCCCACAATAAAGTTGATTGCAATTGCAATGGGAATAATTAAAATTGTGATCAAATTAAAATCTGCTTTTAAACCCCTCTTTTTATTCATGCTTACGCTCCTCCTAATTCTCTAATAGTTCTCTCACCGTATCCACCGATTCTGGGAATAAATGTTCAAAAAAGAGTTCAAAAAATCGTTTTGTGTCTGCCTTCACTGCCACCTCACAATTTTTTCCTTTTTCCGGATAGAATTTGGTTCGATACACAACCGAAGCACCGTCACATAACCCCTTTGTTTCAATCTCTACAAAAGCTTCCACTTTTTCCACCACATTTGGATCAAGCAAATATGCGATTGTAAGCACATCACAAAGCTCACATCCCAGCTTCTTTTCCACTTGCCAGTGTCCATCCACATAAAGTCTGGTAATTTTATGGATAAACCTGGAAGCCGGCGTATTGATCTGATATAATAATTCTCTTAAGGTTGGACTTAAAAAAACATAAGACGTGGCATCCAAACCTATCATGGTAATCTTTTTAAATCCTGCCCGGAATACTATGCTTGCAGCCTCCGGATCCGTCCAGAAATTGAACTCTGCATGTGGAGACATGTTGCCGCCCTGTTCTGCACCACCCATAATTACAACTTCTTTCACATTTTTAACGAATTCAGGGTCTCTTTGAACTGCGTCAGCAATATTGGTAAGAGGACCGATTGGCACTAACGTGATCTCGCCTTTTTCTTCCCGTACTTTCCTTACCAGGAAATCAACTGCCGATTCTTTTTCCGGTATTCTTTCACTCTCTTCCATATCAAGGTTTCCCAGGCCGTCATCCCCATGGAACACTTCACAATGATCGTTTTCCCGCATCAGCGGTTTCCCATTCCCCTGATACACCGGGACGTCCTCTCTTCCGGCAATCTTCAATATTTTAAACGCATTTTTGGTAACCTGTTCTACTCCCACATTCCCATTTACCGTGGTAAGACCCAGAACCTCCAATTCATCCTTTGCTGACAGCGCAAGTAAAATCGCCAGGGCGTCATCGATTCCCGGATCTGTATCAATAATAATCTTCTGCATTTTTTCACACCTCCACTTCTTCTATGGTTGGAATGGATGTCTGCGCACCTTTTCTTGTTACTGCAATGGAGGATACCTTCTGCCCAAGTCTGATTGCCTCCCTGTCATCTGCCCCCTGGCTAAGTGCCAGCGCAAACGCTGCCGTAAAGCTATCTCCCGCTGCTGTCGTATCAACTGCTTTCACTTTATACGATGCAAAAAATTCCTCTGTCTCAGCTGTCACAAGCAGACACCCCGCTCCTCCAAGTGTGACAATCACATTCTTTACCCCTTTTCCTATCATAACTCTCGCCCCTTTTACAAGCTCTTCTCGTGTTTCCATGGTAAGGCCTGTGAGAATCGCAAGCTCCGTCTCATTTGGTTTAATATAATCAATTCCCTCCCAAAATCCATCTGGAATATTGGAAATCGCCGGTGCCGGATCCACAATGACCGTTTTTCCTTCTCTTACAGCAAGCTCTTTGACGTGCGTAACCACCTCTAACGGGATCTCCAGCTGCAACATCACAATATCACTCTCCCGAATCATATCTGCATTTTCATTAATCAGTTCGTTTGTAACCATTCCATTTGCGCCAGCCATAATAATAATGGAGTTATCCCCTTTGTCATCCACTGTAATGAAAGCCTGTCCGGTCATTCCCTCTTCCAGCTGTCTGATTCCTGTCACATCCACATCCACACGTTTCAAATTATTGATAAGAGCTTCTCCTGAGGCATCTGTTCCAACCGCACCAATCATTGCAACCTCTCCTCCAAGCTTTCCTACTGCATAAGCCTGATTTGCCCCCTTCCCTCCCGGAATTAACGTTACATTTTTCCCGGAAATCGTTTCGCCACATTTTGGCATATAGGGTGTCTCAATCACAACATCCATGTTCAAACTGCCTACCACTGTGATTTTTTTCATTGCCTGTCCCACTCCTCCTTTTTTTCATTGTATTTTGAATGAATTTCATCCTCATATATATCAACTGCCTTCCGAGACGGCAGTGCCGGCTGCACCCCATATCTCGTAACACAAATTCCTGAAGCATAGATGGCAAATTCAACCGCATGGATCAAATCCTTTCCTTCGCTTAAATACACCGCCATGCCACTAATAAATGCATCTGCACCCCCAGTGGTATCTACCGCTTCAAAACCCGTCCCTGAAAAATACAGGGAAATATCTTTATTTCTCAGATAGCACCCTCTGCTTCCCAGGGTCACAATCACATTTTTAATACCCTTTCTTAAGAGAAGCTCTGCTTTTTCTTCCAGACTTTCCTTTCCCGGAACAAGGGCATGAAGCTCTTTTTCATTGGGAACAAAATATGTGATTTCTGCCAGCATTTCATCTCTGACGCCATCTGTGGGAGATGGTTTTAAAATTACCTCCGTATTATTTCGTTTACAAGATTTCAGCGTATATTCTACCGCCGCTTCCGGGATTTCCAGCGAAAGGAGACAGTACCCGGCCTTTTCAAATAAATAACTGCACCGTTTGATCTGATTGATGCTTAAGTTTTTATTTGCTCCGGGATAAATAACAATGGAGCTTTCTCCTCGGCCATCTACATTAATGTATGCTTTTCCGCTTGGAAGAGCATTGTCAAACAATACCCCATCCATATGGACTTGATTTCCAAGCAGTCCTGCGTAAATCTGTTTTCCATCCATGTCATTCCCAAGGCATCCGATCATATATACCTGACCTCCCAGCTTTCCCACGCCAACTGCCTGATTCCCGCCTTTCCCTCCGGAATAAACATGCACCTTGTTTGCTCGTTGTGTTTCACCTGCCACCGGAATCTTTGCCCCTTCAATGGTTACATCCATATTCATACTTCCCACAACCACGATTGCTTCCCCCTGCTTTCCCTCTGAGGGCTCCATAATGCTTCCTCGTACCTGAACCGTGGACTGCAGCCGCCTTACCACTTCTATCTGCTTCTCTTCCCGGAGCATCTCAACCAGATATTCGACTGCAGCCTCCGTCATCCTTTCCCCCGGAAGCCTGACTGCTGTAATACCACAGCCAATCAGGGGAAGGATTCTGTCATCTCCTATGGATATCACCGAAAGCTCATTGGGAATGGTTGTCCTGCTTCGTTCCATCACCTTACATACACAGCATGCAATCTCCGGCGTCCCACAAACGATTGCCGTCACATTTTCACTTAACACCTGAGGAATCCCATATTTTTCCACCTCCTCATTTGATTTCCCTTCATAAATCCAGACCGGCTGCTCTTTTTTTCCTACATTCTGCAATGCAAGCCTATAACCATTGACTACGCTCCTGTCTCCTTCCCTGAAAATACATGCGATCTTCTGATGTCCTGCATTTAAAAGCTGCTCTGTTGCCATTTTAGAAGCGTCCGACAGCCGGTAATATATCACTGTTTTTTCCTTCTCTTCAAACTCCTTTGTGGCATTGATATAGACGGCAGCATTCTCCAAGCTTCTTCCTTCCATCCATTTTGTGGAATCAATCAGAAAGCCCGACACCTTCTTTCTCATCATTTCCTCTACAAATTGTTGGATTTCATCCTCCGAATCCACATAGCCGATGACAACACCATATCCTTTTTCTCTTGCAGCCCTTTCTGCTGTAAGGACAATTATTTCCCGTTCCCGATTCTCCCGCTTCACAATTAAACCGATCAAACGATTCTTTATTCCTTCCTTTTCAACAAACCTGAAATAAGGAACGTACTGTTCTTCTTCAATCACCTGCAACACTTTTTTCCTTGTCTCTTCACTGATATCCTTGTCCTTGCCGTTCATAACCTTTGATACGGTAGAGGCAGACACTCCGGCAAGCCTTGCAATATCACGTATATTCATTTTTCCTCCTTTCTACTCATTCTCTAAAACGCTTTTACTAAACTGTTTTGTTGAATGGATCTTAACACTTTGTATATTATAGTGCAATACCTCAAATTAACGAAACTATTTTCCGACATTCTATATAATAAAACTTATTTACTAAACCCTGTTTATCTTATTCTTTTTTGTGAAAAACTACAATATCCCAACTGCTCACGGAGCGGAAGAAGCTTGCCGGTGGACTTGCATCGGGGCACGCCACAGACGATCAAAACAGAATCGGCCGGATGACCTCAGTCACATATGATTATATAATGTATAAGGCCGGATTCAAAAAATCCGCCCTGAGACGGCGGAGTGATTACTTAACGATATAACAGTCAGGGGAAGGGCTGTGAGATCATTGAACGGGAGAGAGGGTAGTCAGATTCAGACCACCCTCTTCCGTTCTTCTGATTTTATACTCATTACGTTTCTCCTTTTATTCTTAAATCCTTTTTTATTCGATTTAATTCGCCAGTTAATAATTTTTTGTCACCAGGCACTTTAGCAATATGTGAATCGCATACTTCTATGAGCTTTTCATAAAACATGTTATTTTCAATCAATACCATCGTGTCTTCATCTACTGCCGGTTTCCAGAATAAGAGAGTTACATACCCTTCTTTATAGTCCTCATCCCTTGGATCAAAACAGCAAGATGCATATTCAGACCCTTGGCCTTTGAATCTAGCCATATCCTTTATAGCACTTATCCGCAATTTGTTCAAAAAATGTATATGCTCAAAATAATAATTTAAATATTTTTTATCCTCTGATATTTTCATCCATCCGTCCCACTCTCTTTTTAATTAAGCACACTTGGAAAGAAAAAATAAGATACCTGTCATCCCTCGTCTGCAGGTATTTAGTTGTCAGGAGATCGATTATCACTGCCTTCGCCAGATGAATCTTTATAATTCATAGAGGAGTTTTCAAATCATCTCTTATCAAAAGGACAAGACTCTCATCGCATTCAAAATCGCGATCACTGACACTCCTACATCTGCAAAGACAGCCTCCCACATAGTAGCGATTCCCATAGCTCCCATCAGAAGTACAAGAGCTTTCACACCCAGAGCAAAGGCAATATTCTGCTTTACAATGGACATGGTTTTTCTGGAAATACCCACCACATCTGCAATCTTAGCAGGATCATCGTCCATAAGGACAATATCTGCCGCCTCAATGGCTGCATCTGATCCCATACTTCCCATGGCGATCCCAATATCTGCCCTTGTAAGAACAGGGGCATCATTCATTCCATCCCCTACAAAAGCCAGCTTACCTCTCCCAGTCATACCTGCAAGCAGCTCCTCCACCTTTGCTACCTTATCACCCGGGAGTAATTCTGCATGCACCTCATCCAGTCCAAGCCTTTCTGCCACTGCCTCTCCTACCTCTTTTTTGTCTCCCGTGAGCATAACGCTGCGCTTTACGCCTATCTCTTTCAGCTTCTTAATGGCCGGGAAGGCTTGCTCCTTAATAGCATCGGATATTACAATCACTCCCTTGAACCTGCCATCCACTGCCACATAGACCAATGTGCCCATGGCAGAGCACTCCTCATACTCCACTCCCATTGCCTTCATCAGCCTGCTGTTGCCTGCCAGAACCATCCGCCCGTCAATCTCCGCCTTCACACCGTGACCGGAAATTTCCTCTGTATCAGACACCCGGTTCATATCCAGATCCTTCCCCCAAAACTCCCTGATGGAGTGGGAGATGGGGTGGTCAGAGTACCCCTCCGCAAGAGCGGCCAGACCCAGAAGCTCTTCTTCCTCCATCCTCCGGCCAGCTGCCTCATCCTTCCCCTGAAGCCCCTCTGCCATGCGGATCTCACTCACCTTAAATTCACCCTTGGTCAGTGTACCTGTCTTATCAAACACAATGGTGTGAATCTCAGACAGTCCTTCCAGGTAATTGCTGCCCTTCACCAGCACCCCCCGCTTGGAGGCCGCACCAATTCCTGAAAAGAAACTCATAGGCACAGAGATGACAAGAGCACATGGACAGGAAATTACCAGAAAGGTGCAGGCTCTTCTTATCCCTTCCATCCATGTTTCCCCAAACAACAAAGGCTGCGCCACTGCCAGCAGCCCTGCCCCTGCCACAACCAAGGGAGTATAGTATCTGGCAAACCGTGTGATAAAATTCTCCACCTGCGCCTTTTTACTGCTTGCATTCTCCACCAGCTCCAATATCTTAGACACGGTAGAATCCTCAAACTCCCTGGTAACACGAACTTTTAAAAGGCCACTCCCATTCACACATCCACTTATAATCCCGCTGCCTGCCTTCACACTTCTTGGAACCGCCTCTCCGGTAAGAGCAGAGGTGTCCACCATTGACTCTCCAAACACTACCTCACCATCTAAGGGAATACGCTCTCCTGCTTTTATTACAATCATATCCCCTACCTGAATATCATCCGGTTCCACTTGAATCAGGCGGCCATCCTCTTCTATATTGGCATACTTGGGACAGATATCCATCAGCTCTGTAATGGACTCTCTGGAACGATTCACTGCATAACCCTGAAACATCTCTCCCACCTGGTAAAACATCATAACTGCTACCGCCTCTGAGTACTGTCCTGTAGCGCAGGCTCCCAGAGTAGCAACTGTCATGAGAAAGTTCTCATCAAAAACCTGTCCCCTCTGAATGGTACGAAACGCCTTATATACAATGTCCCACCCGATCATCAGATAAGGGATCAGGTACAGCGCTGCCCGTCCCCAGGTTCCAAACTCCTGCGGAAAAACCTCCCTATGCTCTGCCACAGCCAGAGGAATCCATAACATTAACACAATCAGAATTCGTCCCAACATTACTTTCTGCTTCTTTGTCATATTATTTCCTTTCTTACTACCCCTTTACAGGGCCTGTATCTCCAGCCTTACCTCAAAATAACGCAATCCGGTTCCACCTTGTTACACACTGCCTCCACCTGCTTCATAATCTCATCAAACCGGCTCTCCTCCGCTTCAATGGTCATTCTCTGGGTCATAAAGCTTATACTGACCCTCTCCACTCCATCTACCCTCCCAATGGCATCCTCCATCTTAGCCGCACAGTTTGCGCAATCCAAATTCTGCAATTTAAACTTCTTTTTCATCATTTTCCCTCCACGCTCTATTCCTTTTATCTTGCCCTCTTCTACTCTTCAATGTGTTCCATCCCCTGATTGACAATCGTTCTCACATGTCCATCTGCCAGGGAATAAAACACTGCCTTCCCTTCCCTTCTGCTCTTAACCAGCCGGTTCTGCTTCAGGATTTTTAACTGGTGGGAAATAGCCGATTGGTTCATCCCCAGTATCTGGGCAATATCGCATACGCACATCTCAGACTCAAACAGCACATACAGTATCTTAATTCTGGTAGAATCCCCAAAAACCTTGAATATATCCGCCAAATCATACAGCTTATCCTCATCCGGCATGGTTTCATTCACTGTCTTCACAACACTCTCATGTACCTGATAAAAATCACAGCACTCTATCTCATTTACAGCCATCTGCTTCACCTCCCTGAAAACATTATATGATTATATGAATATTTGTTCATATGTATATGATATGCTTATATCGAAAAAAAGTCAACTCTTTTTTATTCCGGCTTTCTCCACAAAGACGATTTCCTCAAGCAAAACCTCCATCAAAGGAGAAAAAAGCCCAATAAAAAAGAGCTGCCGCCCGGCAGACCCTTCGTCTGCTTTGCAACAGCCTTGTACAAAACACAAGACAGCTTACTTCTTATCCTGAATCCGAAATACTTCTATATACCGCCTTCCACTTTCAAGCGCTTCCTGGTGATCATCATAAAAAATATCGATCTTATTATTTTTGATGGCAGCTCCAATATCCTCCACTGTGTAGATCGTACCATCAATTTTCAACTTGGTTCCTAAAGGAAAAATACGCAAATCTGCTGCCACTGTATGTTTGGCTTTGGGAACAGTCTCTGAATAGGTAAGGTGGTTATTCCCTGTGCATATTTCGCAGGGACAATAGCCTGTGACCTCAAACATTCCATAGGACACCTCCGTCTGCGCTGTAGACTGAGACTGTTCTTTTTCTGCCGTGTCAGCTTTCGTTTCCCTCTGTGCCTCTGCTCCTGCCTCAGCCTTTGGGGGATCCTCCACTCCCTCATCTGCATTGGCAATCACTTGAACCTTCGGCATCAGCTCGCCTCCCAGCTCACCCCCCAAAGGAGCCCCCTGTTCTATTGTGATATTACCTAAATCCACCACAATTTCTTCCTCTGACTGCCCGGCATAAGAAGTAGCGGAAAACAGAATCATGGCAGATAAAAGAATGGGAATCACTTTCTTTCCGAACATAAAGCCCATATATTTCTTCTCCTCTCACATAAATCCGAGATACAAAAAGCGGCATAGTATATAAGCACATCCCCACCTTTTGTATATCAGGATCGATGGCAATGGATGACACCATTGCCATCGATGCAGACAAGTACATGTCCTTATGGCATAATATTATATATATCGGCTAATTTTTCAGGAAACATAAGTACTTTTTCCCAATACCTTTTCCATTCAGCCTTGAGACTCTGCAAACATCCTGCACCGGCATACTCCCTGCTCCCTATTACACCATCCTTCCTCCTCCGGTACGCGGAGATAGAGCCGAGTGAAAGTTCACTATTTATACATTAAACGGCTCCCTTCCTTCCGTCTCCGGTACGCGGAGATAGAGGCTGAGGGTGACTTCTACTCCTCAGATCTTGTAATCTCAATTCTTAATTCTTCCAGCTGCTTGGGGTCAACTGGTGTGGGAGCCTCCGTCATCAGGCAGGATGCGTCCTTAACCTTGGGGAAGGCAATTACATCACGAATGCTGTCTGCTCCAACCATGAGCATAGCCACACGATCCAGACCATAAGCCAGACCTGCATGAGGGGGTACCCCATACTTGAACGCATTCAGCAGAAAGCCGAACTGCTCCTGTGCCTGCTCTGGTGTAAAGCCCAGAACCTCCAGCATTTTCTCCTGGATATCTGCCTGATGAATCCGAACGGATCCGCCTCCCAATTCAGTACCATTTAAAACAATATCATATGCTTTGGCACGCACCGCTCCCGGGTTGCTTTGAATCATAGGCCAATCTTCATCCATGGGCATGGTAAATGGATGATGCATTGCCATAAAGCGGCCCTGCTCCTCAGAGTATTCAAGAAGGGGGAACTCTGTCACCCACAGGAACTTAAACTCGTCCTTTTTCAGCAAATCCTGCTGCTTTGCCAGCTCCAGACGGAGGTTTCCCAGCACATCAAATACCACCTTATCCTTATCAGCAGCAAACAGCAGCAAATCCCCTGCCTCCGCCTCCATAGCAACGGTAAGAGCTGCCATCTCCTCCTCCTTCATAAATTTAGAGAAGGAGGATTTCACTGTGCCGTCCTCCTGGATGGCTGCGTAAGCCAGACCCTTGGCTCCAAACCCTTTGGCAAACTCAACCAGACCGTCGATCTTCTTTCGTGGCATGCTTCCCTGACCCTTGGCATTAATTCCCCGGACAGAACCCCCCTGGCTGAGAGCGCCCTTAAATACAGCAAATTCACAATCCTTCACAACCTGAGAAACATTTTTCAGTTCCATGCCAAACCGCATGTCAGGCTTATCGGAACCAAAGCGATCCATCGCTTCCTTCCAGGTCATACGCTGAATGGGAAGAGGAATGTCTATATTCAAAATCTCTTTGAACAGTCTCTGCAAAAGACGCTCGTTCACCTCCAGAACATCCTCCACATCTACGAAGGAAAGCTCCATATCAATCTGTGTAAACTCAGGCTGGCGGTCTGCTCTCAAGTCCTCGTCACGGTAGCAGCGAGCCAGCTGGAAGTAACGGTCATAGCCAGAGCACATTAAAAGCTGCTTAAAGAGCTGAGGTGACTGGGGAAGGGCATAAAAGGAGCCTGGGTGAACACGGCTGGGAACCAGATAGTCACGGGCCCCCTCAGGAGTGCTTCCTATGAGAGTAGGCGTCTCGATCTCTAAAAATCCTTCTTCTGCCAGAAACTGTCTTGTAAGCACAGCAATGCGGCTTCTGGTCATCATGCTTCTCTGGAGATCCGGTCTTCTTAAATCCAGATAGCGATACTTTAATCGCAGCTCCTCCTTTGTCCTGGAATTTTCCTCCACAGGAAAGGGAGGCGTCTCTGATTCAGACAGAATACGAAGATACTGAGCTCTGACTTCAATCCGGCCTGTTTCCAGATTCTCGTTTACACCACCTGTCCTGGCCTCTACCCGACCCTTCACAGCGATTACAAACTCACTTCTAAGCTTTTCTGCCTTTTCAAAGCTCTCCGCTCCACAGGTACTTTCCTCAAAAATAAGCTGCAAGATACCTGAGCGATCCCGCAGATCCACAAAGATAATTCCGCCCTTATTCCTGCTTTTCTGAACCCACCCCATAACGGTCACTTCCTGGCCAATATGAGAGGTGGTCACTTCTGTACATCTGTGGGAGCGCTTCATCCCAACCATTGACTCTGCCATATTTAATCTCCTTCATCTATCAGTCAGGGACTTTTATAAGTCCCTGTCCCTATCGCAAATACTTCTATCTTCTAAGACTCTCCCTGTAAAACTCCTTAAATTCTTCGTAGCCTTCTTTTCCAAGCTGTTCCTTCTGGAACTTCTTATTCTTATTCATCTGGGCTACCAGAACCTGAACTCCCTTCCTGCGTTCCTCCATGGCCTCCCGGATCACCCCTGCAAGGACTGTACTGTCCACTCCTTTTTCAAACAGAAATGCCTTCTTTCCGGAAATTCCCGGCACAGTAAAGCCATTGTCCATCAGGATGGTAACAATCCGCTCAAAACCGATGGAGAAGCCGCAGGCCGGCGTCTCCATACCCGTAAACCTTCCAATCATCTTATCGTAGCGGCCTCCCCCGGCAACGGAACCGCCAAACCCTTCCATAGAAACCTCAAATATGGTTCCTGTGTAGTAGGACATCCCCCTTACCAGCGTAGGATCAAACTCCAAATGGAATCCGGACTCTGCCACCTCCATCACTGTGTCCATAATATGAGCCAGGTTCTGGCTCACCTCCTCAGGAATCACATCAGAGATCTTCTGACCCAAAGCCCGAACCCCCGCTGCATCTCCGGTAACATTCTTAAGTAAATCCAGATAAGCCTTCACACTGGTCTCTCCATACCCAGCTTCCAGAAGCTCACTCTCCACACCCTCAAATCCGATTTTATCCATCTTGTCCAGAGTGATGAACACCTGATCCATAGAACCCTCCGGAAATCCGCAGTGGAGCGCCATCCCCTTTAGAATCCCTCTGTCATTGATTCTCACAGTAAATCCATTGTCAGGACAAATGCGTCCAAGGGCTGTGGCAGTGGCCAGAATCAGCTCAATCTCAGCCAGATTGGTGGCATCTCCCAGAATGTCAATGTCGCACTGAACAAACTGGCGAAACCGCCCCTTCTGCGGCCTGTCTGCACGCCATACACTTCCCATCTGAAGAGCCTTAAAGGGATTTGGAAGAGAGGCGGCATTATTGGCATAATACCTGGACAGAGGCAGAGTCAGATCATAGCGGAGACCGCTGTCTGCTAGGTTATGTTCCTCTGTGGTATCTGCCAGATTCAGCTTGTCCCCCCTCTTCAAAATTTTAAAGATCAGCTTCTCATTATCTCCCCCCTGTTTGCTGGTAAGATTCTCTATGTGCTCCACGCAAGGGGTCTCTATCTGGGAAAATCCAAAGCTTCGATAGGTTTCTTTTATCTGATTCATCACATACTCCCGAATCTGCATTTCCTGAGGTGTGATGTCCTTCATTCCTGTCACTGGTTTTTTCGCTAATGCCATACCTGCTCTCCCATCCTGTTTTGTTTAATACCTATATTTTAATGGACTTTTATGATTTTGCAAGAGTTTTAAAGGAATTAATAGAGTATTTTCTCCTTCCGCTCTATCATCTCATCAATTCTGGAGATGTACTGCTCCACTTCTTTTACATTTTCACACCGTTCCCGCCGATTCTCCCCTGGGAACACCACCTTGGTGGTTGTACCTGCACCGCAGGCTGCAATGGTCTGCATTTCCTCCATCATCAGAATATTGTAAATGCAGGCTTTACCAGGAAGAGCGTACCCCACATTCTCAAAATTTCCCGCCATATTCTTCTGTCGGTAAAGGTAGTAAGGCTCCATACCCAGCTGGCGGGCACAGGCTGCGCTTACGTCAATCATCTCCGGGGTATTCTGAATCTGAAGATCCTCGTGTTCCTCCTTAAAAAGCTTCAGGCGGGCGCCTCGCTTAATTGCCAGAGAGTGCACCGTGAGAGAGTCAGGTCTTAAAGCCGTTACCTCCTCCAGGGTGTGAAGTACCTCCTCCATCCCCTCCTCAGGAAGCCCCATAATCAGATCCATGTTAATATTATCAAACCCCAGATCACGGGCCATGTAGAATTTCTCCTTTACCATCTCCACCGTGTGCTTTCTCCCAATCAGATCCAAGGTCTTTTGATTCATCGTCTGAGGATTCACTGAAATTCGGGTAATGCCATGAGCTCGAAGCACCTTAAGCTTCTCCTCTGTAATACTGTCAGGCCGTCCTGCCTCCACTGTGAATTCCAGGGCATGACTTGTGTCAAAAAGCTGTTCCAATCTGGATAAAATCAGATCGATCTCCTCTGCCGGAAGGGAAGTGGGCGTTCCCCCTCCAAAGTAGATGGTATCTAAGGACCGGCCATCCATCTTCCTTGCCACATATTCCATCTCCCGAAAAAGAGCTTCCAGATAGAGCCCCGTACGTCCAGCCCATTTTCCAATGGGATGGGAGGTAAAGGAGCAGTACATACATGTAGTTGGGCAGAAGGGAATTCCCACATAAAGACTATAGCCCTTATCACAATCCAGGGACTCCAAAAGCGCCTTCTCACGAGCTGCGATCTCAATGCTCAGATGGATCTTCTGATCACTGGCCAGGTAGGTATCCTTCATAAACTGCCGCACCTCTTCCTCACTCCATCCCTCCTCCAATCTGGTAAGAGCCAGCTTGGCAGGACGAATGCCTGTGAGGGAGCCCCAGGGAAGGGTTTGTCCTGTTCGAAGGGTTAACATTTCATAAAACAGCTTTTTCACTACGTTCTTAGTAGCAGAGTGATCCTTAAGATCCGCAGAAGAGAAACGGCAGTCTCTCAGGAAAAAACCGTCAAGAGCTTCCCCCAAGCCAGCCGGGGCTCCCTTCGGCGCTCCCTTCAGGGTTCCTTTCATCTCCCCTTCCCTCTCCCATATACAGACTCCGATCTCACTGTCTCCCAAACGGGTCTCTACATAAAAGTCAACCCCCTCCTGCACCTGGTGGGAGTAACTCTCGCCCGGATAAAAAGACATCAGAAGCTCTCTGATGTCCTGCTCATATACATTATCCTGTATCAATAATCCTATCATATCAATTCCTGCTTTCTATTCTTCCCCTTACGGAACATACAGTCAAATACACTGGTAAGAGAAACAAAGATCTTATCTGTAAAAGGAAATGGGATTGTGTTCTTTCTCATATCCCATTGAGGTAGGATCCCCATGTCCTGAGTATACCATCACATCATCCGGAAGCACAAAGAGACGGTCAAAAATGGAGTGAACAAGCTGGCTGCTGTTTCCTGTGGGCAGATCCGTTCTTCCATAGGATTCCCGGAACAAAGTATCACCTGTGAAAATTATCTTCTCCTCCGGGAGATAGTAACAGACCGATCCGCTGGTGTGCCCAGGAGTCTCCAAAACCTGCCATGCAGTATTTAAAAGAGTCATCTCCTGCCCATCCCTCACAAGCTGGTCTGCATGGAATCCCACCTGAGCTCCCCTAAACTGCTCCGACAGATTCAGTTCTGAATCTGCCAGCATTCCATCCTCTGTCTCAGATGCATAGATCTTCACCTGAAATTTCCGGCGAAGGTCTGGTGCAGCCATCATATGATCAAAATGTCCGTGGGTCAGAAGCACTGCTGTAGGAGTAAGTCCCAGCTCACTGCATTTTTCTAAAATATAAGGGAAATTATCAGAAGGATCCACCACCACCGCTTCCTTTGTATCCTGGTGATAAACCAGATAACAGTTGGTGCTCACAATCCCCAGCACACAAGTATTAATTCGTATCCTACTCATAGTTTCATTCCTCCTTCCGCAATTCCCGGGAATGCTGCCGCTCAAGCCCTCTCCTCCAGACTCAGCCTTTAGCCGGTTGTGCGCTCAATATCTAATACACCCTCAATCTGGCGTATCTTATCTGTGAGGCGATTCAGCTCCTCTGTTCCATGGATATCAAAGGTCATTATAATCGTGGCCTTCCCCTGCTTGCTGGTACGTACATTCATGGATGTAATATCCAGCTGCTTCTCCGTAAATACCTTGGAAATATCGGCAAACATGCCAATACGGTTATTTGCAAAAATCTGGATCTCCGCTGAATACTGCTCGTTGCTGCTGACACCCTCTGCCACCTGCCATTCTGCATCGATCATACGCCCCCGTTCATCTTCCGGGAGATGAATCATGTTAATGCAGTCTGTCCTGTGAATGGAAACCCCACGTCCTCTGGTGACAAACCCTACAATCTCGTCCCCAGGCACCGGGTTGCAGCATTTGGAAAAGCGCACCGCCAGGTCATGAATCCCCTTAACAACAATTCCACTCCTGGATTTGCGAACGGTAGCCTCTCCCGATCTTCCTCCTGTGTCAGCAATCCCTTTCAGAACATCCTCATCTGTGATCTCCCGCTTCAGCTTCTTCTCCCGCTCTTCCACCATTTTGTTAATGACCTGACCCTCTTTCAGGCCTCCGTGTCCAATGGAAGCAAGAACTGAATCCCAGTCCTTGAAGGCGTAGCGGTTCATCACCTTTTCCATAAATTCCAGCTTGCTAATCTCTCCCCAGTTGATCCCCTTGGACTTACAATACCGTTCAATGGCCTCCCTGCCCCGGACGATATTGTCCTCCTTCATCTCATTCTTAAACCACTGGTTAATCTTATTCTTAGCCTGTGTGCTCTTTACAATATTCAGCCAGTCTCTGCTGGGACCTTTGGAATTTTGCGAGATAATAATTTCCAGCTGATCTCCATTCTGAATCACATACTCAATGGACACCAGCTTTCCGTTGGCTCTGGCTCCCACCATCTTGTTCCCCACTGCACTGTGGATACAATAGGCAAAATCAATGGGGGTGGAACCGCTTGGCAGAGTCTTTACATCTCCGGAAGGGGTGAAGCAGTAAACACTGTCAGAAAACAGATCCAAATCCCCCTTAACCATACTCAGAAACTCGTGGGAATCATCTGTATCTTTCTGCCATTCCAGAATTTGGCGCAGCCAGCTCAGCTTTGCCTCCTCACTTCCGGCCGCTACCTGCCCGCTGCCGCTCTCCTTGTACTTCCAGTGAGCTGCAATACCGTATTCCGCCGTCCGATGCATCTCAAAGGTGCGGATCTGAATCTCAAAGGGCTGCCCGTTGCTTCCTATCAGCGTAGTGTGAAGAGACTGGTACATATTCTGCTTAGGCATGGCAATATAATCTTTAAAACGCCCAGGTATAGGCTTATACATCTCGTGAATCACACCCAGGGCTGCATAGCAGTCCTTCACTGTTTCCACCATAATGCGCACTGCAAATAAATCATAAATCTGATCCAGAGTTTTATTCTGGTTTACCATTTTCTTATAAATACTAAAGAAATGCTTCACCCTTCCGCCAACGGAAGCATCGATGCCGGCCTCCTCCATGTGGCTCTTTACCTCGCCCACAATCTCCTGGACAAATGCTTCTCTGATATCCTTTCGCAGATCCACCTTCTCCACTAAATCGTAGTAGACCTCTGGCTTTAAGAACTTAAGGGACAGATCATCCAGCTCTATCTTGATCTTGGAAATACCAAGCCTGTCGGCGATGGGAGCATAGATCTCCATCGTCTCCCTGGCCTTCTCCTTCTGCTTCTCCGGCTTCCAGTACTGTCCGGTGCGCATATTATGGAGGCGGTCAGCCAGCTTGATGATAATCACCCGGATGTCCTTTGCCATGGCTAAAAACATCTTTCTCAGATTATCTGCCTGAATCTCCACCTTATCTTTATCCCAGTTTAACTGAGTTAGCTTCGTAACTCCATCCACCAAAAAAGAGACCTCTGAACCAAACTCATATGTCATCTGATCCAGCGTCATAATTGTATCCTCAACCACATCGTGAAGAAGGCCTGCCGCAATGGTCTCCTTATCCATCTCCAGATCAGCCAGTATAATAGCCACACAAAGAGGATGAATAATATATGGCTCACCCGACTTTCTTTTCTGATCCTGATGAGCCTTATCTGCCAAACGGTATGCTTTTTCAATCATAGTAATATCATCCGAGGGATGATACTTTCGAATGGTTCGGATTAAATCCTGGTAAAGCTCTTCCGGGCCTGTAAAGTCCGCTGGAGCTTCCAAAATGATATCCAGTTTTTCTTTTGTTCCCTCATTGGTCATAGCTGCGGTCACCTTTTTCTATGGATAGTCAACTTATATTATAATTTTTTTTGTACAAAAAAGCAAGGGGGGCAGGCAGCTATTTTCCCTGGTAAATGATAGCTGACTCCACCTCATAGCCGCCCAGGCAATCGCGCCCCTTTAACCCCTGAAGCTCCATCACAAAGCAAAGCTTTACAATGGATCCGCCCAGCTGTTCAATCAGCTCTATCATCGCCTTTGTGGTTCCTCCGGTAGCGATGAGATCGTCTATAATCACCACCTTCTGGCCAGGCTTAATGGAATCCTTGTGCATCTCGATCTCTGCTGTGCCGTATTCCAGCGCATACCTGGCGGAAATGGTTTCACAGGGAAGCTTACCCTTCTTGCGGACCGGCACGAAGCTCTTATGCTGTGCATAGGCTACCGGCACACCGAAAATAAAGCCACGGGATTCCGGCCCTACCACTACATCATAGTCTAAATCCTTCACCATATCAATCAGGCTGTCCACAGCCAGATGAAGTCCATCTGCATCCTGCAAAATACTGGTCACATCTCTGAATATAATTCCCGGCTCCGGAAAATCCGGAATGCTTCTTACATATTCCTCTAGTTTCTTCATCCTTTTCCTCCTCTTTCCCTTGGCTTCCAGCCTCTTACTGTCTTATTATATCCAATTCCTATCAGACTGTAAAGCCCGGAGCCTCTGTGGATTTCTCTTGCCCTGACAAATGAAATTGTTTATAATGGGGGCAAGAAATCAGAAGCAGGAGAAGGAACCTTATGCTAAAAGAAGAACGTCAGGCACTTATATTGCACAAGCTTCACACCTCAGGGAAAGTAGTGGTGAGCAGACTGGCTGTGGAGTTGAATGTATCAGAGGACACCATTCGCAGGGATCTCCTGGATCTGGATCAAAAAGGGCAGGTAAAGCGGGTATTCGGCGGAGCTATTCCCCTGGAACGCCCGGTTATCAATTATTTTGACCGTGAATCTGCCGATATAGAGTTAAAGCAGAGGCTGGCTGAGAAAGCCCTCTCCTTTCTTGAACCGGATCAGCTGGTTGCCATAGATGGCAGCAGCTCCAATCTCCAATTTGCCAAGCATATTCCCAACCACATCCCGCTGACCATTCTCACCAACAGCTATTCCATCGCCCACGCCTGTGCCATGAAGGAACAGGTGAAGGTGATTGTCCTTGGGGGACGTCTTCTTAAGGATTCCATGACCAGTGTAGGGGAAACAGCCGCTAATCAGGCAGCTCTCTATCATCCGGATCTCTGCTTCATGGGCGTGTATGCCATACACCCTGAGTACGGAATGACCATCCCCTACCCTGATGAGGTAAGTATCAAAAGCCAGCTGATCCGCTCCTCCAGGCGTGTGATCGCCCTGGTAAACCCCATTAAGCTCAATACTGTATCCAGATATCACGTCTGCGGCATTGAGGCATTTACCAGCCTGATCACAGATGAGGATGTGTCGGCAGAGGTTGCATCCGATTACAGAAATCGGGGCCTGGATTTTATCTGAAAAAGAGTTCCTGCGCGATTATGCACTGGAGTATGGTTCTTGGGAAACTGTTTACAGCCGTTTTCGCAAATGGATTGAGGACGGTATTCTTGATAATGTCCTTCGCAGCTTGAGCCTTGATGCTGAACCGGAGGAGCTTTCTTTGGATGGTTCCATTGTTCGGGCTCATCAGCACAGTGCAGATGCTTATGGCTATCCTGTCTATCTGATGCTTAGTGAGAGACAGCGCAATGACATTCATTTTGCCACCCCATTGTTGGAGCACACTGACATGGCAAAAGCAGTGTGATTACAGCCAGCCGGCAATGCAGGGACTCCTATAATAATCCACGATTATCCAACACATGATTAAACATTTTATACAAAGCATTACAACAAATGCTCTATCATGCACCTTACTCTGCTGCCTTTATCTTTTCTTTATATAACTCTACTAATTTGCTCTCTAATTCCATACCTTTTGCCGATATATCCTGCAACTCTCCAATCGATATGTATCTTTTAATTCTATCATCATCTACCATCTCGCCATCCCAAATAATTCTATATGAATTAAAATCCATACTGTAATCATTAAATGGTGTTCCATATCCTTGTTCCTGATACTCCGGTGCTGATAATACTACAGATATTGGATAGCTGTCATCATTCAAAGACAATGGAGTTTCACCCGCACGCCTTGATTTTGTTATACCAAGATTCACATCATTGCCTAAGTCAACAGATATTCCATCTACGCCAATATCCAGCGTATATACAGTATTACCCTCACTCAATTTTATAATTCCTCTTTCTGCATAACCTATTCTTTTATTAAAATCTAAATCCCATTTATTTTGTTCTTCATCCCAATCATATACATCTCCTACCTGATAACATATGTTCAAATCATATCCCCATTCTTTCAATGTATCTTCATACAAACCAATATTTCCTATGATGTGTGATACCATTTCTGTTCTTATGTTACTATATCGCTTCCTTTGATAGTAATTATGCACCCTTATAATCATAACAGCAATGATTGGTACTACTACTAATAAAGCAATCCCTCTACCGACTATTTTTTTCACTTACTCATCTCCTCCTCTAAGTATTTAATAAACTCTTCCTGCTAATTTGTTTTCCATTTTAATTCTCCTTCTTAATTGTTATCTTTGATACATAGTTACTAAACGTTATTCCTCATCATCTAAATACAATTTTTCCAGAAAACTTGAAAAAGAATCAGCAATAAGACTCATAACAAGGTATCCTGTTCCAGGAACTTCAAGTTCATGATCTCCAAAAAACACCTTTCCAAAATCTGTGCCTGCAATACATATAAAAATAATATTACCATAGGTGTCATCTGCAATTGGCAGCAGATTTGCCGGAATTTGCTCAGTATCGACTAAGGCTTTATAACTGGCTTTTATGTTATCATTTTCTATAGTATTACTGTCTCCGGTATATATTTTTTCGAAAAAATCTATTGCAGTTGAATTCTCACATGAGTTCCCAATATCAAAAAAGTCAAACCCCCATGTTCCATCAGGTGTACCGCCATTACTATTCATTAAAAAATCCTTATAATCTTGAGGTAACTTGATCCTTATTTCTCTTTCGAACTCCTGAATGGTTTCTTCGGTTAATGCAACTCCAACTTCTAATAATTTCATATTCATTTCTCCTGGTATAGTATCTTTTAGATACACAAATATATCTTAGTTAATAAGTTATGCACGAACCGCCCTTCATAAAATCCATCTCCCTTTTCATGTGCTATTCCATAAATTAAGGTGCATTCTTTTCCATCAAATGCAACATCCAGTGAAATTAAATAGTCTTTTAAGTATGAAATCGTGTTTCGCAACTCTGACGATACAGAATTTCCCCAAACCTGAATGGCGTTTTTCTTTTGAACGATAAAATCATCAGCTGATAACGCCTCTATCCATTTTTGAGGAATATATTCCTTATACTGAGATAGGTCTGCAGTTTCGATAAGTGTTAGTTTGTCTCTACGATACTTGTTTAAATATTCTAATTTTTTCATTTTACATCTCCCAGTTACAGTAATTATCACTTGGTATAGCAGTGTTACTCGAAATTATAATGGAGTATCTTCGTTTTCTTTAATGTACTTTTCTACGTACTTATATGAAAATGATTCTTTTGGGGGGAGGATCCCCATTTTTTTATAGGTCCAAATAGCACATCGTGCTATATGTGGATATTTTTCGTGATCTATAGAATCATAACTGAAATCCACCCTAAGTTTACCTTCACTATTAAAATACATATCTAATAATGTCCAGAGCTCTTGCTCATTTTCAGAAAAAACACCATATATTTCATCTACGATATCATACAGTTTGTGTTGTGATGTATACCAAGTTTCTTCTGATACACTATATACCTCCCGAATATCAAATGATCTTACAAACTCATCCGTTTCACAATCTTTAAAATAAAACATGACAGTTCTGCTTCCATCACCTGGCACTTCACACATACAATATACCTCTTCAAAATCGGTTGGTATCATTGATATAATTTCTCCTGCTAATTCATTGTATAACTCTGCTAATTTGTTTTCCATTTTTCGTTCTCCTTTTTCTTTCATTACTCATTTACTATCTTTACCGAAACAAATTCCTTCGTCCTTCCCCAATCAATACAATATTCAACATCAAACGAAATTGGTCTTTGATTGCCCGGCATGAGCTTGTAATTAAGCCTTTTTTGTTGATACTCTCATCTCTTGGTTACAGTTTCATCAATGGCATCATAATTTCCCAATATACATTCATGTCTGAAACTTCCACATTATCTATATTATCGTTACCGTTTAAAAAAAGCGGAACTTTGTAACTAACACACTCAGTGTTTTTTAAAATATAATTACCACTTTTGCTAAACCATTCGTTAAAAAAATCAGATGCCAGAGAATCCTCATGATACTCAGCAATTTCAACATCATGGAAATCAACAAAATTTGCAGGAATATCAAGCACCTCACCCGTTCCAGGTTCGAATAATAATACGGTTCCTTTGTTTCTATTAATGCCAAATATCCGTCCCAACCAGTCATAGGCAAACACATCTATAAGTCCGGCATATTGGGGGAAAAATTCCTCAACAATTTGATTCCGTTCTCCACATTGGTCTTTATCAAAAAGTCGATAAATTCCATTTTTAAAGCTCTTTCCATGTAAAGCAGAATAGAAAGACTCTGTATCAGAAAATGATGTTTTCCCATCGTATTCAACATAATTTAAAAATTTTTCAAACATAGCTTAGTTCTCCTTCATTTCACTCTAAAATTATTTAATACCGTTCCTTCAGATTTGTCATATCGTCAATACCACCAAGTTACAAATCAATCGTATGGTCAACATCTTGATTGGCAGGAATATGTTTGTCCTTTCTATAGCGAGAAGTTTTTGTAGCATCTCGTTTTCCTGAAACATTCGTTTTTACAGTATTAGTTTCAGTAAGTACCTTACATTTTATATCTGATTCGTTTTCTGATTTTTGATAATAGTTCTAATTTTGATATTTGAATTTGATATCAGTAGTTTTTTGTTTGAATTGTCAATATATTTTCGACAATCAACCGTTGGTTTATATAAAAAATGAATATTGATTATAAATTTATTAAATTCTCTATTTGGATAAACACCACTATATTGTTCACTTTCAATGTACCACAAATATGTATTAAGCTTGTCTTGTAAGATATCCATGTGGTCAAATTCGAATTTTCCTTCAAAAGGTAAGTGATCATATATCTCCATGATCAATAATTCCATTTCGTAAGCTATACCATCTATTGTCTGACTATCGGTAACAGCCATAATTTTTCTCCTTTTTTATATAATTATTTTGGTCTTATTGTAATAATATTGGTACCAGAAGGAATTCTATCACCAGGTTTAAATATACCTTTACCATCTCCGACAACTACAGCATCTCTATTTAACTTTCCAGTTTCACCCCCATGATATTGTCAATATTACTTTACACATTTTCTTCACGGAATCTTTAAGCCACCTGTTCCAATGATTCATAATACTGTTTGCGCTTTCGCATTGGAGGCAGACCTCCATGGCAGAGCATATCCTCCGGATGTTCCGGCAGAGGATGAAATATCTCCAGATAAGAGTTTTTAACTGCTCCACCGTCGTTTCTTTTTAGAATAACACAAGTGGGTATTGTATGGAAGAGGTATTTACTTATATATAATCTAGTTATTACACCAGTGTATTGTCTGTATAATAAGTATGATAATTTATGGTATCATAAAAAGAAACAGGATGTGATACCATGACAAGACCAAAAAATACATTATTTCATTAAATGAACCTGATACAAAGAAACTGAATTCTCTTATTCATAACAAAGCTACATCAATTATGATCTGGACAATGCACTAGTTTCTGTGAAATCCCACTCTGTTTTTGCGTTTTTTCCGTTTTTTCTTGGACTTTTCCCCACAACATTGCATCTATGTGCGTTTTTATGCATTATTTTGCTTGACATTGATTGGATATGGGTTATAATACACATTAGAAAGCATAAACCATAAACAGAGTGGGCCGGGATTTGGCCCGTACACATTCAGGAGGTTTGACCATGAAATTTTTTGTTGATACAGCCAACGTTGAGGACATTAGAAAAGCAAATGATATGGGGGTTATCTGCGGTGTTACTACCAACCCATCCCTCATTGCAAAGGAAGGAAGAGATTTCGGCGAGGTAATCAAGGAAATCACATCCATTGTAGACGGCCCTATCAGCGGTGAGGTGAAGGCTACCACAACCGATGCAGAAGGCATGATCAAAGAAGGCCGTGAGATCGCAGCCATCCACCCCAATATGGTAGTTAAAATTCCTATGACAGTAGAAGGCTTAAAAGCAACCAAGGTTCTGAGCGCAGAAGGTGTTAAGACCAACGTAACCCTGGTATTTTCCGCAGCCCAGGCGCTGCTGGCTGCAAGAGCAGGCGCCACCTATGTATCCCCATTCCTGGGACGTCTGGATGATATTTCCATGCCAGGCATCGACCTGATCTGCGACATCACAGAAATATTCCAGATGCACAACATTCAGACTGAGATTATCGCTGCCAGCGTTCGCAATCCAATTCACGTGATCGACTGTGCAAAGGCCGGAGCTGATATCGCAACCGTTCCTTATGGCGTAATTGAACAGATGACAAAGCACCCGCTTACCACTCAGGGAATCGAGAAGTTCCAGGCTGATTATAAGGCGGCTTTTGGGGAGTAGTTCAGCGAGAGGTTTGAGAAAACAGGATAATTATTTAATATATCCATAAAACCTGAGATGCTCCTTACTGAAACCTTACCTGAGCATGAATTTTAATGGTTCGAACCTGTGATATGTATTTTTCAAGGTACGAGTCCCATTTTTACTGTGGGAAGCTTGAGTGAATAAGAAAAAGCATCCTATAAATCACATGATATAAATTCCGGCAGATAAGCTGACTTCAGCTTATCTGCCGGAATTCTATTTTACAGCTATTTAATTAACAGATTCCCTGTGCCATCATAGCCTCCACAACCTTCTCAAATCCGGCAATGTTAGCGCCAGCCACATAATTTCCAGGTACTCCATATCTCTCTGCTGCATCTGCTGCCTTTTCAAAGATTCCCACCATAATGTTATGAAGCTTTTCATCCACTTCCTCAAAGGACCAGGACAGTCTTAAAGAGTTCTGACTCTGCTCCAGACCAGAGGTTGCTACACCTCCTGCATTTGCCGCCTTTCCCGGCATGAAGAGAATCTTCTTCTCTACAAACAGATCGGTGGCCTCTCTGGTAGACGGCATATTAGCCCCCTCTGCCACTGCAAAGCACCCATTAGCCACAAGGGTTTTCGCATCCTCCAGGTTCAGCTCATTCTGAGTAGCACATGGAAGCGCAATATCACAGGGAATACTCCAGATACCTTTGCCCTCTGTATAGACAGCAGTAGGAACTGCATCCACGTATTCTTTGATTCTTCCCCTTCTTACCTCCTTGATCTCCTTCACAAGATCCAGCTTAATGCCGTCCTTGTCATAAATATAGCCGTTGGAATCGCTTAATGCAACAACCTTTCCACCCAGCTCCATCACTTTCTCTGATGCATAAATAGCAACATTGCCGGATCCGGATACCAGGACGGTTTTTCCTGCTATCTCCTTGCCGTTATGCTTTAACATCTCATCCAAAATATAAATCAGCCCGTAGCCGGTGGCCTGAGTCCTCACCAGAGATCCTCCAAAGCTCAGACCTTTTCCTGTAAGAACCCCCTCGTATAATCCGGTGATTCTCTTGTACTGTCCAAACAGGAAGCCAATCTCTCTTCCCCCTACCCCTATATCACCGGCAGGAACATCTGTATCCTTCCCAATATGACGGTACAGCTCTGTCATAAAGCTTTGGCAGAACGCCATCACTTCACGATCCGATTTACCCTTCGGATCAAAGTTGGAACCACCCTTTCCTCCACCCATTGGAAGACCTGTAAGGGAGTTCTTTAAGGTCTGCTCAAATCCCAGAAATTTTAAAATACCCTGGTTCACCGATGGATGGAACCGAAGCCCCCCCTTGTAGGCACCAATGGCACTGTTAAACTGTACTCTGTAACCCTTGTTTACCTGAACCTTTCCATTATCATCTACCCATGGCACGCGGAAGGAAATGATTCGCTCCGGCTCTGTAAAACGTTCCAAAACCCCTGCCTTCCGATAGGTTTCCTCATTGGCATCAATCACCAGCTTTAAGGAGTCCAGCACTTCTTTAACTGCCTGATGGAATTCCGGCTCTCCCGGGTTTTGCATTACTACTCTCTCGTAAATCTCATCAACGTATGACATTTCATTTGCCCTCCTGAAGTTTCTATGTGAAGTGTAAAGTTTCTAACATTTTATGGAATCTATACTTTAGAAAAAGTATAGCAAGTTAATCTGCTAAAGTCAAGAAAGTTCTATTGCAGGTTCCATATAACCTCCTGCTAATGTAACAGAACAGGCTCTATGCCATATAAGACATAGAGCCTGTTCCAAACACAAAGGATAAAGGTATTTACCCACAATGGGCCGAATTATTTACCGTAATAAGCTTTTAAGTACATTTCTTTTATCTCGCTCATAAGAGGATATCTTGGGTTTGCGCCAGTACACTGATCGTCAAATGCCTGCTCAACCATATCGTCTAATCTGTCTAAGAAGTCCTTCTCATCAATTCCATAAGCAGCGATACTCTTCTTCACTCCCACAGCTGCCTTCAGCTCCTCAATCTTATCAATGAGCTTCTTAACTGCCTCTGCATCATCCTTAGCATTAATACCGCAGAATCTTGCACACTCAGCATATCTGGCCTGTGTATGAGGATACTGATACTGTGAGAACGTACCCATCTTACGTGGATTCTCTGATCCGTTGAAATCAACTACCAGGGAAATTAAAAGTGCGTTTGCAATACCGTGTGGAAGGTGATGGAATGCACCCAGCTTATGTGCCATGGAATGGCAAACACCCAGGAATGCATTGGCAAATGCCATACCGGCCATACAGGAAGCATCTGCCATCTTCTGACGCGCCTCTACGTTGTCCGGCTCATTGTAAGCAGTGGGAAGATACTCAAATACATTCTTCATAGCTTTTAATGCCAGACCATCCGTATAATCGGTAGCCATGACAGAAGCATATGCCTCCAGTGCATGAGTCAGAACGTCAACACCAGATGCGCTGGTAAGACCCTTTGGCTGACTCATCATATTGTCAGTATCTACGATTGCCATGTTCGGAAGGAGCTGGTAATCTGCCAGAGGATATTTTACACCTGTCTCCTGATCCGTAATAACTGCAAATGGAGTCACCTCAGATCCTGTACCCGAAGAAGTGGGAACAGCGATGAAGTATGCTTTCTCACCCATCTTGGGGAAGGTGTATACACGCTTACGGATATCAATAAAGCGCATTGCCATATCCATAAAGTCTGCTTCCGGATGCTCATAGAGAACCCACATAATCTTAGCTGCGTCCATTGCAGATCCGCCGCCCATTGCAATAATAACATCTGGTTCAAACTGTGTCATCAGCTTAGCGCCAGCCTGTGCATTTGCAAGGGTTGGATCCGGCTGTACGTCAGAGAATACGGTGTAGCTGATACCCATTTCATTCAAACGATCGGTTACCACATGGGTGTAGCCATTCTTGTATAAGAAGGAGTCGGTTACGATAAACGCTCTCTTCTTGCCCAGCACATCCTTCAGCTCATTTAATGCTACAGGCAGACAACCCTTCTTAAAGTATACCTTCTCAGGTGCACGGAACCACAGCATGTTCTCTCTCCTCTCAGCAACAGTCTTAACATTCAGTAAATGCTTAACGCCAACGTTCTCAGATACGGAGTTACCGCCCCAGGAACCGCAGCCCAGTGTTAAGGATGGAGCCAGCTTAAAGTTATACAGGTCACCGATTCCTCCATGAGAGGAAGGTGTGTTAACCACGATACGGCAGGTCTTCATTCTGGAAGCATGTTCCATCATCTTCTCGGTCTCATTTACATCTATGTACAGAGAAGCAGTATGTCCATAACCTCCATCTGCAACCAGCTGCTCTGCCTTCTGAAGGGCTTCCTCAAAAGTAGTGGCTTTGTACATTGCCAGCACTGGGGACAGCTTCTCATGAGCAAACTCCTCGCTGATGTCCACAGACTCAACCTCTCCAATCAGAATCTTTGTATCCTCAGGTACATCCACACCTGCCATCTTGGCAATGGTAGCTGCCTTCTGTCCTACAATCTTCGCATTGAGGGCACCATTTACAACAATCGTCTTACGAACTTTGTCGATTTCGCCCTGCTTTAAGAAATAGCAGCCTCTGTATTCAAACTCCTTCTTAACTTCCTTATAGATAGACTCCATCACAGTGACAGACTGCTCAGAAGCACAAATCATACCATTATCAAAGGTCTTGGACAGAATGATAGAGTTAACAGCCATCTTGATATCAGCAGTATCATCAATGATTACCGGTGTATTACCTGCTCCAACGCCTACAGCCGGCTTTCCTGAGGAATAAGCTGCCTTAACCATTCCAGGTCCGCCTGTTGCAAGAATCAGATCTGCATTCTTCATCACCTCGTTGGTCAGTTCCAGAGAAGGAACATCAATCCACCCGATAATGCCCTCAGGAGCTCCTGCCTTCACTGCTGCCTCCATCACAATCTTAGCAGCCTCAATGGTACATCCCTTTGCACGTGGGTGTGGGGAAATAATAATGGCATTCCGTGTTTTTAATGCGATTAATGTCTTAAAAATAGCAGTGGATGTAGGATTTGTAGTAGGAATTACTGCCGCAATCACACCGATTGGCTCTGCTATTTTCTTAATTCCGTACTCCTTGTCCTCCTCAATCACTCCCACTGTCTTAGTATCTTTATAAGCATTGTAAATATATTCTGAGGCATAGTTATTCTTAATTACTTTGTCCTCTACAATGCCCATCCCGGTTTCAGCAACTGCCATCTTAGCCAAAGGAAGACGCATCTTGTTTGCAGCACTTGCTGCTGCGAAGAAGATTTTATCTACCTGCTCCTGTGTATAAGAAGCGAAGATCTTCTGTGCTTCCCGCATTGCATTCATTTTTGCGTTCAATGCTTCCACGCTGTCAACCAGTTCCGGAACAACAATCTGATCCATTTTCTTTGCCATTTCCTTTTCCTCCAATTTCCTTGTGTCTGTGATTTTTAAGGCCTTATCTGCCTGCTTTCGTGTAATCACTTCAGATTGTTAATTAATTATCAATCTTTGTATTTGTATTATAAACCTTCGTTAAAAAAATGTCAATATCTATTTCTAATATTTTATGATGATGAAAAATGGAGTTTATTCTCACATGGTTGACATTTACGCTTTCATACAAGCGTGTCCTTGTTATCTCTCCTTCTGACAGCAGCAGAAGGAGGAACCGTTCATCCTTTCGTTGCCCCCATGGTCATACCTGCCGTCACCCATCGATTCAATGCAAAATAAATAAGCATCGGAGGCAGAATTGAAATTACAATCGCTGCAAAGGTAGAGCCCCAGTCCACATTTCCGAAAGCTCCCACATAATCCTTTAAACCCATCGCCACTGTTTTGGCAGAGGTTTTGCTGATAAACGTATTCGCAAAAATAAAATCATTCCAAATCAAAATACTGTACATGGATGTAATCGTAATCACCGTATTTCTTGCCAGAGGAAAAACAATTTGAATAAAGGTACGAAAGGGCGAACAGCCATCCATAATTGCCGCCTCAATCAATTCGTTTGGTACGAATTCATAAAAATTCACAAACATCATAACAGATAACGGTAATGCAAATCCTACCTGCGGCAATATCAGGGAAAAGCCGGTATTCAGTATCCCCATATTGCTGTAAAAAATAAATAACGGAATCAGTGTAATCTGAACCGGAACCATAATTCCAAATGTAAAAAATGAATAGATCGTTTTTATTCCTCTTACTTTAAATTTAGACAATGCATAGCCTGCCGTGGAGCTTAGGGTAATGATTAAAATCAGAGAGATACCGGTTACCTTCAGACTGTTCCACATATACATACCAATCTTTCCGTCCGAAAGTACATTTGCAAAGTTCTCCAGCGTAATACTCTTTGGAACTGCAAATGGTGCAGCCGATAACTCTACTGCCGGCTTCACACTGGCAATAAACAGCCAGATTACCGGATATATCTGAATGATTAAGAAGAGTATCACCAACACTGCAAATACAGCTTTCACTGTTTTTTTCTTCATTGCTTCCCTCTCCTTTCCCTCTGAATCCGCACTCTTTCCAATCTTCCTGCTCCTCTCTCCTCTTTTGATGCAGCTATTTTTCTCAACGTATAAACAACCAAAATACTTTCAATGATAATAAATACTGCCAGCGCACTTCCATAACCGTATTGGTTGCTTGAAAACGCTTTTTTATACATATAGGTAGACATCAGTTCGCTTGCATTTCCCGGTCCGCCGCCTGTCAGCAGGAACGGAATATCAAACCCCCGCAGCGCTCCTGTCAAACACATGATTAAGGTCAGCAAAATAATATCCTTTATCAATGGAATTTTAATTTTAAGCAAAATTTGCAGCTCGGATGCCCCATCCACCTTCGCAGCTTCATATACCGATGGATCCAGGGACGCCAATGCCGCATGGAAAATCACCATATACATGCCGGTGAACCGCCATCCCTCCGGAATAGAAACTGCCGTTAATACCGTACTGACCTGCGCAAGCCATGACCTCACCATTCCATCCAGCCCCATTATATGGAAAAACTGATTCAACAATCCCATTGGCTCTGTTGAATAAATACTTCTGAATAGCTGTGTAATTGCAACGGTAGTAATAATACACGGCACATAATATAAAGTTTTTACCAACGTCACATGCTTCTTCATATACGTCAGTAAAATTGCAAAGAAAAACCCGATTGCCAGCTGCATGGAAACAACAATTACCAAATAGATTAAATTATTCAGAAAGGCCGTATAAAACACCTTGTCCTGAAATATGGCAATATAGTTCCGAAGTCCCACAAACTCTTTTTCTCCTATTCCGCCCCACTCCATAAAGCTCAAGCGAACCGATTCTTCAATCGGATAAAATACTGCTGCTATATAAAACAATAATCCCGGAAGCAAAAATGCCAAAAATGCCTTTCTATTTCTTATAACTCCCATTGCGGCACCTCCCCTCTGTTTCGCAACTATTTTGTATACCCTGCGATCGAATCATCTACCAGCGCACAGAATTCATCTACTGACAAATCCCCGGATGCTAATAGCAGCACGTTATCCTGCATCACTGTATTTGTGTTTGAGTCGAGATACGTATCCCAGGGCTTCAGGAAGGTTTCACGATCTGCCTGCATATCTTCCTGAATCTTCAGATAAATATCCGAATATCCCACATGTTCCGGCAATTCTGTTCTAATTGGGGACATCTGTTGTTTTTCAGCATATAACCTTCCATAATTTTCAATAACATATAAAACAAAATCCTTTGTCTTTTCGTCAAATGTTTCTGCATTAAATGCCATTCCGATTCCTGAATTGATACAAAATTCATTTGCCCCGGTTGCTGCTCCATCTGTCATCGGAAGATAGAAGTAGCCAATTTTACCTTGTTCATACGCCTCTTCCATCGCTCCGATCTCCCAATCACCAATGTAATACATCGCTGATTTTCCATCCAGAAACATAGACTGTGCCGTAGCATAATCAGTGGCAGCAAATCCATCGTTAAAATATTGGCCGATCTCCGCTACAAATTCTGCCGCTTTTCTTCCGGTTTCACTATTCATCCTTTCTTTTCCATCCCGCAAATCAATAATAAAATCATTGCCCCTTTCTCTAAATGGAAGCATTGCCAGATACCGCTGAACCGGCCATCTGTCTACACCATCTACAGATATTGGTGTAACTCCGTTTTCTTTTAACGTCTTGCATACATTTAACCACTCATCCATTGTGGTCGGCGGAGTCAGGTTATACCGGGCAAACACCTCTTTATTATACCATGTCATTTCCACATGATATTCCAGTGGAAGTGTATACATAGAGCCATCTGTAAACTCCTGATACTTCAATGCAATGGGATAAAAATCATCATACTTATCATTTTCTTTCAGAAAGGTTTTCACATCTACCAGCATTCCTGCCTCTACCAGCTCCCTGCAATATGGGTCAGCGTCAATGTCGATGATGTCCGGCATATTTTTTCCTGCAATTAATGTTTTCAGCTTCTGTAAATAGGATGGTCTGTCCGCGGTTGTTTCAAATTCAAGCTTCCACCTTCCGCCCTTTTCTTTACTATACTGTTCAGCAATTTCATGCATTACCTGATCGATGGCACCATCCACCGGTCTGGATGTCATCCATGTAACGGTGGTTACACCCTCCTCCTTTTCATTTTTAGCACCACATCCGGCCGCTAAGCCCACGGCCAGAACCACTGCCGGCAACATCCCAAACAATTTCCTTTTCATCCGTTTTCTCTCCCCTTTCTCGTTTTTACTACGTAGCTGCTTAACTCCACCTTTCCTTGTACAACATAGATTCCTGCAAACCCGCCTTTGTGGTCATACATCCTGGTGGATAACGCAATCCGATCATTGATGTATACAATGCAAATGTCATCCTCTCTGATTATCAACACATGATATCTATCTGTACTTGGAAGCCTTCTTTCTGTTTCAACCTGATATGGCACATCTCCTTTGATCTGCCACTGATAGGATCCCTGCTCCGACCGCGGCCACATATCCCAGGCTACCCTTCCCTGCTTCTGATTCATCCGCAGAAAATATCCTTTCTCCATTTTCTCATCGGAATGCAGAACAATCCCCAGCTCATGCGCCTCCCTCACGGAAATATCCATCTCTATCGAAAAACAGTCTCCCGGAATCTCATAAAGACCCGCTCCCAGGGTGCTGCTTGCAACAGAAATCCCCTTTTCTATCCTTTGGATATCACTGTTATAGCTTACCTCCTCTTTCTGTTCCAGCGGAAGATCATAGAATTCTTTCACCCCGGGAATCACCTTCACCTGCAAGGCTCCATCTTCCGGACACTGAATTAATTCGTGGAACACCATGGTTCCTCCCCATTCCCATGATCCAAAATCCCGATTACCATATTTGCTTGCAATCCACCCAAAAGCAAATCTCCTCGTTCCATCTGAAGCAGTTTTAATCGCATAGTCAGCCCTCGTATCAAACACGTCATCCTCCGGAATGAGCCATGGACCATTGGGACTCTTTCCAATTCTATAGTGGGTTGTAAACCTATCTGAAAAGGTAGAAAATACCAGATACCAATACTCACCCATCTGAAACAGCTCCGGACACTCCATTGTGATATACATTCCCGGTGCATAAAATGGTGTTTCATAGGTCCAGTTCATAAGATCCTTTGACTTGCACAATGCGGTACAGCCGCCTCGCAATGCTCCTGCTCCCTTGATTCTTGATGCAAGGAGCATATAATAGCACCCTTCCTCTTCATTCCAATATACATATGGGTCGCGCCAGTCAAACTCTTCGTATTGCACTCCATCTGAAACAAACAAAAAATCTTCTACTGTGTGCAAATGCTCCAAATCCCTTCCCACCGCCTGCATGACAGACTGCACACTCTTTCCATTGATTTTAATCTCTGCATTATACGCTGTATAAAACACATGATAAACTCCCTCCTTGTCTTTTATCACAGAACCCGTATATACATTTCTGTTCGGCTTATCCGCTCCCCCTCGTTTAATTGCTTCCCCTTTGTACTCAAGATTTACAAAGTCCTTTGTTGTTACAAGATGCCAAGTTGTCTCCTCTGCATACTCCTTATCCTTCACTCTCGGATCGTGCAGATAAAACCCATAATAGACTCCTTCTTCATAATAGGGAATCAAATCTCCCACCCATGCATTTTGGGGTTTGTATAATAATTTCTCCATAATCCCTCTTTCCTTTTTGCACATATTGCACTATTTATTTTTTCTTTTTTATGTATAAAATTCTAACATATGCACACTTGTTTTTCAACATAATCTGTGCATATATCCTCCTTTTCTATTTTTTAAACATAATAAAATCGCTGTTTTTATGCAAACATCACAATTTATTTGTGCATTTCGTGCATTTTCTTTTTGCACCGTTTATCCTTTCATTCCATGCAATCATGTGCTACAATCATGTTGGAGGTGAGAGCATGAAATGCACCATTAAGCAGCTGGCAGATGAGTTGCAGCTTTCCAGAAATACAGTTGCAAAAGCTTTAAAAAACAGTAATCAGGTATCCGAAAAAACAAAGCGGCTTGTTCTGAAAAAAGCGAAAGAACGAAACTACCCCAATATAAATGGAGAATTATCACCCGCCGATCGTTCGGAGGCCGGTTCACCCATCAATACAAGCAACGGCTCTATCCTATTTTTAACAAAAACCTATGCTCCTGATTCTGAGTTTTGGACCGCCGTTTTAGCCGGAATTGAATCCATTCTATCAAGCGCTCATTATCATCTGGTCATTGGAATTATGTCAGAAAGTGACTTGAAAAGAATGGAGTTTCCTTCTGCGCTGCAGGATTCTTCGATTAAAGGAATTATCCTTGTAGAAATCTGTGACGCTGCCGTTTGCAATGCACTATTGCAGTACCATCTGCCGATTATCACAGTTGATTTGCCAAAGGACTACACGAAAGCCTTGGATATGATTGATGTTGTTACCATGGAAAACAAAAAGAATATCCATCGTATTGTAACTCATTTGATTTCTAAAGGAGCGGAACGCTTTGCCTTTGTCGGGGATATTTATTCAGCCAATGTAGGACGTGGTTTTCAAGAACGTTTTGAAGCACTAACAGAATGTCTTGCCCAAAATCATTTGGAGCTTGATAAAAAATGTTGCCTTCTAACCGAAACTCCCGATGAATTTCAGGATTTTCAATTAGTAGTTAAAAGAATTCAGGACATCGCCTCGATTCCTGATGTCTTTATCTGCGGAAATGACAGAACTGCAATTCAATTAATCTATGCACTCCAATTCTTAGGATATAAAATTCCCAAAGATGTGAGCGTAGTAGGCTTTGATGACATTCCTGCATCCCAAAGAATCACCCCCTCACTGACCACAATACAAACTCCGAAAAAATATCTCGGAATCGCCGCCGCACGCCAAATGTTAGAACGAATCCAGTTTCCAAATTCTCCGCATTCCTATGCTGAATACGAAACAAAATTGATGATCCGTGATTCTACTTTATAATAGGAGCTGTATCAATGCCTTACCCTTCTACAGCTGCCCTTCTACATTTAATGTCAAAATTGACAAGCCTTATTAATAATGGTATAGTAAACCATAGGAATTTTTTATGCAGGTTAATCCTTTGACGCAAGATTCAATGTATGTCAAACCTTTCAATGGAGAAGCTTATGAAAATAGTTGTTTTAGACGGATATTCAGAAAATCCCGGTGACTTAAGCTGGGATGCAATGGAAGCTTGTGGAGAACTGACTGTATATGATCGTACTTCACTGGTTGATGTAGCAGAGTCAATTGACCGTATTGGCGATGCTGAAATAGTACTCACCAACAAAACACCTTTATCGGCAGACGTTATGAATGCCTGCCCAAATATAAAATACATTGGTACTCTGTCAACCGGATATAATGTGGTAGACATCGAGACTGCCAGGAAAAGAGGAATTCCAGTCTGCAATATTCCGACGTACGGGACGGATGCAGTTGGACAGTATACGATGGCACTGTTGCTGGAAATCTGCCATCATATCGGCCATCACAGTCAGGCTGTACATGAAGGCAGATGGGAGAACAGCCAGGACTGGTGTTTCTGGGATTATCCTCTGATTGAGTTATCCGGAAAAACCATGGGTATCATTGGCTTCGGCCGAATCGGTCAGCGCACCGGACAACTGGCACAGGCATTTGGCATGAAGGTACTGGCTTATGCGACTCATCACAATGAGACCCTGATCAGTGATACCTGCCGGTATGCAGAATTGGATGAGCTGTACGCAAAATCTGATGTCATAACACTTCATTGCCCGTTATTCCCGGAAACACAGGGAATGATCAATAAAGATTCTATTGCTAAGATGAGGGATGGAGTGATCATCTTAAATGATTCCAGAGGACCATTAATTGTGGAAGAGGATCTGCGAGATGCGCTGAACAGCGGCAAAGTAGCAGCCGCCGGCTTGGATGTAGCTTCTACAGAACCGATTAAAGGTGATAATCCGTTGCTGCAGGCGAAAAATTGCTTCATAACTCCTCACATTGCCTGGGCGCCAAAAGAGAGCAGACAACGGCTGATGAATATTGCAGTTTCTAATATTAAAGCATTCATAGATGGAAAACCGGAGAATGTAGTAAACTAGAGCCGTCAGCTCTGGTAAGAGTGTAAGCAAGGCAGGCGCTTCTTATAAATACACAGTATCCTAAGCACCTGCCCACTATCATAGGCATTGGGCAGGTGGATCCTCTTTATATGGTAATACCAGCGTGGATCTTGCTCTCATGAAATCATAATCAGCGTAAGTACTTCTGTTGCACTCTAGCTTCTATAATCCTGATAATGTTCTCATTACCAGATATACATCATTATTTTCAAGCTCCTGTATAATGTGCAAATATGTTTTCTGTGTGGTTGTCATACTCACATGTCCCAGTCTTCCAGCCACACTTGCAATCGTTGGGTATCACGCTGTTCCCAATCGTTCTTTCATCTTTCTGCCACTTACGCTGTAAACAAGTTATCTTTTATATTTCTGCTTGAACGATACGTCCAAAATTTATTTCATCTTTAAAAAGATCATACACATATTCTGAACTTTCCACATATAAACCAGTTTCTTTATCCTGAAGTTTTTCAAAGACTTCTGAATTATAAAACTTATTCATAGCCTCATCATATTCTATATTCTGATCTGAAGAGAACATATCGACAATATCCTGAACTACATATTCAATCAACTGTTCCTGCTTACTCATATTAATTCCCTACCTTTCGCAAAAGTTTTATACTTTTTTCTGTATGAAAAGAATACTGCGATGATATCTTCTTATATATCATTCCCTTCAATAAGGTTTCAAAATCAATAATTTCATTTTCATATTGACGGAATAATAATGCCATATTATCATCCGCAACGGGTCCAATAACAATATCATATTTATTGTCCTTATTGCACAAAGCATCTTTCACATCTGTAAATGTTCGATTTCTATTATGCATGACAAATTCGACCCATTCTTCCGTTGTCTCTAAACCAAAATCTTTAACCTTGATAGACTCTATTTTTCTGAAATTATCTTGTATTTCAAAAGTATTTACAACGGGAGAACCACCATAGATCTTTGACACTCTTACAGCCATTTTTTCTGCCTGTTCTTTTATATCTGTCAAATAAAACCCTTTTCCAAAGTCTTTGTATGGTCTACACATTGCCAAATTTATACTATCAATTACAAGATTGCTTCCATGATATAATCTCATAACGCACCTCCGTTGTTCCGGCACAATATCCCCAGGTCTTCTATTATTGTGCCAAAATCTAAAGTGTGCTCAACTTCATAGTTTTCTTTTATAAACGCAATCCCTTTAAATTGAAAAAGGTAACGAAATGCTTCTTGTATACTGAGACTATGGTGTTGTGCAAATTCGTTTACACATGCAACAGTAAAACCTATTTTCTTTTTCTTTTCACTCATCCAAAACCTCCAATTCTTTAGCAAACGATTATTTACATCGTAAGCCCTCCATTTCTCTCATATCAGTTCTCTTTATATGCTTTTTATTTCTATGTTCCTACTTCAATTCCAAATTCATACCAATTTTTTAAACAAACATATTTTGCAGCATGAATTTCTTAATGTTCTGCAATTCTTCATACTTATGATGATGAAGGGTGATAAGGTGGTTGAGGAACCGGAAATATTTCACAATTTTTTCCTGCTCCGCCATTCTATTATCCTCCGTTTACCAGTATCAGTTGAAATATTATAGTATTTTTCTGAAGCAATCCCTTCTCCACTTAAAATCCGGCTTTCCGAAGTTCGTCCATCATAGCTGTCCTTCTTTTATAATCTTGCTTCCAACAATCTGCGATGTTCTGTGCCATCCTTTTACCATCCGGATATTTTGCGATCTTTTTCAGATAAGAGATTAAACTCTTATATGCCTTTCTGTCTGACGTCCAAACCGCCTCATTTTTCACATATTGTACATATGCATCTCTGACTTCATTTGGTAAATGTTTTTTCATTACTTTTTCGTATTGATTCAATGCAGATACAGAATTACTTTTTTGTATTTCCCGGATTAGTCTTTCAAATAATTCTTCTTCCACTAAAAATTCATATCGTATCCACAAAGAAGTTTTATTTTGTAAAAATCTTTCTCTTTGCTTCTCCCATTCCGTTTCACGATACAGCTTCTTCCATTTCTTAATGTATTCCAAATTTCGCTGCATACATTCAAATACCTGATATTGCAGTTCTTGTGCATATTCGTTCTGCATATTTCTTTTTTCGTAAATTTCAATTAACTGCTGACTATATTCTGCTGCCAATCCGGCTTTATCAGCATCCAATTTTTTACTTTCCTTCAATACCGCAATGGCTTTTTCATATGTTCTGTCAGATAAATATTCCTGTATTTCCATCTTTCGAATTTCAGAAAAATTCCTATGTTTCTGCCGATACTCTCTTATTTCCTGCTTAGAATAATTCAATTCTTCCATCAGACGAATCCGTTCAGTAATATGATTGACCATGCCGTAATAAGCGGAGTACGAATCACCACTATAAGTTTCTTTTTGAACCTTATTTATCTTTTCATCTAACATATGAAGCTTCTCCCGAAGCATTCCTTCACCATGAAACTCATTCATCAAAAAATCGCTCATGTAATCTTCCATATAATCAATTACATCGTTTTCCTGATGATGTCGAAACCATTGAAACATATTTTCTGTTTCTTCCTTATTACATTCATGCAATATTGTTTGCCAATACTCGTAACAATTGTTCGCTACACATGATATACCCCCATCCGAATCATCTATATCCCGATTTCCGATCTCATAAAAAACACAATTCACTAATTCAAATGCTTCCATCCTTCCATTTTTCTCCAGTAATAGAGGAATCGTTTCATCCAGGAGGTTGTTCAATGCATCTATATAATCTGTTGCATGATAATAGTCTACAAATCCGCCTCTGTCAGAATAATGATAGCCAATATCCTTTACCTGGTTCTTCAATCTCATCATATGACGGGGAGTTATCGGTGCATACTTAGTCATAATTCTGTTATAAAGAGAAGCATCAGAAGCTGCCAGAGAAAATACGATTCCCCGCAAATCTTTTACCGGCATACGCTCAATGATATCTTTCAATTCCTGCTCTTGCTTCTGTGCATTATGAGGATGGTTTACTGACATTTTTGTATCAATCATATCATTCCGCCTTTCCAAATCTTCTATGACTAATCTTAACTTAATTCTACTTATAACTCAAGTACACAAACGCAAAAAGCATCCTACGCATTTTTACGCAGGATGCCCTTTGATCATGTTTCCTTTGGTATCATCTGATACAGTTGCAGTTTCCAATTTTTTCTTTTTTCTTCCATAATCATTGAAACACCGCCATCATAATAGAACTACTACCTTAAATTTTATGTTTGGATCAGGGTAAATGTCTTCGCAGTATGATCTGCCTTAATCACAGGCATCGGCAATCCCGCATACATCAAACATGCCCCAGATAATTCCAGAGAAAGCTCCGGAATCTCATAAGTCTTATCTTCATCCAGCCCTTGTAATTTCACATAAATAATCCCTTTATTAGCACTTGTTTTGAACTGTACAAAAGTGAAAACTGCTTTGCTTCTATCTCTTGCCACAGCCATAAATGCTGCAAATTCATGTCCCAAATCTGTCAAACGATAATAATCGCCAAATGCACTTACAGCTGCATAGCTTTTATAATACTCAATTTGCTTTTTTACAGCTGCTTTTTCTTCTTCACTTAACTCACCTGGATCTAATTCATATCCAAATGTTCCATAATATGCGACTGAAGCTCTTGTATCAATTGATACACTTCGACCTGTTTGCTGATTTGGACAAACAGATACATGTGAGCCCATTGTAGAAGGCGGATAGAAGAAGGATGTGCCATTCTGAATTCCAATTCGCTCAATGGCATCTGTATCATCTGAACACCAAATCTGTGGTGCATAATACAATACGCCAAGATCAAATCTTCCTCCGCCTCCACAGCATCCTTCAAATCGTACATTTGGAAAAGCTATCGTAAGTTTTTCCATTAACTTGTAAAATCCCAAAACGTATCTGTGACAAAGTTCCCCCTGTCTGTTGGGTTCTAAAGCGGTTGAGTAGCGATCTGTCATGCTTCGATTCATATCCCATTTAATATAATCAATCTGCGCATCCTTAAATTCATCATAAATCTGTTGGAACATTGTTTCCACAACTTCATCTCGGCTATAATCCAAAATTAACTGATATCTCTGCCATGTAGGATTTCTTCCTGGAATTTTAATGCACCATTCCGGGTGCTCTTCATATAATTTAGAGTCTTCACTTACCATTTCCGGTTCAATCCAGATACCAAGCTTTAATCCCATATCATGAATTCTCTTTGAAAATCCTGCAATTCCACTTGGCAGCTTATCCAGATTGCACTGCCAGTCACCGAGACCGCGATACTCGTTTGTCCGCCGTCCAAACCAGCCATCGTCCATAACAAACATTTCAACGCCCAGCTCTTTGCCAGACCGGGCAAGCTGTATCAGCTGCTCCTCATCAAAATCAATCATAGTAGCTTCCCAGTTGTTTAACAGGACAGGACAACGCTGATCCTCAAATTTTTCCGGAACCACAAAATGTCTGACTACATCATGATAATTGTGACTTAATCCGGTCAATCCTTCCCCACTAAATGACATAACTGCTTCCGGTGCTGCAAAACGTTCTCCCGGCTTTAATTGCCAGAAAAATGTATCCGGATGAATTCCTGCCACCATTCTTGTCTGCTTGAAGTCATTTACCTCTACTGTAATTGCGAAGTTTCCACTATAAACAAGAGCTGTTCCATAACAATTTCCTGCTGTTTCTGTTGCATTTTGATCGCACAATATAATCGCAGGATTGTAGTAATGACCGGATACCCCTCGAATACTGTCCAACACAGTTTTTCCGTGACGCACAGCGGTTCTCTGTGCATTTCTTTCATGTCCCCAACTACCATAAAAATCAATTTGATCCATCTGGTCTGTTGGGAAGGTCAAACAAGCAGAATGTGCTGCATTTAGCACAATATTTGTATCTTCCAGATTCTGAATCACCGCATGTCTTGTAATCACATCATACGATTCTAGCACTCCATAGAACAATGTAACTTCTATTTTCGTTGCCACATCCTGCAAAACGACTTCCAAAGTCATCCAATCTCCATCTTTTTCACGCAGAGCCGGCATTCCTTCAATTGTATATTTTCCATCGTAGATTTGATGAGAGACATAGCGAAAATCAATACAATCCGATCCGTCTGAATGGATTACGCTACACGCAGATGTCTTAAAATCGGATACTCCGAATCCCGGATATTCCTGCTCTAACAAATCAAGACATAAGGAACGATCCTGCATCATTTCGTAAGGATTCGCTTCAAAGCCATGACGAAGGCGAACCGGCAGATAATCTACAGGTTCATTGATCCTTTTTCCATAATATAAATGTTCCAAAAAGCCAAATTCCGCAATGCGAAATTGATAGCTTGTATTCTTTGTATTTAATAGAAATACTCTTTTTTCTTCCTTAAAAACAATTCCCATCGGTGCCTCCATACTCTTCAAATTATTTCACCGCACTGTCCACCATACCCTGAATAAAGTATTTCTGTAAGAACAAGAACAGAACAACAACAGGTAAAATTCCGATAAATGCTGCTGCCGCTGCTCCATTCATATTTGCAGAATCAGCAGAAAAGAATCCTGCAATCGCCAATGTAACTGTTTTTACTTTGGGCGACTGCAGCAGGTACAATGCAAACTGATAGTTGTTCCAGCAGAACACACCTGTAATGATGATGATGGATGCAGTAACCGGTTTTAACTGTGGCATAATAATCTTAAAGAACGTCTGAATTGGTCCGCAGCCATCAATCGCTGCTGCTTCTTCCAGCGCAGCCGGAATCGTAGAAATAAAGTTGGAATAAAGGAAAATACTTGTAGGCAGCTGGAATGTTACAAGTGCAGCCGTAATTCCCCAATATGTATTGATTCCTCCAACATCTGCCATAAGTGAATAAAGCGGTACAAGAATACTTAAAGGCGGGATCATCATAACACCCATAATAAAGCCTTTTACCCATTTATTTAATTTACTTTTGTTTCTTGAGATTGGATAAGCAGCCATTGCTCCAATCACTACGATTAAAATGATTGATATCCCGGTAATCAATACTGTATTTTTCAGCGCTAAGAGCATTCCGCTCTTAGCAAAAGCAGTATAGATATTCTTCAGATAGAAATATCCCGGAAGCACCCATCTGGATGAGTGATCATACGGAGATTTAAATGCCAGTCCTATCACCATATAAATCGGAATGATATGGATGAAAACAATGAAAGCAGCCAAAAAGTATTTCCAAAGGTTTGACTTCTTTTTATTCTCCATTATACATCCACCTCCCGTTTATCAAAGAATTTCATTACCACGTTACTAACAGCCATAATCAATAAGAATGCAAAAATACCAACGGCTGAAGCATATCCTGCTGACTGAGCAGAGAAATACTGATTTGTTACCAATGTTGATAATGAATGTGTAGTGAATCCCGGTCCGCCACTTGTCAGCGCCATAACCAGATCGAACAATTTCAGACCACCGATCAGGTTCAAAATAGTTGAAGATGAAATTGCCGGCATCAGCAGTGGCAATGTAATATGTTTCAATCTCTGCCAAGCATCAGCGCCATCCAGCATTGCTGCTTCATAGTACATGCCCGGCACATTCTGAAGTCCTGCCAAATAAATAACCATGGATACACCAACAAACTGCAATGAGTTTACAATTATGATAATTGCAATTGCTGCACCGGAGTTCGCCAGCAAATCTACTGGCTCATGTCCCAGCATCATAATGATGTCGTTCAACGCTCCGCCATCATATTGGAGCAGAAAATACATAATATATCCCATGATCAATGGTGCAATCATAACCGGCATATAAATCACAGTTCTTACGATAGAACGGCCTTTAAACCTTGTGTTCAAAAACAATGCATATGCCAATCCTAATACATTCTGAATGATTGTACTTGCGATACCATAAACCAAGGTATTTACCAACGCAGTTCTGACATTTGCATCCTGAAATAATCGAACATAGTTGTCTATTCCTACAAACTTCATTGTTTGAGAATATCCATTCCAGTTGGTAAAGGATATTCTAATACCATGCAGGAACGGATATATTACAAATACAAGGAATAATACAATTGCAGGAATATAAAATAAATGAATCGCTGCCTTTTTTTGTACTCTCATTTATTACTCCTGTGCTTTTTTCTCTTCATAACTATTCTTCATCTGTGTTACAGCTTCTTCTGACGCCTTGTCCTGTCCGGACAAAATGATTCCACCTGTTACACAAAGATCATTCCACATTCCACTTGGAAGATAGCTTCTGTCAAAGTAGGGAATGTTCAAAATTTCCGGGTTGTTTGTATATTTTGCGTAAAATGGTTCCAGACGTCCTGTGTCACTTTCTACGTTATCTAATCCGGATGGCATACTACATTTTGTTGCTAATTTTGCACAAATATCTTCTCTCGCCATGAACTCCATAAATTTCTTTACTTCTTCCGGATGCTCTGTTGTCTTTGACATACCAATTGCAAAATGCTCTCCTGTCATCAAAGATGTTTTTAATCCGGCCTCTCTTGCCGGCAATGGCATGAACCCCATCTCTGTATCAGGGTTCTGTACATATATTTCAGAGATACCGCTTGCTGAATGGAACATAAATGCAGCCTCTTCTGCAGCCAACGCTTTGACACATGTCATAAAATCAGCGGTTACGGCATCTTTGTTGAAGTATCCTTCGTTATTCCAGCTTGCAACCTGATCTACAACAGCATTCCATTTAGCCCAGTCAAATGAACCGTCCAAAAGCGCTTCCTGATTTGTCTCGTCCTCATTTGTGATAAAGGTAGGAGCAATAAAGTCCATCAGGTTACCAAATGTATAGCTGTCTTTTCCCCCTATCTGAATTGGTGTTTTGCCGATTGCTTTTACCTTCTTACATGCTTCGTTAAAGTCGTTCCATGTTTTCAGATCATCCACATTTACACCGGCTTCTTCCAATACATTTACATTGTAGATAACACCTGTTAAGTCCATGTCAATTGGAAGTGTGTAAAGATTTCCTTCTTTGTCTGTGATCTGCTCTTTCATACCGGAAGAAATGCGATCCGCAAATTCGAAATCATTCAATGGTTCTAAGTACTCAGCGTAACGGGCAACTGCCCATCCATGAGTGGTCCAAAGGTCCGGCAGCTGGTTCGATGCCATTCTTGTTTTCATGATATCAGAGAAGTTACTTCCAGGCATGATTGCTTCTACACCGATTCCTGTCTCTTCTGTAAACTGTTCACAAACAGCCTGTACTTCGTTGCTGATTGCCTCACCGTTCAAGTTGTATAAAAACTCAAGGGTAACGTCGGTCTCCTGTTTTTCTTTTTTTGCAGTTGTTTCTGTTCCTTCTGTTTTTGGTTCTTCCGGAGCGTTCGAACATCCAACGGATGCAATCGCCATTGCTGCGATCAGCGCTGCCACAACTAATTTTTTCATAAATACCTTCCATTCCTTTCATAATTTCATCGCCGGCTTTTGTAAGATGATTGTATCATGATAAATTTTGTGCTAAAAGTGACTCATTTCTACACTTTGGTACTATTTTCTACGATTTTGTTGACTCAAGAGGTATATTTAAATATACTTCTCTCAAGGAGGGACACACAATGCGCAAATCTCAAAATTTTCAAAATAAATCAATCATCCTCTTTCTCTTAAGCATTATTATCCCGATTATGATTCTGTCTTCCTGCCTTGCCTGCTACCTGCAAAACAAGATTCAGACTCAGAACAAAACTTATTTTTCTACTACGCTGTATTCTATTTCCCATAATATGAGTACCTACTTTTCTGATTTAAAAAGATTAACCCTTACACCCTATGTTTATGATGATATCATTCATTTCTACACAGCAGTGGATCATGGCAGGTATACGGAAAAGGGTCCTGACAGCTACAAGGTAGAGACATATCGTCAAAACTATATTTCTTGTATTCAACGTTTACTTATAACCTCTCGTGAAGATATTATAGCGATTTCTTTTATACCTCAGAATCTGAACAACCAGATCATTCTTACAACAACAAAAAATAAAGATTTGGTTGAAACTTCAGATTATGTTTACAGAAATGAGGACTGGTTTATTGACAGCTTTATCTCTGAAGAACCTTTTCGTTATTCCATTTCAAAACCATTGCCATTTACAGCTTCTCATTCCAGGGTTATTTCTGCTTTCCATATGGTAAAGAATATTTATACCAAGCGAAATATCGGTGTCATTCGTATTGATTCCTCTTTGGATCATATACAGGATATGTTCCGGAACGTAGAATTAACACCTCACTCCGGTTTCGTTATCTCTGACCAAAAGGGAAATCCACTTTACCATGTCGGAACCTTAGACAAAGAGACCATCCCTTACCTGTTAACGAAGAATGGCGAGATTCAGACATCCGGCGATACTTATACACTCTATCGGAAGAAGATTGATGGAATGCCCTGGACATTGATCTTTTTATCTTCCAACAAAGACAATATGCAAACGATTCTTTTTATTTGGACACTTGCCGGTGGTTTGAGTATTTTGACTATGATCCTCGCCTGTTTACTCTTCCGAACGAATTCACAGAAAACGACTTTAAGGTTAAATTCCATCTTAAAAACAATGGAAGCTGCATCCCAAGGTGATTTGAATGCTCACGTTCCACAAGAAGTTCTATCCGATAAGAGCTTTTTCGTGGCAAAAGAATTTTTCATGATTGGAGAAAATTTAAATCGGATGATTCATCAGCTGGATCTCTATATCCGGCGTTCCTACAAATATGAGCTTCAACGACAGGAAGCGGAATATCGTGCATTGCAGAGTCAGATCAATCCTCATTTTCTATATAACACATTGAACTGCTTTATATCTCTGAATCGGCTGGGTATGAAGCAAGAACTGGAAAATGGTATTTTGCAGCTAACACAAATTTTCCGTTATACATGCAGCAATGAAAAGACGACAACCGTAGAAAAAGAACTGGATTTCTGTACTCAATACTATCACATCATGAAAATCCGTTTTGAAGAACGTATTACCTTCCATTGTGAAAGTGATGTGGCATCTCATAAAATTGAGATCCCCCGCCTGCTGATTCAGCCTTTTGTTGAAAATGCAATCAAACACGGAATGGAACCGGATGGAAGAGCAATTACAATCCGGGTTACTTCCAAGGTGGAAGAACATACTCTTATATTAACTGTGAAAAATAATGGAATTCCAATCGACCTTTCTGCTCTTCACGGCTCTGAAAAAGTAGGAATTACCAATGTGGAAAACCGATTGAAAATGTTCCGGCCGGACTCAAGACTGGACATTGATCGAATGGATGATATTACAAGCTTTGCAATATACATTCCATTAAGTGCTACAGAAAAAACACCGGCAGACAGGAGGATTTTTCAATGAATATCATACTAGCAGATGACGAACGGCTGCCACGCCTGGGATTAAAAAGCATGATTGAAGAACTATTTCCCAATCAGCATATTTTTATTGAAATAACAAACGGTGAGGAGCTTCTTTCATACATAAAACAACACACTCCCGACGTGATTTTTCTTGATATTCATATGCCTAAGTTATCCGGCTTGGAAGCATTTTCACAATTTTACGAAAAAAATATCCCTGTCGTTATGTTAACAGGTTATGCCGAATTTTCTTATGCTAAGGAAGCTTTAAAATATGGCGCGATTGATTATATATTGAAGCCGGCCGGACTTGAGGATATTAAGAAAGCGATGACACGGATCAATCAATTAAAAAAAGATGCGCTCTCCGTTTATCAAAAAAATTATGAATTAGAATGTAAAAAGATATTGAATTTATTTTTCTCTATCCAGTTTATACAACAGCCAAAATTCGTAAACCCGCCTTATACAGCGATGCTCTTTTACTTTGATCATGATCCAAGTTCCTCGAAAAAGAACTACTTTGATTTGCTATCAACTGCATTGGAAACATTATCAGACCTTTACTCGCTTCCCTGTAACTGCAGTTTTCTTCCAAGTGGAGAATTACTCTTTCTCAGCAGCGGAAAAATACCTCTGGCTTCTTTAAACCACATTCCGGATGATTTTCGCAATTCATCTTCCTGTTTGGCAACCGGATTCAGTTACTACGCTGATTCCATTGAAGAATTATTAAGTACCATCACTTACATACAAAAAATGGAAAGTATCCGTCTTTGTACACATTTAGGAAAATGCAGATTCCTCGCTGAACTGAAGGAACAGGAATTCTTCCTTCCATTTTCCTCATTGATCGATAAGGCAATTTTGTCTTTACAGCTCAATGACACAATGAATTTACAGAAAGCACTTTCAGAAATGCAAAACTTAAAAGAAGGGGATTTCCTGCTTTCCAAATGTGATACTTCATTGTCAACCATCTTCAATCGCTTATTTCATCACCAGGTTTCTACCCGCTCGATTTTGCAGCTGATTGACAGTATCAAAAATATGTACCGTCAGGAAAAGGAGATTGATATTATTCGTAAAATCAATCTTTATGTGAATCAAAACTATATGAATCAGATTGGAATCAACACGATTTCAGACCTGCTTGGCATTTCTCCAAACTATTTGAGCAAGACTTATAAAATGAAAACCGGGGAAAACTTTACCGATTATCTTACAACGATTCGAATGCAAAAAGCGATTGAGTTAATCAAATCGGGTTCCTGTAAAACGGTACGGGAAATCGCAGAAAAAGTAGGATATTTTAGTACACGTTATTTCACAAAATTATTCTTAAAAACAACCGGAGTTACTCCTTCCGAATATCTCAAACAGCATTTACCTATCTAATACAATTTATGGGGCGATCACGCCTCTCAGTGATTGCCCCATAAATACCAATGACATTTATTCTCTCTTACTTCTTTGGAATGACAGATGTCAGGCTGGCATATCCTGCAACAGAAATGCTTCATTCGCTTTGTCCTCCAATGATTCCTATAGGTACGGTTTTATGGTAAATTCTGTCTGCTCTCCAACTTTTTCACTTACTAACTCAAAAAGATTCTCTTTCGTCGCAAACAGATTCTTCGGATTTCTTCCAATAAGCAGATATTGGTTTTTATCATCCTGAGAAATGTATTTTCTTGTAGCATCATCCAACAAAATATCAGCATTATCAATCACGATTAGTTTCCAATTTTCTTGATTTAAAATTTCTTTTATATTTTTCTGATAATCAAAATAATCCAGACAAAAAATGTTCGGATTCATCACCATACATTCTTTTATAAGAGAAAAAGCTGCCGTCTTTCCCGTCCCGGAATCCCCCATTAAAATCGTTATATTATTTGTAAATGTAAAATCCACCACAAAGGACGTATGGGTTGTGGTGAAACGTTCCATAACAACCGGTCTACTCTTCATTTTCCCACCACTCCTTTAAATCCTCATAATCATCCATTATCTTTTTCCCACCTAATGTCTGAACTTCCACTTTCTCCATCTCAAACGGAATCCTTGCATATTCGCTATAAACAAATCCTTTTTCAAAACTATACAACACTTCTAACGCATTATCGCCACATTCCTTCAGACAAAATACTTTGTCCGGATAATAGAATACATTCAATACTGTTTTGCATCCTGTAGAAAGCTGATCTATATTTAGTGTAATATCATCAAATCTTGAACAAATTTTATATTTACTAAGAAGCTTTGAACCATCTATCTTCTCGATAAACTGCGCCGCTCTCTCATCCAATTTTCCTGATGTATTCCGGTTAAAAAATATATCATTTAATTCTATATACTCATTGTCCTGAGGTATATCCTTTTTGTTCTTGAAAATCGTAATCATGCAAATACCTCCAATCCAATTTTTAAAAACTCCTCTTTTAACGAACTTGCTTCATAAATATGTTTCATCTTATCAAATGCAGATAATCTATTATGATCCAATCCACATATATCATCTTCCTGTCGTTCTTCCCATTCGCAGCAAGATTTTGTCCAACATTCTCCCAATGTCCCCTTTGATACTTCAAACCCGGTATTTCTCGTCAAATCAAACAACAATCTTGCAGCCAATTGTTCTATATTATGCTCTTCAATACGAGGATCATATTCTATGATTTCCTGAATTTCTTTATAATGAAAACTACCATTCTGAATCGATGATACAAGTTTTTTTCTTGCTTCTATTGCTCCCGCTCTTTTCTTCAAAAATCCATCTTCCGGTGCATAGATCCAATCTATCAGCTCCTTAACTTCTAAAAGAATATACTCAAAGCAAATGATATCTATCAGAAATACATTCTCTCTCTCCTTCGCATACTGCTTTAATCTTTTTTGCTCCATTATAATCTGTGGATTATCAAAAGAATTATCAAAAACAATGATGTATTTATTCGCTGTATCTTGTAATGTTTTAACCGCCTTCACCAATTCGCTGTTATTCTTTTTACTTTCAACTATCGTCTCTGGACAAAGTTGTTTCATAAAGTTTTCCCAAAATATATAACCGGCTTTCCCTTTTCGGTCTTCTATCCATAAAAATATTTTAGACAATATTCGTTCACCTGCTTTCTACACTTTATTTTAACTGAACTCCTCCTTCTATTCACCTCACCTCATAAACACCCTACAAAATCAACCGCGCCGCCCCATAAATACCTGCATCATTTCCCAGAGTAGCAAGTGCCAGCTTAGCCTTATCAGGGGAAATCGCTGTGAATCGATCGTAATGCTTCTGAATCACATCAATCAGAAACTGCCCTGCCTTAGACACTCCGCCTCCGATCACGAAGATCTCCGGATCTACCATCATCACCGCCATAGATAAGGTCAGTCCCAGATAATGTCCTACCACATCCATTACCTCCAAAGCCAGCTCATCGCCGGCCTTAGCTGCATCCAGAACATTCTTCGCAGAAACAGAATCCCCAAACTCTCTCAGGGCAGAAGGCTTGTCACCGGCTTCCATCTTCCTTCTGGCTTCCCTTGCAATTCCTGTGGCCGAACCGATCTGCTCCACACATCCTACACCGCCGCAGTTGCAATGCTCCCACTCTTCGTCACGCACATGAATATGGCCGATCTCTCCCCCAAGCCCATGCTTTCCTGTTACAATTTCCTGATTCAGAATGACACCGCCGCCTACTCCGGTTCCCAGGGTTATCATTACCAGATCGCTGTAACCTTTCCCCCCTCCCTGCCACATCTCTCCCAGAGCAGCTACATTGGCATCGTTTCCACTTCTCACCTTTATTCCGTCTAACAGAGCGCTCAGCTCTTCCTGAGGATTCAATTTGTGCCAGCCCAGATTCACACATACCTCCACATACCCATTGGGAAGCACAGGGCCCGGAACTCCCAGTCCTACCCCCTGTATCTCTGTCTTTAAGTCAATGCCTTTCTCAGCCATTCGGCTTTTAATGGAGGCTGCCACATCTGGCAGAATATGGCTTCCTCCCTCCCGGCTGCGTGTCTTTACTTCCCACTTATCAAGGAGCTCTCCTGTGACATCAAATAATCCAATTTTTACAGAAGTGCCTCCAATATCAACTCCAATACATTTCATCCCCATTGTTCTTCTTTCCTTTCCTCGTTATAGGTTATTATAGAGAACCAGGCTCTTCCCGGATCTACTTTAGCTTTACTTCCTTTATCATCTGGGGGCCCATCACCAGCAAAGTTCCGGGAGAACGCCCTGCCGATACCTTTGATACAGTAAAATCAAAGGTACCATTAAACTTTTCCTTGCCTGCCATATTATAAACGACACAGGCGCTGTCATTATACAGGAGAACCAGATCTCCATCAATATCAAAGCCTGTATACTGGAAATTGAATGTTTCATCAAATACAGGAGCGCCGTCCTTCTTATATATCTTCAAGCTATATGGATCCTCTCCCTCTGCCTGATCCGTCACCACTCCCACATATTCCCGGGTGCTGCTGATGCTTCTGATGCGCTCCTCAATCGCCACCTGCTTCACGGATTCCGGGGAGGTCTCCACTCTGGTAGAGAAGAATTGAAGCCCCTTGTCTGTAAATATGACTGCATTACTCTCATCCAGAAACTTTACGCTCCCTGCCATAGCATCTGCCAGATCGACAGGAAAGAAAACTCCCACAACCCGGCTGGGGTCATTCTTTCCCAGACTAAAATTATAAAAGACAATTTTACATTTGAGCATGCCCTGATCCAGGTACATATAAGAGGTCAGAAGCTGGGTTCCTCCCGGCGAGAGGCTCATTGCCACAGGATATCCATCTCCTGAAAGAAGGGATTTGATCCAGACCTCCATCGCTCTCCCATCCTTCTCGTAATAGTAAATATAGCCGGCCTTGGCATCCTCCTGCAAAGCAGTAACCACACCCCCGGCCGATATACTTACCTGAAGAATAGGGAGAAGGGTAGTCCCCTGTCCAATGTTGCCCGTTTTGTCACAAATATAAAGACTGTTGCCCTGCTGATCTCCAATCACTGCATACTCACCATTGATTGCTGCCACCGGGGACTTCATCTCATAGCTTAAAACCCACACCACACGACCCTGGGCATCAATATAAGAGGCTCCGTCCTTAGTGTACTTGAGCACTCCCTCCCCAAAATCCCTGTATTCACAAAAACTGCCCTCTCCCTGGGCTGCAGCCTCCTGAACCTCACTTAAGAGACTCTTTTCCCAGACCACCTGATAATTTGTAAAAGTGCGGTGACGCTTATACTGGGAAACTGCCAGGACAGCTATCCCAATCCCTACAGCCAGAACGAGAACCAGGATCAGCCTCTGACGATTTACCCTTGAACGAACAGGGGGTGAAGCCCCTCCTCTCTCCTCCTCATAAGGAGATCCTGACGAAACGATCTGGCGTTTCAGCTGCTTTTTTTTATTCTCACGACTCATTGAACCGGTACTTCCCATCCTGCGCTCTCCCAACCCTTATCTTTGGCATATATCATATGGATAAGTATACAACAATTTTGGGTAAAACGCATTACCTTTTTGGATCCCGCGAAGGTTTTCCTCTGCCCTTATGGAACAAGAAGCTTCTGCCCTGTGTAAATGCTGTTCTGGTCATTCAAGGCATTCACCCGGCATATCTCATCTATGTATCCCAGATTCTGATATAGTTTATAGCAGATTCCATACAATGTTTCTCCGTCAGAAACGGTGTAGACCTTATAGTCCGCAGCTGATGCCGTATCAGAACGAGTTTCCTCCCAAGGTTCAGAAGAAACAGCTGCAGACTCCTCTGTCTGTGTCTCATTGGGAACTGTCCCTGATGCTTTTGCTCCATCTGCTTGTCCGGCAGTGGAAATAGGAGCCTGGGTGGTCTCTCCTTCCTCCACCCCATCCCTTCCCCCGGAAGGAGGCAGGGTCTCTTTGATGACCGGGTCAGGAGCTTCCTTTGCCGGTTCCTTTGCTGGTTCCTTCACCAGATCCTCACCAGGAGCAGTGGTAGGATAAACTCTGCCCTCCACCTCCTCAATCAGATAATCCGGCGCATCTGCCTCCCATCCCGTTCCACCTCCCTCAGGCAGAACCGATGCAATGACACTCTCCATCTGATGAAGCTTCTGGTAACTGTTAAACATAGCTACGCCCCCTGCCAGAACCGTCACTGCCAGCACACTGCACACGCCTGTCAGCACTCCCATTGTCCCTCTGTTACGTCCCGCCTCATATCTTCGTTCATCCATCCTCTGCCTGAACTCCTGAATCACCTTATCATTCACTTCAGACTCTGCCCGGAAAGAATCCTTCTGCCGGATCATATAATCCTGCATCATCTGATTTCTCTCGTAATAAATGCTGTAGCCCCGCAGTTTATAAAATCCGTCAGCCGATGTTATGTATGCTGCCTCCTCGCCCTCCAGACTGGAATTCAGATACATCAGCTGGTTTTTCCCTGTAAAATATTGGCTGTGCTGTCTCCAGTAATTTAAGGGACTTAAGCTGCAGCCTGTCCCACCACAGAGAAACCAGCCCTGAACCGTTCTCTTTGGAAACATCTTCTCCACCTCCTGATACGCCTTTTTCCAGGCATCCTCGGTGAACACCACTTTCTCCCCTGCCTCCGGAACGGACTCCATTTCCAGGGCCCCATCCACAAAGACGTAAGGAATCTCCTCATGAACCTCCCTGCTCCCAAGGAGAAGGCCTACACGCAAATCAGCCCCCTTAGACGGCTGGAGGCGTTTTAAATAAGTCTTTACATAATCTTCCAAATATAATTTTAAAACCTGATCCCTCTCTCCAATCTGCCGTATATTTTTGGGCAGCCTGGGGAAGGGTTCATATAATTCTCCCATAGAATCACCCCGCTATTTTTCTTACAAACCGATTTAAGCTGTCCAAAGGAATCCTCTTTGGCGGCCGCAAATAAAGGCATACTTTGGACATCTTCCTCTCAATCTAAGTAAGAATAGCAGATTCTGCCGGAATATTTTGTCACATTATGGCAGCATTGTTCCATAATCGTTCGACACGGCAAATGCTCTCACATATACAGTCCGCCATCTTCATCACCATGGACAAACGTACACTTTGAAGCATCACCGGATCGCGGCTGTTGCATCCGCCTACAATTCCTGTGATGGAAATATCTCCTACTGCTTCCAGATCCTTAGACACCCCCAGCCCCGGCTGTAACGCTCCCCGCCCCAAAGTCGCATAGCCCACATGATCTGCACTCCCCACAGATGCATCAACTGCCACCACTACATAGTCGGGAAAATGAGCTCTGATATACCGGACATAAAGCTCCAAATTCATGGCATGTACAGGTTTATCCAGGGTTCCGATCACCACAGCGCCGGAGAGGCTTCGCCGGTGGAGCTTATGACCGATCAGGGGTCCCAGACTGTCCCCGGTGGATCTATCTGTTCCGATACACAGATACATCACTCCTGACTTTCCCTTCAAAACCATTTCCCTGTCAATCAGTTTTCCTAAATCCATGGCGAACCGATCTGCATCAAAGCCAGCTGCCGTATTATAGTAAGAAATATCTTCCCGTTTTTGTACACTGAATGTTTTCCACAATTTCATAGCCAAGTTGTCCACCCAACACTTATTCTCGTTATCATTTCCCCGTTATAGGATCTGTTTTTATAGTATAGGCCGGGCCTGATGAAATTATGCATAAAAAAGGATGAGCTCTTAAGAATCCCTTGTGTTCAAGTCCCATTCTTAATCTCATCCTGTCATTAAAATCCGTTTATAAATTCTTCCTTTAAGGGAATAATCTTTCCTTATATTCGCCCTCCTCTATCAGTCCCCTGATAGCATCCACCACTGCCTCCTTATCCTCCTTATAAGTTACGCCAAACCACTTATCCGGCGTATTTAACACCTTTACCCTTGCTCTGCCGCTCTGCACCAGCCGGTCTATCAGCTTGGGCAGCAAATACTCAGACTTCACATCCCCCTCCTTTAAGGAAGATAAAAATTCAGGAAAGCCCCTTTCCAGCTCCTCCAGAAAGCCTTCGGGAAATCCCCACATATTCATGGAAACGGTCTGGTCGGGGCTGATGAAAACAGGGTTCCCCGCCTCATCCGAAGCATGAAGGCCATCCTCTTTCATCTGAATATCATACGTCTCTGTCACCTTGGTCAAACTGTTCTCACCTTCCACCTGACAGACTCCTCTTGTCACTGTCCCATTGTCACTCAAGGTATTGGAAAGCACAAAACCGCCCATACAAAGGTCATATCGTTCCGACTCCGTATCCATGGTATTCACCATATAGTCATGAATCTTACGGAACCCTTCCTTTCCATAATAATCATCTGCATTGATCACCAGAAACGGCCCCTTCACCATGCCCTTTACCATGAGAACTGCCTGTCCCGTTCCCCAGGGCTTGGTGCGTCCGGGAGTTACCTCAAACCCTTCCGGAAGGGCATCCAGCTCCTGATACGCATAAGCGACCGGAAGAACCTTCTCAATCCGGTTGCCAATCATCTCCTTAAAGTCCTTCTCAAGATCCTTTCTGATAATGAATATCACCTTATTAAATCCGGCCTCCATGGCATCATGGATGGAATAATCCATGAGAATCTCTCCCCCAGGCCCTACCGGTTCCAACTGCTTGATCCCCCCGCCAAACCGGCTGCCAATGCCAGCCGCCATAATCACTAATGTGGTCTCTTTCATCTGCGTGCTTCTCCTTTCACACTTTCTAGAAACTGTGCTGTTATGTCTGGCCACATTATAGCATAGTTATCTGTAAAAGGCAAAAGAAACAGTTTGCGGACGTCTTATCCGGCTTCAGCAATATATTAATATTTCCACCGTAAATATTCCTTCATCTGACTTTATGTCTAGCCTGCCATGATATTTCTCTGTTATTCTCCCCATAGAGAACAGGCCAAATCCATGCCCGCTTTCCTCCTTATGGCTTAGGATTTTCTTATCTGCCGATAATTTCACGTCTCCGGCATAGATATTTTTAATCCGGATATACAGGCTGCCTTTTGTATAATGAAGAGCCGTCCATATCTCTTTCCTGCCATCCTCCACGCGCTCTGACGCTTCCAGCGCGTTATCAAAAGCATTTCCCAGCAACACGCACAAATCCGCATCTTTTATGGACAGCTCCGGCAGAGGCGCTATATCCGCATGAAATAGGATCCCAGCTTCTACCGCAGTCTTCCATACATGGTTTACCATGGAATCCACCACCATATTGCCTGTCCTTGATTCCAGCCTCCCACGCTTTTTTGTTTCACCGATCAGTTCGACTAACGAGGCTCGGGCGACCTCCAAATCCCCATGCTCAAGCAACTCCCCTAAGAAAATCAAATTCTGTCTCATATCGTGGCGCAGCCGCCGGATTTCTATGGCTGCTGCTTCTTCCATAGCCTTCTCCTGCTGAAAAAGTTCCATCTGCTTTATATAAAAGTGTGTAATTTTCTTCATATGAAGGTTATTGACCAACTGCATGTAGACAGGATAGAAGGCAAGATTCAGGCAAATCAAGGCAATCGCGGCCAACAGCATCCAGCCCCCGATTTCAGACTGGTTCACATACAGAGCCTGCAGCAGCTGATACAATGAGTGATATAATATCATCCCTATGATAGGTAGGACCAAAAAAAACATACCACCGTTATATGGCTCTTTTCCGATGCCCTTATTTTTTGCAAACTGCCTGATTCCCAGGATCAGCAAAAACAGAAGTATCTTAGAGGGGGCAGAGATCATCAAAAACCCGGTTTCCATCGTTCCACTTAAATACTGGATACCAAAATGCACCACGCCCTCTAAAAGCATCCATATTGACAGATAAACAACAGGGAACACACACCTTTTCCAAAAAGGGCCGGTATATGCGATAAATCCCACCAAAAGAATTGTTAAAAATGTAAAAAGCAGAGTGACATTCTCCGGAGAATAACCTGTTTCAGAAAGGCATTGCCATATAAAAAACAACAGCCACCCTGCAATGCCCCTGCTGCCTTTCGCCCTGTGCAGAAACGTGTCCAAGTATAACTTCAATACCAGAATACTTAAGAGAGACATTGCCACACATAAAGCGATTGTGCTAAAACAAAACATCCTTTACCTTGTCGGAAGTGACATCAGCCTCGCAAGCTGCTCGTCTACTTCCTGCTTCCGGTGGATGCTCACCGGAAGCACTTCACCATTGCTCAGCTTAATCCTATCATGTGAAAAGAGCACGATATGACGGTAATTGACCAAATAGGACTTATGTATTCTCACAAACATACTCTGCCCCAAGATCCTGCTGATATCATTTAATTTCCGATATTCCATGTAGTGCCCGCCCTCCTCTATAATGTACGTTTTTCTCAAATCGCTTTTAAAGTAAAGGATATCACGTAAAAGAAGCTTATATTCCTCTTTGTTATAGCGGAATCGGTAATACGCATCCTGCCCAATCACCGTCTGCAGAACACGGCAGAATGTCCTTTCAAGGTCTTTCTGATCCAGAGGCTTTACAATAAACCCGCTGGGGGTTACCTCAAACACCTCTTTCATATAGCTGTCATATGATGTCACATAGATCAATTCCACAACCCGATCCAGTTTGCGGATCCGGCGGGCTGCTTCCACCCCGTCCATCTCCTGCATCCGTATATCCAGGAAGATAATATCATAACGTCTTCCGTCCCTGATTTCCTTTACCAGGCTAATCCCATCCCAATAAACATCAATCTCGAATTTTAACCCATAGGCTTTTCCCATGCGGAATAACGTCTCTTCCAATCCGCCCGCAAAACTGCTATCGTCATCACAAATAGCAATATCCAGCATCGTTTCACTCCTTATAATCATCCAGCAGCTTTTCTATCAACGCCCATACAAGGCCGGTATCACGTTCATCCAGCAGCTTTAGTGCCTGAACCAGTTCATAATGTTCCTCCAGAACTCCACTAATGGTCTGCTGTTCTTCTATATTTCTTTTCACCTTTGTCCGATCAAGAAGATAGTCAATTGATACATGGTAAAAATCTGACAGCAGGAGAAGATGTTCTAAGGTTATCGTACCGGTATCACGCTCAATGCGGCTGATAACCTGTTGAGACAGCCCCAGCTGCCTTCCTAATTTACGTTGTGTCAAATGTGCGGATTTTCGCAATTTTTCTAAATTATTATCCATATCAGAACCTTTTTTACATTTTATCATTAAAAGAGCGGATTTTTTACTCTAGTTAAGTTTTTTCAAACTCTAATTAATTGTTTTTTCTGCTGCAGCCACAAGGACAGACAAAACACCCCTGTCTTTTGCTTAACCCGGATCATATCCCAATGGTTCAACTGTAACTACCGTAAAGTGCTGAACCGGCATACCGGCCAGGCTTCTTTTCTATTTGCTGATCTACTCCAACTACTCCAGCATTTCTCTTGAGCCATCAATGAGCAACTCCAAAATATTGCATAAAGAAAAAGCACCCTCTGATCAATGATGTATAATTGAAGTACACCAACAGTACACTTACTCAAACGAGGAAGGCTCTGCCGCAAACAGTATACATCATTCCAACCATATTTACAATTACTTCAAACCATTAAATCTCGGATTATGTTTATCCGATGTATATCTGAACCATTTGATGACCATTTATCAGCCCTTTGGGCTGTATTGCTGCAGGCACGGTAAGCCTGAGTTATGGTTTCATATCCTTAACTGTGGGAATCCCTCGTTCCCAATTTGAAATTGCTTGCCTTGATATGTTTAGTCGCTCTGCCAAATTTTCCTCCATCCCCCCTTCATACAACAGCTGCCCTTTATGATATACAAACCGCAGAAGCCTTTCATTTTGTGTAACATAACGGAAATCCAGGCCGTTATCTATCAAGACCAGAATTTTCCTACAACAGAGTATCTTGGGCGATTGCAAAATAACGGATATTTTATACGACAATATCTTCTATGAAAAACTCGGGCCAGCCAGCCGCTTTAATATACTTTTTGCTACTCTCCATAAGTGGAAATTTAAATGGTATGTGTTTTGTGCTATAATTTCCATCAACAATTCTTTTAAAGGTGTATTCGACAAATTCTACCCAATGCCCTAATTCATAATCTTGATAATCTTCATCAAGCATGCCCGAGCCTTCGCTTAAGTAGAATATTTTCAATGCTGTTCCTAACTCACACTTTGGATGGTTTAATATAAGATAAGGCACTTCAAGACCATCATCCCAATTATAATTATCAACAAACCCATCTAATGTATATTCATCACACTGCTCATTAAATAAGTCGGAAGAACCTAATGATTCTAATATAACAGCTGCTACTTCCTTACTTTCTTTCGATTCAAAATAAAATTCATTCATTTTATCATTCCTTTCAATTAACCTTCTATTCTCTTTACTACAACTTCATTGTTTTTAAACTATCAACAATTTAGCGAACGTAATTCTTCCGCATTCCTTAAACGTTCCTCAAACATCTCATCATAGCCAGCTTGGTTATCAGTCCAGTCGATCCCATTACTCCAATGATTTTTATATAGATCAATACCTTCTTGATTTAATGTCCGTAGATTCTTCAGTAAATTATTTACCATTTGTCTTGACCCACGTTTGCTAAGTCCCATATTCTTAATAGCTCTGATTTGCTTTGCCACTGCGTCTGAATAGTACTTATGTCTTCTTACAGTTTACGCAAAAAACCAGAATTTCCCTACAACAGAGTATATTGGGTAATTGCAAAACAACGGATATTTTATACAACAATATCTTCTATGAAAAACCCGGGCCAGCCAGCCTCTTTAACCCGAATTATTCATGGCACAGCCGTGAGAACGACCGAAAGTCACATAATTACT
>MJGMH2__coassemble_808_pt1 | contig 98229 bp, 89 predicted proteins | sample MJGMH2__metabat2_low_PE_014 | metagenome-assembled genome bin MJGMH2
CCCTATCCTCCCAGACCGGTTCCACCACCCCCCAGACCACCCCAGCCTCCCAGGCCGGTTCCACCGCCTCCCAGACCGCCCCAGCCTCCCAGGCCGGTTCCACCACCTCCCAGACCGCCCCAGCCTCCCAGGCCGGTTCCGCCGCCTCCCAGACCACCCCAGCCCCCCAGGCCGGTTCCGCCGCCCCCCAGACCTCCCTATCCTCCCAGACCGGTTCCACCGCCTACCCCAAGGCCATCTTGGTTGAGAGATATGATTAAAGTGCTTTTACTCAATGAGATGTTTAACCGCAGATGCGCAAGAGGAATATGCAGATAAGAATGTCTTGTAAAATTTAGAAAAGATTAAGTTGTAGTTTTTCTGGTTATTATATAAAATAAAAGATAGAAAAATAACCTGTTAAAGGAATGCAAGTACACATATGAAAAAGACACTACAGAAAGCGGGAATTTTATTCCTGATATTTATCATAGCAATTATTGTTTATTTTATCAGTGCAAGAAATATAATGGAGAAAGAGACGACTGTGTATACTTCTATGGATGAGGCAACGTTACCTGTAATATACACAGAACTTGGTGGAATACAGATGAATGGGCTTCACGGCTATATGCAGGAAATGGGGAATCAGGCAGCCAGAGATACTATCTCTGTGCTGCCTGAAAACCGGGATTTGAATTTGAGCATTTCAGAGTATGGGACGACGATCACCGGAATTAGCTATGAGATTCGTAATCTGTCTATGGATCGGCTCATTGAACGGACGGAGGTAAAGGACTGGAACAGCTCAAATGGGATAACCACAGCTGCCTTGCCCATTCAGAATCTTCTGACAAAAAATGAAACTTATCTGCTGACTCTTATTCTTAAGACGGGAGAAAAGGAAATATTTTACTATACCAGGATTATATGGCCGGATAATTCATATGCCTATGACATGGTAAAGCTGGCAGATGAGTTTTCCAGAAAGAGTATGGACTATAATCAGGCCAGGGATTTGACTTCTTATCTGGAGACGAATAACACGGAAGACAACAGTTCTCTGGGACATGTAACCATCAGAGCCAGCTTCAATCACCTTACCTGGGATGGACTTTCAGCGGAAATGCAGGGGGATCCGCAAATAATCCTTCAAGAGTTTGATGGAATTATGGGACGGATTCAGGTGCTTTATAAGGTTCTTCTTACACAGGAGGATGGAGAACAGATTCTGGTTGATACAGAGGATAATTTTTCCATGAAGTGGAATGAAAAGAGAATTTACATGATGAACTATGAACGCAATGCCAATGAACGATTTACAGGTAGTGAGAAATCCTATTCCGGCAAGCGGATTCTTCTGGGAATCAGCGGCGATAATCGGGTTCATACCATAAAAAGCTCTGATTCCAGATATATGGCCTTCCAGGTGAATGGAGATCTGTGGTGCTATGATCAGAAGGACAAAGAAATGATTCGAGTATTTACCTTTGACAGCAGCCGGGATGATGGGGTCAGAAGTAATTATAAAAAGCACGATGTGAAAATTATGTCTGTGGGAGAAGAGGGAAATGTAGACTTTCTGGTATATGGTTATATGAACCGGGGGCCCTATGAAGGCCGTATGGGAGTGGTATATTATCGGTATATAGCAGAAGAAAATACAGTTAAGGAACAGTTTTTTATTCCTGCTGTTGAATCCTTTGAGAGGATACGGGAGGATGTAAACCGTTTGTCTTATCTGGCTCCTAATAATATGATGTATCTGATGCTTGGTGGAAATGCATATGGAATTGAACTTACCAGCAATGAGTTTATTGTGATGGCTCAGGGGTTGACAGAGGGAACCTTTGCAGTGAGCAGTGATGGCAGTCGTTTTGCCTGGCAGGAGGGAGAGAATCCCTATGAGTCAGAACGAATTCATGTGATGGATTTTAATACAGTAGGGAAGCAGGAAATAGTAGGATCTGAGAATGATTATGTGAGAGTGCTGGGATTTGTAGGAAATGATTTGATCTATGGACGAAGCAGCTCCCAAGACGTATGGATGGCAAATGGACGTATGAAGGGAATTCCCATGTATGCAATGTATATCGTAGACAATCAGATGCAGGTACAAAATGAATACAAAAGAGATGGGATCTACATCTCAGAGGTTTCGGCGAAAGATGGAAGAGTTCATCTTAAGCGTCTTGTAAAGACAGGTGAAAATCAGTATATGTATCAGGATGAGGATACCATTGTTTCGAACCAGAAGACAGATACCAATTCTATGAAGGGAATTGGGTGGTATGCTTCCAAAGAAAAAGGAAAAGTGTACTTTGTCCAGGCAGATGACGAGATACAGGGATCCAGTGTAAAGGTATCAGCTCCCAAGACATTTTCCTATGAGGATACAAGTGTATTGGATGTGGATGGTGAAAAAGGGGATCAGGAAGATGGAGGAATGATCTTCTATGCCTATGGAGGAGGCCATTATATTGGTGCCAGCAGAAGTTTTTCTTCTGCTGTGGAGATGGCCTATGATCAGATGGGATATGTGACGGATCATAATCAGCATATTGTGTGGGATAGAATTGACAGAAGGAATGCCAGAACCATCAAGTCTCCAGTGGATGCATCCAAGGAAATTACAAAATATTTGGATTCTTTCAGGGGAAGCAGACAATATGAAAATGGAATGATTTTGATTGACGGTGGAGGCTGTTCTTTAAATCAGGTGTTATATTACATGGGAAAAGGAATTCCAGTGATCGCCTACGTGGAGAATGGGGAATATGTGCTTTTGACAGGATACGATCAGTACAATATTTCTCTTTATAATCCCAAGACACAGGAGTCCTGGAAGATGGGTCTGAATGATGGGGGGGAGTATTTCCGAATGCTGCAAAATGATTTTATCTGTGCTTTGTCTGTGGAATAGGTGTGTGTTTTCTAACCCCTTTTCCTTTACAAATGCAATGAATGTTGGTATAATTGAATGAGCTGTAAATAGAATATGAACAAATATTTAAGATTTACTTAGGATCAGCAGATTTTGTAGGAAGATTGGCTGACTGTCTTGGAGAGGACAGATACAGTTTGTTCATACAAGTATCAGAGGTGTGGAATGGAACAATATATAATCAAGGGTGGTAATCCGCTGGTAGGAGATGTTACCATAGGTGGAGCCAAGAATGCCGCACTGGGCATTCTGGCTGCTTCTATCATGACAGATGATGATGTAGTGATCGATAATTTACCTGATGTAAGGGATATTAATGTACTGCTGGAGGCAATTCAGGAGATTGGGGCGCGAGTTGAGCGAATTGACCGGCATACTGTGAGGATCAATGCACGTGATATTAAGGAAGTGTCTGTGGATGACGAATATATTCGCAAGATTCGTGCTTCCTATTATTTCATAGGCGCTTTATTAGGTAAGTATAAGAGCGCTCAGGTTCCACTTCCAGGGGGATGTAACATCGGAAGCAGGCCTATCGATCAGCACATGAAAGGGTTTAAGGCATTAGGCGCAGAGGTTTCCATTGAGCGGGGAGCAGTGATTGCTCATGCCATTGATTTAGTGGGGAGCCATATTTATCTGGATGTGGTATCAGTAGGGGCAACCATTAATATTATGATGGCAGCTGCTCTGGCGGAGGGACAAACCATCCTTGAGAATGTAGCCAAGGAACCCCATATTGTAGATGTGGCTAACTTTTTAAACAGTATGGGAGCTAATATTAAGGGAGCCGGTACAGATACCATTCGTATCAAGGGAGTATCCAGACTTCATGGGACAGAATATTCCATCATTCCGGATCAGATTGAGGCAGGAACCTTTATGTGTGCGGCAGCAGCAACCAGAGGGGATGTAATGGTAAAGAATGTAATTCCCAAGCATCTGGAAGCAATTTCTGCTAAGCTGATGGAGATGGGCTGTGAAGTGATTGAATTTGATGATGCGGTGAGAGTAGTAGGAAAACCGAACCAGAACCATACAGATATTAAAACCCTTCCTTATCCGGGATTTCCTACGGATATGCAGCCTCAGATGGCAGTTACACTGGCTCTGGCGAGTGGAACCAGCCTGGTGACAGAGAGTATTTTTGAGAATCGGTTTAAGTATGTGGATGAATTGGCGCGGATGGGAACCAGCATCAAGGTAGAGGGAAATGTAGCTGTGATTGACGGGGTGAATCTTCTGACAGGAGCTCAAGTGAATGCTCCGGATCTTCGAGCGGGAGCTGCCCTTGTAATTGCAGGACTGGCTGCGGAAGGCTATACTATAGTAGATGAAATTGGATATATACAGAGAGGCTATGAGACTTTTGAGGAGAAGCTCCAGGGATTGGGAGCCATGATCGAGAAGATTGATTCTGAGAGAGAGATTCAGAAGTTTAAATTGAAGGTAGGCTGATAAAGAATATTAGCGGGAACTGAATAAAAGGAGGATAAGTAAAGGATACTCTTTGTGATATCCTTTACTTATCCTCCTTTTTGGTTTATAATGACTATATCATTTTATTATAAATAGAGGAGGATTGTGAAGTATGACCATAAGGTTAAAAAAAGGATTTTTGTCTCTGGTTTTTACTATGACACTGATGGTTTCTCTTGCCATGGGAATGGTTGCCTATGGCGCAGATCAGAAGATCGTGATTCTCTATACCAATGATGTTCACTGTGGTGTGGACGACAATATTGGTTATGGTGGATTGGCTCTCTATAAGAAATCAATGGAGAAGGAAACCCCTTATGTAACTCTTGTAGATGCAGGAGACTCCATCCAGGGAGCTCCCATTGGCACCTTATCCGACGGAGGATATATAATTGACATTATGAATCAGGTTGGATATGATTTTGCTGTTCCTGGAAATCACGAATTTGACTACGGAATGGATCGTTTCATGGAACTGTCAGGAAAATTAGACTGTGGTTACTTTTCCTCTAACTTTTTAAGGCTGGAAAATGGAGCTCCTGTATTTGCACCTTATAAGCTGTTTAACTATGGAGATACAAAGGTAGCTTTTGTAGGTGTTTCTACTCCGGAGAGTTTTACCAAATCTACTCCATCTTATTTTCAGGATGAAAGAGGGAATTATCTTTATACCTTCTGTGAGGATGAAAGCGGACAGAGATTGTACAGCCAGGTTCAGTCTTCTGTGGATGCGGCCAGAAGGGAAGGTGCAGACTATGTAATACTTGTGGGACACCTTGGCAATGAGGGAGTAATGGAGCGTTGGTCATCCAAGGCTGTGATAGGAAATACAAGAGGAGTGGATGCTTTCATTGATGGACATTCCCATGAAATGGTTCCTTCACAGAATGTTCCTAATCAAGATGGAAAAGACGTGATTCTCACACAGACAGGCACTAAGTTAAACAATATTGGTAAAATAACCATTGGAACTGAGGGGGGAATTACATCAGAGACGATTTCCCAGGTTCCTGCTGAACATACAGTGAGAGATTATGTGGTGCGTGAAGGTGATTCTTTAAAGAAAATTGCCAAAAGAGAATTGGGCTCCTATGATGGATGGAGGGAGATATACAATAGCAATTTGGATAAAATAAAGAACCCGGATTTTCTTCCTGTAGGAATTCATCTGGTGATTTCAGGGGATTCTGTAATCAATGGGAATGGAAAAGCAGTGGACTACAATACAGATCAGTTTATTAAAAAAATACAGAGTCAGTACAGTGAAACATTAAATACTGTTTTAGGAACAACATCCTATGAGTTAACGGTTATGGATCCATCCACAGGGGAAAGAAGAGTTCGATCAGGCGAGACGAACCTGGGAGATTTGGCTGCAGATGCATACAGAATTCAGCTTGGCGCAGAGATTGGACTGTCCAATGGAGGTGGAATACGAAGCAATATAAAATCTGGAAATATTACTTATAATGATACTCTGGCAGTATTTCCATTTGGAAATATGGGATGTGTTTTGGAAGTAAAAGGGCAGCAGATAAAAGATGCTCTGGAGATGGCTTCTAAAGATTATCCTCAGGAGAACGGAGGATTTTTACAGGTGTCAGGACTTACATACACCATTGACACTTCCATCAGCTCCAGTGTAAAGACAGATGATAAGGGGAATTTTCTGAGCGTAAGCGGCCCCTATCGTGTAACAGAGATTATGGTGGGAGATTCCCCTCTGGATGTGGATAAAACTTATACAGTAGCTTCCCACGGCTATATGCTGAAATCCGGAGGCGATGGAATGACAATGTTTAAAGGTGCAAAAGTGGTAAAGGATGATGTTATGGTAGATGTGGATCTTCTCTCTGCATATATTCAAAGTCTGGGAGGAGCTGTGACAGCTGACTATGGAGATCCGGCAGGTCAGGGAAGAATCAAAATTAAATAAGTGACCCTTATTAATAAAAGGGAGAATCTGATGAATTACATTGGGTTCTCCTTTTTCCGTGATGGGGTATGGAATCTGGGGATATGACTCTCAGGAAAATGCATGAATGAATAATTTGTTAACAATATGTTCTGAGAGCAGATATTGCATAAGAAATATTGATTTTTTGGAGAAAATCAAATAAAATCATCTTTAAAATATCTCTTATTACGAACTTGTTCATAGTCTGCTCATTTATGTGTATGTCGTGATATGCCTAGGATCGGAGGGTGCCAGCCTGAGCGAGGAGTATGCTGTATAAAAAGGCATCCATTAAGAAATTTCCTCTGTTGGTTTGAACTGTATGAAACGTTTAAAACTTTTTCATCTTTTCCAATTTTCTCAACTTTGGAAGAATTTCTCAAGATGCGAGTTATTTACCTGATACAATTAAACGGTTATTCCCATCATACCTTCTTCGGATCTCATAGCCTCCCGGGTTATACTCTGCCGTTATATTCCCATTTTCATCGTACTCATACCAGGTGATGGCTTCTTTCACCCTGCCATTTCCCTCGATTCCTTCCTCCTTTCAGATGAGCCGGCCGTTTTTATTGTAGTGGTAATGGCTCCTTCTGTAGACCCCTTCCTCTATCACCTCTTCCTTCCAGGTAAGATTCCACAGGAAGTCATACCCATACCTTACTCTTGCTCCGTACCCATCTTCCACTTTCTCTAGATGGTTGTTCTCATTCAATATGCCACCCATTACCAATTATCATTGATATCTTCCTCAACTTCTTTCAGAAATGACAACAAATCTTCCCTGATCTGAAGGATCCGCCCTTCCTTACTCTGAATCTCCAGCTCATTCCCCAGAGGGGTGGTGTGCCCCTAAACCTTCCTTCCCATAGGTGAAGGTAAGGCACTGGCGGTTGGGATATTTCACCTCCTTTAGACGTCCCTTCCGGTCGTACACACAGGTGGTGTGCTCCATTACATGCGTTAGGAAGAAGGTACCCGATTCTGTTTGACAGGTCAGGGAAAAATGGCTGCTTCCTGTTGTTTCGGCTGTTCCTGCTTCTGCCGTTCCCTCCTTCCACTCAAAGAGCAGGGAATGCCCTGTGATGGTGCTCAGGTGCACTCTTCCCTTCCCGGATGGCTCCCGGTAGAGCCTGCTTCCATAGGGGAAGATCTATCCCTTCTCCATCCCACTGTCACTCCTAACTCCGGATATGACCATAATAACTATTACAACCAACCATTTAATTGTAAATACTTATCAGGGATTCGTAATTCCAATGCCTCCTTTAGTTCGTGGAATAATTTATTAAAATCTGCTTCATCCCACCATTTTTGCGAATTTTCTAATGATATTATTCTTGTTCCAAAACAAATATTATATCCTATTTTACCCATGTCATAGTTAAAAATAATCGGGAAATATTCATAAGCACTAAACTCAATCGAGAAAGATTTATGATTTACATTATCAATTAAATCTTTAATAATAAAGTCCTTTACCCTATTCTTGAAATAAACACACATCTCATCAATAATATAACCTGACATTTCGTCAACATTTTTATTTTGCATACCAATAATCTCCTATCTGTTTTAATCTTGTAGATCCATGATTACTTTGTAAATAACTCCATTCATCACCTAATGGAGTACCACGCCATTCTATCGGATTTTGTGAAAACCGAATCGTTTTTCCCTGTGCAACTGCATCATCTAATCATGCTCTAATACTATAAGTCAATATCTAAACATTTTCCTTCAATATTTTCAGTGAAAATATTTTCTTCCTCTGATATTACTTTTTTTAATTTAAAGAGCTGAATTTTTGACAACGGTACTTTAAATTCAATTTCTCCTCTTTGATATTTTCCTGTTAATATTGAATCATATAATTTTTTTATAAAAGAAGACCATTGGGGTAAATTAGCATTATCAGATTTGTCTTCTAAATAACTTAATCCATCAGCTCTATAAAAAATCAATAATGCTATGCTCAAATCACATTTCGCATTATCTAAAACTGTTTGTGGAATATAAAATCCATTGTCCCAATTATAATTATAAGCAAACACATATAAAACTTCTTGGTCTTCCGTTTGAAAAATAACTTTTTTCGCTTCATCATTATCAGCATCGTACAATAATGACTTTACATTTGAAATTTTATTTTCATCCATAACCATACCTTATCCTGAATTATTCACGGCTGTGCCGTGAAAGTGGCTAAAAGCCACGTGATTACTGTATTTAAGCTGTTTATTATATTTCATCTGCCAAGTGAATAGAAAAGAGACCTAACTTGTGATAAAATTGAGGTGTCCAAAGTCTCAAAATTCACGAAAGAAAGGGTCTATCTATGGATATTTTAAACACCTTTACGCTGAAAAGCAATAAACAGATTAAAATAAATTTTAACGGAGGTGATTTGTCCTCCGATGCAGGTCTTCTACAATGAAAACCTGGTACTTATGGAAAGCAGGAAGGGAAAGGCTTCAACTTCCATTATCAGGCACACGGATATCATCCGTTGCTTTGCTATGATGGTCTGACCAGGGATCTGCTGAAGGCAGAGCTTCGTGATGGAACATTCTACTGCAGCAACGGTGCTGATACATTTATGGAACCCCTTTTTCAGGAATATTTGGAAAGAGACATCAAAGCTTATCTTCATGGAGACAGCGGCTGCTCATCTCCTAAGCTTTATAAAACATGTGAGATGAATGGCTGCTCCTATGCCATCCGCTTAAAACAGAATTCGTCACTCTTTGCTCCGGCTTCGGATCAAGAGAAAGATTTATATAGAGCAACCAAAGAGGATAGGATCCGTTCTGCGGTAACTTATGGTGAGTTCATGTATCAGGCCGGTACATGGGAATATCCCGGACGTGTGGTCTTCAAAATCGAAAAACCATATGGTCAGTTGACACATTTGTATAGAGTTAATAAACGATTCAATTCAATATTAAAGATAGAGTTATTGACACCGACCGTATTAGCAGCGAGTTCCTTTAAACGAAGAAACTGCTGAATGTGCTGAATGGAAAACGTTCCTCCGGAAACACAACGAAGCTTATCGTATGATGCAGAATTCATGTGTGCCATTTTTTCGGCAGAACCATAGTTTTCAAGCAAATACAAAGCTGTCTTGGAAAGACGTTCATTAAAAAACGGCTTAAATTCCGGAAAAGTAGGATCTGGAACATTTGTAATCTTTACAAGATAAAAAGAGCGCTGACGAATCAACCTGTCTCGCAAACGAGTTAGTGACTTTAAGGAATAAGAGTGGTAAAATCCTTTTAAATGGGGTTTGTACTCAACCGTCATTCACCAACGGGCTATTGACTCACAGTCAGCAGAGTCGGTTTTGGTTCGCCTTAAGGTCGTAGACTTTTTGTATTCCCTGATAAGAACCGGATTAACTTCCATGAAGCTGTGGTGGGCATTTTCAAGGAAAAGTTCAAGATTGAGGGCATAATGGGCTGTTGATTCAAACCCTATTTTTATATCTTCGGGATTGGAGAGAGAATTAAGAGTAGTAAGCAGATGCTCAAATCCATCTTTATCATTGGCAATGGTAAATTTGGCAATAATCTGCTGAACCGCAGCAGAAATGATGCAGCAATCATGTTTGTACTTGGAACTATCAATTCCAACAAAGTACATTGACATAGAAATATACCTCCTGAATTAGTATTTAGATACTGAAGTCTTCCACAGAGAATTCGGCTGTGTAAACACGTAAATAGAAACGTCAAGCGTTAACAAACTAATTACCGGTAATAGACGAAAAGCTGTGGTCTGAGACACCTCCGAACAGTCAAAGCTGTAGTAAAATAGAAACAGATCCACAGTGCCTTTTCAAACTATATCAGAGATGGAGAAAAATACCCGGATTATTCCGGGAGAAAGGAAAAATCCAATTACCATCTAAGATAATTGGATTATACGAGTTAAAATGAATAAAAGAAGATATGGGAAAAAATGTTGTTTAGGAATAATTTTTGTTTTGATAGTAATTTTAAGTTTTTTTTATACAGTTTTAAATAGCATGGAGAAAGAGCAGAATTTGCACATAAGAAATGAAGGATACTCTTTATACAGAGAAAGAAATGAAAGTAATGAAAGTAATATATACAGTGTAACAGTAAATTTTCCGCAACTTGAAGATGCGGGTGATTCGGATATAGATATAAATAAAGTGAATTTGCTGATAAAAGATGCTGCATTTTCTCTATATGGAGAAACATCTGAGGAAGCGATTACGAGATTGAAGGGAGAGGTGAAGGATCTCAATGCTTATGCAGGAGACGTAATTAATTATGTTATCCTACAGTTGGAAAATAATTATATAAGCTTGGCTTTTTCTATAGACTCGTGTGTGGGGGGACCATCTTATATGCACCAATATCTCGTTACGATCAATATGGAAAAGGGGGAGTACATTTATTTTAGTGATTTGGCAGATCTAGATAAGGTACAGGAAGTTCTGCAGATGGGAGATTTTAAGGTATATGCAGGAACGTATAGTCTATTTAATGAGGAGGACGCACATGATCCGGATGTGATTCATGGTTTTGTTGAGACATTTAAAGAACAAATTCGTGTAAGTACAACGGAAGGAAGTTTTGACCGTTTTAGTAGTCAGAATATTGGGTTGGACAAACAGTATTTATATATTTATTTCCCTTCTGAAGACAGAATGTCTTTTCATGGATACTATATCTTAAGTGTTCCTAGAAATCTGTTAGATTAGGTATCATGAAATACACAACAATAGGAGTTATACCTGATAATATATTGAAAATATCATATGAAAATCAAACTAAGTCATCTATTAATGTTACAAATGATTATTTGTTAGAAAAAATAATAGTTTATGATGGAGTTTTTAATTATGAAAACTAAGTTTTTAACAATAAAAAGGAATAGATTGGTAAAGATATGGTTTGTTTTATGCGTTTTTGTTATTGTTTTGAGTATAGTGTTTCGGACTTATGCTTATAGATTAAAAAAAGAAAATGAGGAAAAAGTTGTTCAACTATATTCTGAATTTTTAGAAGGAAAAGTTAAGATAGGAGATGAGAGCATTTATGATATCATAATACCGACAGGGGAGCCGGATAGGCGTTATCATACGGAGTATACGATATTGGATTCTAATGGGGACAGTGTTCCGGAACTACATATTCGCAATGCGCACAGATATCTGATTTATTCATGTAAAGAGGATGAGCTGTTTGCATTGAAAGGATTTTTTTCAGATCCATGGTATTATAATTTGTTGGATGATGGGACAATTCTATTTATGTCGGAGATAGGAAATACGATGGGAGATTATTTTTACCACTTCAGATTAGATATGTCAGGGAATATAACAGATGAATTACGATTTTATTGGAATGATATAAACGAAAACTGTAACATTGATAGGGAAGATGAATATGTAGTTGATGGTGAAACTTGTAATATGCAAGAGTGGTATGAAAAAACAAAGGCATATATTTATATGGATAATAAGGGAAGAAATCAAATATGTAATCAAGCTGAATGGAATGTACTTTGTGATGAAAGGTAACAAAGAATGAAAAACGATAGGAAGAAAGTGCTTTGTAAAATAAGTTCAGCTTTAGCTGTAATAGGATTCGTATTTTTTTATGGTTGTTTCGTGGAGATATGCAAAATTTTGAAATGACAGAGGAAGAAGCGGCAAAGGTTGTTTTTTCTTACATATATTCAGATTGTGACTATGATTATGACGCAATGGTTATTTCCACTATGATACAGCAACAAGTGATATATTTATACCAAACGCCGGGACAAAATGACTTGAAGTATGAAATGTTACAGAGCAAAGGTATGACAGAAGATGAACAATATTATGTTTTTGCGCACTATACATGTTATGAAACAGATTTTCTTTCACAAGGTTTTTATGATGAATATCACACGGATTATGCTGTCAATAGAGAGACAGGAGAAGTTCCGACTTTCGATACTAAATGGTCTGAAGAACCGTGGCGTGGAAGATATCCTGATTGCATGTGTAGATGGTCTGACAGGTTTTCCTCAGGCAATTGAAGCCGTTTTCCCAGATACTGAGATCCGGCAGTGTATCATTCATTAAATTCGGAATACGACAAAGTTTGTTTCTTACAAGGAGTCCAAGCCCCTGATGGCTGATCTGAAGCGTGTATATGCAGCTCCAACAGAAGAAACCGCATTGGCTGAACCAGATCGCTTTCACGAAAAATGGAGCGGAAAATACCCAAAATCGCAAAATCCCGGAGAGATAACCGGGTGAATCTTTCGACTTATTTCAAGTATCCGGAAACTGCATTATAATACAAGAAAGGGCAGAACCTCAAAAATCAGTTCTGCTCAATGTAACGAATGACATGTCTTATGTCAGTTTTTTCAGTTTTGTTTAATTTTCAGTTTTGTGTAAACTTGATATTAAAAATCTGATTATCCGCATAAATACAGGATTTAAGTACTATTCATCAATCAAAAAATAACCCTTTTACCACGAATTTATAATGACTGAATGAGCCTTCATTTTTACATTTTTTTCTCAAGCATACTGCTGATAATGATTAAAATAATCGGCTGAATTGTAATAATACTTCCGACAACAATAGCTGGAATGGTGTAATCTAAACAAATAAATATAACGGTTGCCACACCTAACAGTATTATATTAAACATATTTGTTATATTCCCCGCTTTTTCTTTAATTATGATGTTCCGTTCATCCATAACATTGATTTTGTAGTCTGTATCATTTTTCATCATTTTATCATGCAAAATTTGAACATGAGAAACACCAAAAACGGCACTGAATAAAATGGCGAGTCCAATATCTACCATTTTAGGAAAATCTGTAACCAAAATTATGACAACCAAAAACAATGAAACAATATAACCGATATACCAAATCTGACCCTTATTTTTCATCTTCACTTTCCTCCTCATAGATAAAAATTTCTTCAATGCTCATTTGAAAATACCTTGCAATCTTAAATGCCAATATAATAGAGGGATTATAACGTCCATTTTCTAAAGAACCTATTGTTTGACGAGATACTTCAAGAGTAGAAGCTAAATCTTCTTGCTTAATACCTCTTTGTTTTCGTAATTCTTCCAAACGATTTTTCACAATATGCTCCTTTCTGGAAGCTATGGAAAGTTTACTTTCCTTTTGTGTTTTTATGATACTCCTGTAAGTATGAAATGTCAAGTAAACTTTCCGTATAAGTTTTTGTTTTGTAATCTTCCGGTTACTATCCTTATGACACATTAACACATTTATCCTTATTTCCTCTTGTCCACCACAAACAGAAAAGAAAAAGCCCTGTCAAGAGCCTGCCACTTCTTCAGAAGTGGTGCTTGCATTCTTGATCTGGGCTTTTTGTTTTCTGTATCTTTTCACAAGAGGAAAAAGGCTGCTCGTCCTCGTTATCAAAATGGCTGTTCTTCAATACTTCCCGTAACAGGTCCATGGAATATCTTTTGTTTCTAAGTATTTGTTGAATGCCTGTCCGGAAACATGAAGCACTCTGCAATCAACATCAAGCTTTACAGACTGTGCTTTAAATTCGTTATCGTAAGATTTTGCTTCCGTGCCATAGGTTGTTTCTCCTGTTCTCGTATTAACTATGATTCTATCAAAATCCTTGAGAATAGGGTATCAATTTTTATGATACAACATCAATCCATTCATAGTCAAAAATATTTATACCGAATAAAGTTGCATTTCCATCCAACCCTGTTATTGTATGCAGACATGTTGGTGTCGGCTCCTTATATCGTTTCACTTGCATCCTCCAGACCAAATAGATTAGTTACTTTGTAAGGTTATATAAATTTCTCTATGCTACTTTTCTGATTTCAACTTCAAGATTCGTTTTCCTTGCCTACAATGAGCAGAGGAAAGCTATATACCATCAACTACTCATTTTATTGATTGTATCACGTTCATTTGTTTCGCCCATTATCCAGTTTTTTCCTTGTAATAAAATAAATGCCTAAAAGTACCGATTCTGAAACGATTAGAAATGCAAACAGCATTGGAAAATCAGGCCAAGAATGAGCTGTTATTAGATTTGTCAATTCTACAACAGGAATAATAAGTCCTAACCATTTATTTTTTGCTTTGCTTAACCTGTATTGCAGGTATAAGGTACCAACAGTAATGGCAATTCCAATAATAGACCATACCCCTGCAATTATTAACCATCCTAATCCTTGCCCCATAGGTTCTATAATTACCTCCCAAGCTAATATAAATTTCATTTAAGCAACCTTTTTCAAGTACTACCTAATCACTAAAATAATCATTGCATAAAATCATAATATGATTTATAGTATACAGTTTTAAGGACGAAAAATCCACCTATATTTTGTTAATTTCACAAAATCACCTCTTTACCTTTGTTTAGACTATCGTTTTCCTCCCTTTTTTAGTGCAAACTCCATCGTGAAATTCACAAACTGCCCACCAGTATCATCAATCACCGCCGCACAGTCATAGGTATTGCCTGTCTTTTCAGAATGTCAGCTTTTCAGCGGCACTTTTCCGTTTTTCAAAAGCTCGGTGACAATCGCTTTGGTTACGGTCTTTTTCTTTGCGGTGAAAAAGCGGTTTTCTTTCCAAAAGGAAAAGCTGCAAGCCTTGTTAGAACAACAAAAGCCCTTTTTATTCTCGGTAACAGCACCACCACAACGAAGGCATTTTCCCACACTTTCACGGTCAGAGGGAAAGAGAGTGTCAGTTCCCTGAATCATTTCACAGGTCTTTACAAGGGAAGATGTCATATCCACAATCTCGGACAGGAACGCATCGGCGGTCATCAGTGGGGACTGCACCTGTTCGGGCAGTACGGTAATGAGGGCTGTTCCTTTGTGGGTGGCGGTGAAATACTTGGTTTTCTTATTGCCCTTTCTTTCTGCAAGCCCCGATTTAATCAGCTTTTCCAAAATGCCTGCTTTCGTTATACGCCACCTTGACTTTCGGATGCTTCTGCTCCGCTTCACACCTTTTCTCCCACTCATGGAAAGGCGTGTTTCCGTCCCAGAGGAATCTTATGACTTTCTCGCAGGTCTTCCCAGTTACTGCCTTTTCTGTTCTTCTCCCAAAGGAGTCATAGACGTTATTATAAAATTACCATTGCACCAACTTTATGAGGTCCCTCATAAATGATAAATTCTGCATTTCGCTTTAGTAGATTAGTTTGTTCAATATCTTCAAAGAAAAAGTATACCTCACATTTATCTATCATCTCATTCTGCATTGGATGCTCTCTATCAAATTTAATGGCGATACTCCAAACACTTCCGTCTTCCAGTTCTATAGTTGGGTAGTATTCCGCCCCTTTTGGTGGCGTTTTTCTTCCTCCATCATCTTCTGAAAACCAAAATATCATTGCTTTTTTCATCCACTATATCTCCCTAAAACTTATTGTGCACGATCAACTCTTATGGAATTACGACTTTTTATTTCAACCGAACTACTATTTAGGTCTGCAATCTCAAACCTTGTGTTCAGCTTGAGGAAGGTGGAATGGATGTGGGTTTCTTCCCCTATCTGCACCCGGTCTTTACCTGCCAGCGCAGCATCTCCTGGGGCAGAAGTGCTCCTCCCAGAAGGGAGGGATGCAAAGTAAGCTCTTCCATAGCTCCTTTTGTAATCGGGGATCAAAAAGGACTGGAAGACACTGGCAAGGCGGAGGAGAAAGTCAGGGATGAGCGCTCCCTGGGTGAGAGAGTCCTTTAGCTCTGCTCTGGGGTATCGTTTTAATACCTTGTCCATCACCTAACGGTAGGTGGATTCCAGGTTTAGAAAGGTCTGGCTTACCGGGAAAAGCCCCCATTCACTGGTGTGGGAAAGAGCCTCTAGCTCCAGGTAGTGCAGTCCTTTTAGGGGAACCATTGCGGTTGACATCACCCTGCCCTGAAATAGTAAGTTACCCATGCCGGGGACGTCCTCCGGGAGATATCGTCATTCTGGATTTTCACGTGTAATTTCCCCAAATTGAAAAGCCTGGCGGGGTAGCCAGGCTTTTCAGGAGAAGGTATTTCGTTTCTTATGGGGTGTAGCAAAAACTATATAATGTATTGGGGGGGTTACGTTTATTATGATAGCATAAAACAGAAAAAAAGTGTGCACAAAGATAAAAATTTTCGCACACACTTTGTAGTCAAAACTAACAACACTTTCACTCAGCGGATGAAAATAGGGACTCAAATTCCTGCTGATTAATCTTCTCCTTTTCAATCAGCAAAGCGGCACAGGCATGAAGCACAGAATCATGCTCCTTAATAATCTCCCTGGCCTTAGCATAGCACTCATCAATGATCCTCTTAACCTCACTGTCAATGGTGTCTGCCACTTCATTCCCATAAGACTTAGTGTGTGCCAGATCCCGTCCGATAAACACCTCACTCTCGTCTCCACCGTACTGAATCATTCCCACCTTATCAGACATACCATACTGAGTCACCATAGCTCTGGCTGTCTGAGTGGCCTGCTTAATATCCTGACATGCACCTGTGGTAATATCGTCAAACACCAGCTCTTCTGCAATTCTGCCGCCTAAATCCACCATAATATCCTGCATCATGCGGCCTCTTGTGTTAAATGTCTCATCCTTCTCAGGCAGGGGCATGGTATAGCCAGCTGCCCCTATCCCTGTAGGGATGATGGAAACGGTGTGAACCGGCCCCACCTCTGGCAGAACATGGAACAGGATTGCATGGCCCGCCTCATGATAAGCCGTAATTTTCTTATCCTTCTCGGAGATCACCTTGCTGCGCTTCTCAGCTCCAATTCCCACCTTCACAAAGGCTCGGTCAATATCGCTCTGCTGAATAAACCTGCGGTTCTCTCTGGCGGACAGGATAGCCGCCTCATTCATCAGGTTCTCCAGATCTGCCCCTGTAAATCCCGCAGTGGTCTGAGCCACTCTCCTGAGATCCACATCCTCTCCTATGGGTTTCTCCTTAGAATGAACCTTTAAAATCTCCTCACGCCCTTTTACATCAGGCCTTCCCACAGCTACCTTTCGATCAAAACGTCCCGGACGAAGGATCGCCGGATCCAGAATATCCACACGGTTGGTGGCTGCCATGACAATAATCCCTTCGTTCACTCCAAAGCCATCCATCTCAACCAGGAGCTGATTTAAGGTCTGCTCTCTCTCATCATGACCTCCACCCATTCCAGTTCCCCTGCGGCGGGCAACTGCATCAATCTCGTCAATAAATACGATACAGGGAGAATTTTTCTTGGCATCCTCAAACAGATCCCGCACACGGGAAGCTCCTACACCTACAAACATCTCCACAAAGTCGGAGCCGGAAATGGAAAAGAAGGGAACTCCTGCCTCCCCGGCCACTGCCTTGGCAAGAAGGGTTTTACCTGTTCCGGGAGGTCCTACCAAAAGCAGTCCCTTAGGAATTCTTGCTCCCAGACTGGTATATTTCTGGGGGTTCTTCAGAAAGTCCACCACTTCCTCCAGCTCTTCCTTCTCCTCCACCAAGCCGGCCACATTTCCAAAGTTCACCTTGCTGTCCCGGCTCATCCGGGCGCGGCTCTTTCCAAAGTTCATCATTCTGGCATTGGCCCCGCCACCTGCGGCATTGCGATTCATCACCATGAGAATAATGACCACCACAACAATGGAAAGGATGAAGGGAAGGATCATGGTCATCAGATAATTCTCCTGAGGAACATCCATCACTGTGTACTCCACGCCATAGTCATTTAACATTTTCTCTGCCGCTTTTACATCTGTAACGTAAAGCCGCTTTACGTCGCCGGTTGTCAGCGTTATTGTCACCTCTCCCGTAGGAGTCTGGGGGTTCTGGTGAAGCACCGCTTCTGCCGCCTGGCCCCCATCCAGCATGGCAATAAACTCCTGATTACTAACCTTATCCGCCTGTCTTGCATAGGGCAGCCGAACTGCCGCGGCGATTAAAATCAGCATCAGAAGAATAAATATAAAACCTCTAAATGTCTGCTGCTGTCTCAACGAATTGCCTCCTTAAACCTTGCATTCTAATTTACTTTCCATCCAGCTCCACCACGCCAATGTAGGGCAGGTTCCGGTATTTCTGGTCGTAATCAAGGCCGTAGCCTACCACAAACTCATCTGGTATGGTAAAACAGGTATATTCCACCTCTACCTGCTTCTTCACCCGGCGCTCCGGCTTATCTAACAGAGTGCACAGAGTGATGCTCTTTGGGCCTCTCTGCTTCAAAACCTCAATCAAGTAGGCCAGCGTTCTTCCGGAATCAATGATGTCCTCCACAATGAGTACATCTTTCCCCTCCAGAGGTTCATCCAAATCCTTCACAATTCGTACCACTCCACTGGACTCCGTTCCTGCCCCATAACTGGAAACAGACATAAAATCCATAGACACAGGCACTCTCAGACGCTTTGCCAGCTCACAGGTGAAGAACACCCCGCCCTTTAAAATACAGATAAGGTGAATCTCCCTCCCCTTATAATCTTCACTGATTTTTGCCGCTACTTCATTGATGCGCCTGTCAACCTCTTCCTCGGTGAGCAATACGCGAATCTTATCTGCCATCCTCTTATCCTCCGTCATGATTGTTCCTTTCTTCCGCCGGGCAAATAACCCGAACCTCAAATACACGCTTCGTATCCGTCCCAATCTTATAAAATTGGCTGATGCGGTAACCCAGAATCCACATCACATGGTTTTCATCTGCCAGAAGGGCAATCTCATCCCGCTTCTCCCTTGGTATCTTTTCATCAATCATAAACCGCTTTACTGTCTTACGGCTTCCATCTGACAAGGTAATAAAATCCCCTGTCTGTCTGGTTCTCACCATGGGCATACCTTTTATTTTATCACAATCGAACCATTTCGTATACATTTTTTTAGGAATTTCCATCCCTTTTTCATAGGAAAATATCTCCGTTTCTACCCTCGGAAGAAGGGAGGAGGGCAGTTCCTCCCGGGGCAGCTCCAATCCCAGCCACACTCCTTCATATTCTCTCCTTGCTATAAGACCGTAAGGAAGATTCACCTTCCTTCCCACCGATCGGCTAAAAAGCCCCATCACCTGCTGTACATGGCACTCCCCAATATCCTTCGACTGATGGGAAAGCTCCTTCAAAAGCTCCAGAAGAATGTAGGAGCAGATAATCTCAGGCTGAGACCGAAATTCCCTTGCAGGGATCCAGACTCCCCTTTTCTCCCCATCTTCTTCCACCGCAGGAATCGCCTGTTCCCCTTCTAAAGACTCCCCTTCCTTCATCTGGGGAAAAGGATCGGGTAAAAGGTCGACCCTTTTTACGTATCCATTCACCCAAAGGATCGCCTGTTCTCTTAAATACCCGTCAGCCTGCTCTGCCAGGCGCCCCAGGCGCAGTATATTCCCCACAGCCCCTGGATTTACCTCCTTCTCAATCTGAGGAATCAGTCTGTTGCGAATACGATTTCGGGTATAGTGATTCTCCCGGTTGGTAGAATCCTCCACAAAGGACAAATCCCGGTCTGACAGCCATCGAAGAATCTCCTCCCTCTTCCTGTCCAGAAGGGGGCGGATCACCCTTCCCCTCACATAAGGAATGCCTCGAAGACCGATTAAGCCGCTTCCCCGAAACAGATTGTGAAGAATGGTCTCCGCCTGATCATCCCCGTGGTGGGCTACAGCCACCCGTACCAACCCCAAATTTTCTTCCCGCTCCCATGCCGTGGCTTCCTTCTCAAAAGCCTCATACCTAAGACATCTGCCTGCCTCTTCCTCAGACATCCCCCTCTCCTTCGCCTGCCTTCTCACATCCACTCTTATCATATGACAGGGGACATTCAAAGCGGAACATAGTTTCTCCACAAATTCCGCATCTCTGTCTGCCTCTCCCTCCCGAAGGCCGTGATGCACATGAACCGCTCTAAGCTGAAGATGCAGGCTTGTCCTCATTTCCGCTAACAGCACTAAGAGGCAGACGGAATCTGCCCCTCCTGAAACTGCTGCAATCACCCGATCTCCCGGATCCAGCATATGATATTGTTCCACGGTTGCTCTGACCGTGGCCTCAAATCTTTCCATTGATTCCACCTGCAAGTCTGATTCTTATCCCATCATCCACTTCTATCATACTATGAGAGCCATGGCTGACAGACCCTTATTCTTATTATACTATACCTTCATTTCCCCCTCTATGCAAGCCCGCTGAGAAGAAAATTTAACTCCTCCTTCTCCACAGGCCTGCTGCCAGAACTGTCATATCATCCCTTGGAGCAGGGATACAGGATACAGCAAATTCCAAAATCCCATCTGCCAGCTCCTGGGGAGTCATATCCTCCAAATGTTCCAGAAACTCTTTCATAACCAGCTCTTTATCCTCTCCAGGAAGAGCGTCCAGCACTCCGTCTGTCACCATCACAACTTGATTTCCCTCCCACAGCTTCCTGGATATGAGCACAGGCTCCACTTCGTTCAGCACACCGACGGGAACAGCCCCTGCCTCCAATACCTCCACCCCCTCCTCACTGAGGATAAAAGTCGGAACAGCCCCCAGCTTCATCACCTCCAAAACCCCTGTGTGAAGATCAATACAGCTCACATCCAGAGTTGCCGGATGCTGCTCCGCCCCTGCCAGCAGAAGAACGGTATTTACCAGCTTAAGAGCTGCTCTGGTGGAAAATCCGGTTTCCAAAAGCTGCTCTGTCAGCTCCACCACCTGGCTGCTTTCCCTGTAGGCCGTCTCCCCGCACCCCATACCATCGGAAAGGCTCATAACCACCTGGTTGCCCTGACTCTCGCAAAAGGTATAATTATCCCCAGAGCATTTCTCCCCCTGTCTTGGAATTCCGGATGCACCGAACACAAGCCGGTAGCTCCCCTCCTCCAAAAACCTCACCGTTCCATACTGCCTGGTGATAATACTCCTGCTATCCTTTGCCGGACTCCATCTGGCCCCCTTCATTTCACAGCTCATAATCTCTGCTGCATCTCTGGCAGTGACACATCTTCCATTGCTGGTCTTCACTGTGAGAAATGCTTCCTTCTGCCCATTCTCATACTGAAGCATCAAAACCTTTCCCACTGTCATATGGTATTTCCGAAATTGCCTTTTTAATATGTAATCATACTCCTCTGAAATATCCGTAGCCTGATCGATCTGATGGGAAAATTCCTCCAATATCACAGACAACTCCCGAAATTGAGATACCACTGCATCCCTGCTCTCCAAAAATCGGTTCTTCCAGGACAGATTCATAGTGGCTCGTCCCAGATTTCGGTTCAGATGACTCAGGTATGCCTCCCCCTTCCTGCATCTGGTCTGGAACATCTGAGGCATGTCCTCAAAATCAATCCGCCCCTTCTGCTCAAAGGATCGCAGCAGGTAATACAGATAATAGCTGTCCTCCTTCTCACTGTCCGCATAGAGATTACATTTGCTGCAATCCTCGCATACCAGGGCAGCGGAGGCCTGCAAGGCTGACACACCATCCTCCCTGGTAAGCTGCCCCTGCCCCTCCAACTCATCGTCAAATGCTCTGGCCAGACGTCCCAAAGATTCAGCCATATCCCCTAATCTTCTGGCTGTATAATAACTTACATCTGCTCCAACCTTTACTTCTCTCTTTTTTGAAAACACAAAAAATCCCTCCTAGCTTCACGTAACATACAGTATACGCACCCGGAGGGGAAATAAATGTCACTTTATGCACCATTTTTTGAAAATCATTCGCCGCTTTTCGCCATCAGTGAGAGGGCTTTAGAAGAATCTCATCCGGCTTTACCAGCCCCAGCTTTTCCTTGGCCACTTCCTCTGCATACTGCTTGGTCTTCACATATACCTTGTAATCCTGAAGATCCTCCGTCCTCTTTTTCTCCGCCTCCACCTGAGCCATCAGATTCTCTTCCCGTATACGATAGCTATCATCGGACTGCTTTAAATTCGCACCCTTTATATTAATGGCAACAGCAAGGCTCATAACCACCATCGTAACCCCCATAATAGCCATGCGGTTTACCCATCGATCACGCCTTACGCGTCCCTTTCCTTCATAGGATCTCATACTATCTACTCACCAACTCTTCCCATATCCTGCTTCTTATTCTCAACAAATTCTTTCCTTCTGTCTATCATTCTAAAACATTTACCCAGCTTTTTCAAGCACTTAAAGAAAAATCTGCTAATCAGGCGGTCATATAAAATCATTCCTCCAAAAACCCCTGCAATCACATAAACCCTGAACACCCCGTCATTCTGTTCATACAAAAGAACAAATGTCACAAACCCTGCATAAAGCCAATAAAAAAAATCCTCCATCCCCATCCAAAAGGAACTATGTCTGATAACCAGCCGAAACACCCGCAAAGTGTCATAGGCCAGCATAAGCCAGGCCCCTGTCACCAAACTCAGCACCATCAGCCACCCTTCATACTGAACCCGAACACTCATCTCCAAAACCCCCTCGTTATGAGCACTTAACGTCTGTCTTTTAGACGTTTACGTGCGATACATGTCTCTGGCACTTGGCAGGCGTCCTTTGACTGCTTAGTGCAGAGACCCGTTATGAGCACTTAACGTCTGTCTTCTAGACGTTTACGTGCGATACATGTCTCGGCACTTAGCAGGCGTCTTTTGACTGCTTAGTGCAAAGACCCGTTATGAGCACTTAACGTCTGTCTTTTAGACGTTTACGTGCGATACATGTCTCAAGCACTTGGCAGGCGTCTTTTGACCACTCATCACTTAAACATACGTGTAAACAAAGACTCACCCGACTTTCTCAGCGCCTGATTGGAACTATACACCATACTGTCAACGGTTCCCTGAATATCCACCTCCCCTTTTTCCAGCGTCAGGCGGCTTACGTGAAGCTCCTTTCCCTTAATCGTCAGAAGTCCCATATCCGTATCCAGAACGATAGTATTTTCATCAAAGGAAACCACATCACAGATTCCTGTTATATTTCCTCCGGACCGGTTCTGCAATATGAACTTGTGCTGACGGCTGCTTCCGATTTTTTCTTCCATGCAAAAACCTCCCCATATATTTAACCTAAATTAAATATATGGGGAGGTTGGCCATTCTATGACTCTTAATTGAGTCTGTCATATAAAAATTAAAAGTCTCAACCTTAAATATATCGATAAAGCTCCTTGGCTTCATCCTTCTTTACAGTCTCCTGCACATCCAAAACTTCCACCTTCACTCCTTTGGCGCCGAACTGAACCTCTATAATATCACCGGTTTTCACATGGAGAGACGCCTTGGCAGGCTTATCATTCACAAGTACACGCCCGGCATCACAGGCCTCATTGGCTACTGTTCTGCGCTTAATCAAACGGGAAACCTTAAGAAATTTGTCCAATCTCATGGATTATTTATTAACCTCATCCTTTAAAGCTTTGCCGGCTTTGAACTTTGGTGTCTTAGAAGCAGCAATTACCATGGTGTCGCCCGTCTTAGGGTTTCTTCCCTCTCTTGCAGCTCTCTCAGCTACCTCAAATGTACCAAAACCTACCAGCTGAACCTTGCCGCCGTTAACCAACTCTTCAGATACTGTATCAGTGAAAGCCTTAACTGCCTTCTCCGCATCTCTTCTGGAAATTTCTGCTTTCTCAGCTACTGCTGCGATTAATTCTGTTTTGTTCATCAAATTTTCCTCCTAAATATGGTCGGGGCAGGCCCCGGATTCGTTACCCTTTAATATCCAGTATACTTAATCATTTATAGCCGCTTTACTATAATTTGTCAAGGTTTTTTGGCTTTTTCCCGGATTTTTATCTGATCCCGGAGAGCCATTCCTTCCTCCACCGAATTCACCGTTACATCCCCAAATACATGAGGGTGTCTGCGCACCATTTTCCTGCACAATCCATCAATCACATCCTCAACCAAAAACCGCCCCTCCCCTCTGCAATCCGGCTGATTAACCATTCTCCTTTCATTCCCTGTCCTTCTCTCTCTTAATCACCTTGAGCCTGGTAAATTCCTCCCTCTCCTTCTCTTCCAGAGCATTGGAGATGGCTTTGCTCAAAGACCTGTAATGGGGAATGGTAATGTTCTTAAGGGCATTGGCTCTCTTTTGTGTCTTCTTGATGGAATTGGCCAGACGGTAAGCAGAGTTCTCCACCATAGAAAGCCGTATGGTAAGCTCCTTCACCCTCTCAAAATGGTATCTGGCCTCATCCAGAGACTCTGTCGTATTATAAAATCCATAGGTTAAGGCCATCGGCCAAGACTCATGCTGCACCAAAGGAATTTCCGTTCCCATAATACTTCTGACTTTTATTTTCACCCTCTGATCCACAGGCACCGAAGCGCCAATCTCCTGGACATAATGAATCCCCAGCTCAATATTAGCATTCTGCAACGCTGCATAAGCCTCCTTGAAGGTAATATCAATCTCCGACTGGATGTCCTTCGCCTCATCTATCAGATTCATCAGCTCCCGGATTAATATATTCCGCTTTTTATCCATCAGACCATACCCCAGATTGGCCAGATTCAGGGAGCTCTTAGCAAGTATCAGATTCCCCTTTGTGGGAAATGTATTAGGATCCATCTGTCTCCCCCTCCTGACAGGGCTTATAATATTGGTCTAACACCTTGGTGTCAATACGATCCAGCTCTGCCCTCGGCATCATCCCCAAAAGTCTCCATCCAATATCCAGAGTTTCCAGAATGGTTCGGTTCTCATGGAGTGACTGCCCCACAAACTGCTCCTCAAAAGCCTTTCCAAACTCCAGATACTTCTTATCAACAGGAGACAATTCATCCTCTCCAATCACAGATGCCAGCGCCCTGGCATCTCCCACCTTGGCATAGCAGGAGAACAGCTGATTTGCCACATCCTGATGATCCTCCCTGGTATATCCCTCTCCGATCCCATCCTTCATAAGACGGGACAGAGAAGGAAGCACATTGATGGGAGGGTAGATGTTCTGACCATTTAAATGGCGATCCAGCACAATCTGTCCCTCTGTGATATAGCCGGTCAAATCTGGAATGGGGTGGGTAATATCATCATTTGGCATGGTAAGAATAGGAATCTGGGTCACTGAGCCAGGCCTTCCCGACACAATTCCTGCCCTCTCATACAAGGAAGCCAAATCGCTGTACAGATAACCCGGAAATCCCTTTCTGGAAGGAATCTCCCCCTTGGAGGAGGACACCTCCCGCATAGCTTCTGCATAAGAGGTCATATCCGTAAGTATGACCAAAATATGCATTCCCTTTTCAAAGGCCAGGTACTCCGCCAGAGTCAAGGCTATTTTCGGTGTAATCAGACGCTCCACCACCGGATCATTTGCCAGATTAACGAACATGGCTACATGCTCTGACACTCCGCTTTCTTCAAAGGTTCTCCGGAAGAAATCTGCCACATCATACTTAACTCCCATGGCTCCAAATACAATGGCAAACTTCTCCTGAGAATCCTCTCCCAGGGAGGCCTGCTTTACAATTTGAGCAGCCAGCTGATCGTGAGGAAGCCCATTTCCGGAAAAAATAGGAAGCTTCTGTCCCCGGATCAAGGTAGTCAGTCCATCAATCGAAGAGATGCCCGTTCTAATGTAGTCTCTGGGATACTCCCTGGTCACAGGATTTAAAGGCTTCCCATTAATATCAAGTCTTACATCAGATATAATATCTCCCAGCTCATCAATGGGCTGTCCAATTCCATTGAAGGTTCGGCCCAGCATCTCCTCTGATACCTGAATCTCCATGGGATGGCCTGTAAGCCTTGTATGAGTATCTCTCAAAGCCATCCCCTCCGTCCCCTCAAACACCTGAATAATGGCCTTATCTCCATATATCTCAATAATACGCCCAAGCTTGTGAAGCTTTCCTCCTGATGTCATCTCAACAATTTCATCATAAGCTGCATTTTGGACGCCCTCCAGGACAACCAGAGGTCCATTGATCTCACTCAGTCCAAGATATTCAATCGCCATATGTCCCTCCCTCCTCTATCCATTCCGCTCCATAATGCGGCTGTAGCATTCATCTATCATCCTTCTATATTCCTCAAACATTTGAGGCTTATCATTGGGCACATCATATTTGATCGCAATCACCTTCTCAAAGATATCCTCTTCCTTAAGAACAGACATTGGCATTCCCATGGAGATCAGAGTTTTAGACCTCTTATAAAGATAGAGAATCACCTCCATCATCTTAAACTGCTTCTCCAAGGGCACGCAGGTATCATCCTTATGAAATGCATTCTGCTGGAGAAATCCCACCCGGATTACTCTGGCAATCTCCAGCACCAGCTTCTGATCGTCGGGAAGCACGTCCCCTCCAATGAGCTTTACAATCTCCATCAGGCTGCTCTCCTGGTTGAGAATTGCCATGAGACGGTTCCTGTTATCCACAAACCCTTTATCTACATGATCCATATACCAGGGAGCCAGATCGTACACATACTCCGAATAGCTGGTTAACCAGTGAATGGCAGGGAAATGTCTGGCGTAGGACAGAGATTTGTCCAGCCCCCAGAAGCAGCGCACAAACCGCTTGGTATTCTGGGTCACAGGCTCAGAGAAATCTCCTCCCTGGGGAGATACCGCTCCGATGATCGTCACAGATCCTTCTGTTCCATTCAGATTTTGCATCAGTCCGGCTCTCTCATAGAAAGCAGACAACCGGGAAGCCAGGTAGGCAGGGAACCCCTCCTCTGCCGGCATTTCCTCCAGTCGTCCCGACAGCTCACGAAGAGCTTCCGCCCAACGAGAGGTAGAGTCAGCCATAATTGCCACATGGTATCCCATATCTCTGTAATACTCAGCCAGGGTCAGCCCTGAATAAAGGCTGGCCTCCCTGGCAGCCACAGGCATATTAGAGGTATTTGCAATGAGGGTGGTTCGATCCATCAGAGGATTTCCGCTTCTGGGATCCACCAGCTCTGAAAATTCCTCCAAAACCTGGGTCATCTCATTCCCCCGCTCTCCACAGCCGATATAGATAATCACATCTGCATCCGACCACTTTGCCACCTGATGCTGAGTCATGGTTTTCCCTGTGCCAAATCCACCCGGAATGGCAGCCGTCCCACCTTTGGCCAGAGGAAACATGGTATCCAGAATGCGCTGACCCGTGATCAGAGGCTTCACAGCAGGAAATCTCTTTTGGGTAGGTCTTGGAATACGGATGGGCCACTTCTGGGTCATGGTCAGCTTCTTCTCCTGACCGTCCATAAGCTGCAGGGTCACAAGAGGCTCCTCAATGGTATACCGTCCGTCGGGAACCACCTCCAGCACACAGCCCTCCATCTCAGGAGGCACCATCACCCGGTGAACAATGGCTCTTGTCTCCTGTACCTCTGCAATTACAGAGCCCGGCATCAGCCGCTCTCCCTTTTTCACCACCATATGAGTATCCCACTTCTTCTCTGTATCCAGACTGTTTACCGAGATACCTCTGCTGATATAGTAACCGCTTCCCTTTGCAATCTCCTTTAGAGGGCGTTCAATTCCATCAAATATGTTGCTTAGTATTCCCGGCGCCAGGGTAACAGACACAGGAGCCCCTGTTCCGGTCACAGTCTCTCCCGGCTTAATACCGCTTGTCTCCTCATAGACCTGAATGGTTGTTTTCTCCGAAGTAAGTCCAATAACCTCCCCCACCAGGTTCTCCCTTCCCACATAAACCATCTCGTTCATCTGGAAGCCGGAATCCCCCTTAAGAGAAACGACAGGACCATTGACACCATATATCACACCCGTCTTAGCCACTTTACTTACCTCCTAAATCAAATTTAAACTCATGGCGGGCCTCCTTAAGCCTGGTCTCAAATGAGTTGTCAATGAGCACATGTTTTCCGGGAACCACGGCTCTGGTTCCTCCCAAAAAGGAATACTCGCTTACCTTTATCACGGCATTATGATGGTGAGCCATCCTCTGAGCCTTATCCTCGTCAGAAGGATCCATGTAAATCACCACTTCTTCTTCCCCGGCAAACTCTTTGGCAGCCCTCACCTGGCTCTCCAGCAGAGCTTCATATTCCTCCGTCTCCATAAAGCCGGCCAGCCTGTCCTTAAGCTCCTGAAACATCCTGTCCTTAAGCTCCTCCTGCCGGTGGCTCAGCTCACGCTTCAAGTCCAGCTGACTGATGGAGAGATGCTTATTGATCTCCCGCTCCAGCTTTTCCCTCTCAGCCTCCACCTGCATGTTAGCCCGCCTCTTTGCATCTTCCACATGCTCCTTATAGGTTGTCTTTAGAGCATTCATATAATCATCCAACAGCTTTCCGCTGCGTTCTCTGGCATCCATCATACAGATATCCTGAAAATGCTTTAGCTTCTCTTCTGTTGTCAAACCCCTCACCTGCTTTCTACTTAAATTATGGCCGTTTCGCTCCATCCTGGTTCAGAGCCGTCACAGCTTAAGTCCTATGGCCTGGTTCACATAGGAGGTAATAAAGTCCGCCTTGCGGCCGGTTCCGTGACGATCCGGAATTTCCACAATCAAGGGAAGCTTTCTCTCCAGCTTCACGTTATCAATAATTTCAGGAAACTCCCTGCCAAATTTCTCAGTCAGCAAAAGAATGCCGATGGATTTATCAACCAGAACTTTATCAAGAGCTTCTTTCAGCTCCTTCCTCTCATGAACCACAACGCCCTCCACCCCTGCCAGCCTCATACCTGTCAGAGTGTCAATATTATCGCTTATAAGATACAGCTTCATAGGCTTACAGCTGTCCCAGAATCATAAAAGAAATGATCAGGCCATAGAGACACACACCTTCAGCAAGACCTACGAAGATCAAAGATTTACCAAGAATGGAGCTGTCTTCACTGATTGCCCCCAGAGCAGCGGATGCTGCCGCAGATACGGCAATACCGCCTCCCAGGCAGGACAGTCCTGTGGAAAGAGCCGCAGACAGATATCCCATTCCTGCTGCAGATGCTCTGACTGCCTCTGACCCTCCTTCCGCAGCCATAGCATTTCCGGAAAACAGCATTACAGCCGCAAACACCATCGTCCCAAAAAACAGCATCACATTCACTGCCAGGGCTGTCTTATAACGCCCCCTGGTTTTCTCTCCCACAGCAAATGCACCAAAAGGAACTGCAATGCTGAACATCAATGCTGCCGTAAGGGCCACCTTTACTAATAAACTCATCTCTCATATCTCCTTTTCATATTCTATTATTTTGTACTCTTCCTCTATTGCTGCTTTGCAGCTGCTCCGTAGGGTTCAAACCCTCGCCCGCTGCCCCGATAAAACCGGCTAAACAGCTCATAATACTCCAAACGCAGCACCTGAATCCCTACAATCAGCCCTTCCATGCCGCACACAAACAAATTGCCTCCAATCACGATCCCCCAGTTAACAGAATCGCCCGCTTCCGCTCCCGCAAGCATCAGCACCACCTGCATCATAGCCCCATGGCTCACTGCAAAAGCTCCCACACGGACAAAGGACAGGGTGTTTGAAAAATAGCTTAAAAGCACCTCAAAAAGCTCAAAGATGCCCTGAATCAGAAACATTCCTGCCCCCCCTTCTATTTTCTCCGCCCTCTTTTCCAGAATCCCGCTCAAGGGTTCCTTAAAAAACATAATAAGGAGAGGAAGCACAAACATCACTGCCAGCACAGCTGCCCCCGGAAGAGGATTCCCTGTCATAAAAAGCACAATCCCGGAAGCCAGGGCAAAGTAGAACACCAGCCCTGCCACACCGTTGGTATCAAAATATGTTTTCTCCACATCGTGAGAGCGGACGCTGTTGATAATATTGAGAATCATGCACACCAAAATAATTCCCATTCCAATGGCAACTGACACCACAAAGACTGTATTCAGCCTCCCAATAAACGGAAGATCCGTCATCGCCTTCTGGGGACTGAGCCACACAGGCTCCAGTATGTTCTCAAATCCGAACACACTTCCAAAGAGCAGACCAAAGATCACAGAAAACATACCGCAGCAGGATATAATTCCTGCCAGAGGGAGCTTCTTAAACCGATACAGGAGAAAGCCCCCTATTAAAAGGCACATTCCCTGCCCCACATCGCCAAACATAAACCCAAATAAAAGGGAGTAAGTCACTGCAATGAGAATCGTTGGATCAAACTCCGTGTAAGAGGGAAGACCATACATTTTCACATACAGCTCAAAGGGCTTAAAAATCCCCGGATTCTTTATCTTGGTGGGAGGTGTGCTCATAATATTACTGTGATCATCCTCAATAATGCAGAAGGTACTGTCATCATCTTCTATCTCTTTCTGGAACCTCCCGGCATCCTCCTGGGTCATCCATCCACAAAGAATATAAAAGTTATGGCTGTCATGCTTTGTAAGAGCCGCCAGCTTTCTCACATCATAGTTGGTTGAAAAAGCGGAAAGACGATCCCATGCAGCCCTCAGCTCACCTCCCCTGCTGACTGCGTACTCCCGCATTTCCTTCTCTATCCGGTCAATCTGACTCTGCCTTTCCCGAATCCGTTCATCCAGCACGTGGCTGGCCTCCACCAGTGTCCCCTCATATTCATCCTCCAGATAACACCGCTCAAAATGCATGGATGCATAGATAGCGTCGATCTTGTCCGCCAGCTTCTGAGGTACAAAATAGACTACCCACACATAATCCTTCTCCTCCTCACACTTAAACATCACCGCGTCGATGGTGTCATAGACAAAGGCTGAGAATTTTTCATAATACTCTCTTGAAATACGTCCGAACCGGAACTTGATAAACTTAAATCGCATAATCTCCTTCACATCATAGTTCAAGCCTGTAAAGGGGATCACTCTGTCTCTGGACTCCCGCAGTTCCTCCCTCCGGGTAATCAATTCCTCTCTTCTGGCTGTCAGCTCCTTCATTTTACAGTCCAGATCACGGATCACCTCCACCCCTTCCTCTACCGAAAGACACCTATCGCTTTTGGATGGCAGGGAGTCGCCACAGCTCTCCATCAAAGCCCTGGCCTTCGCCAGATCCTCCTTGTAAGGATTAGTCTCAATATAAGGCCTTAAATCCTTTACCGTTTTAAGTTCTGACAGAGCATGCTCCAGATGAATCTCATACCTGGACAGGTAGGTGTCCACCACCCGGTCAATATCCCCCTTTGGACCTGTAATACTCAAGAACTTCATCTTTTCAATCACATTTTAACCCCCTCTCTTCCATCCATTCCCACCCCATAGCGTATCTTCTCTATGGTGCTTACAATTCTCCGGATCTCCCTCTCCTTAAAATAGAGATAGGAATTTAACACAGCAATGGAGTAGGGATCCTTTCTGCTGGTCAGATCATACACTTTATCCACTATCTCTCCAGCCAGAGAATCCATATCCGGCTCCTCCTTCAGCGGAAGCTTTCCCAGCCTCCCATACCAGCACTGCTCCATTAAGCTGTAAAGCTGATCCATCCCCTCCGCCTCCGCCATCTGACCGATCTCCTTCCTGGTCAGATGAAACTGAATGGGAATCAACGCAGCATATATCTCCCCCCCGGCCAGCGTATAGTACTTCTTTGCTCTGGATATCCACTGAAGATTCAGCATATCCATTTTGGTTCCAAAGCACCGGGTCAGAATCTTTCGTTCCTTTTTTGGCAAGTACTTATCCTTAATCTTCCATATTGCCCGGAAATACAGCATATCCAGAGCTGTCTCACAGTCAGGCAAGGTCATCCTGCCCTTCTGGAGCATGGCATACAAGGCTCCGTAATAAGGAGATCCCTTCAAACTGGCAACCAGCTCCTCCACGGTTCCGGACTGGGAGACTGCCGTCAGATCCAAACTGGAATGCCGCTTAAAAAAGTCTTCAAACAGGGATAAATCCTGGTGCAGCTCCCTGCACCCCGCTGCATTTCTCAAACAGGTCTTTAAAATACTGATTTCATAATGCATAAAATACAGATCCAGAAAATGCCTCTGCTTTATATTAGCGAACTGATAGAGCTTGGCAAAATCCTGATACTGAGACAGATTCAGACGCTGCTCAATCAACCCTCTGTGAAGATCCTCATCCTCCACCTTCTCGAATATCCTCTGGTAAGGAGGAAACTGCCGCAGATACGCAACGGCCTCAGGCACAGATTCCAAAGAAGACATTTCCCGAAACTGTCCTTCTCTCAGTCTCCATCGCTCCATGGCCTTTACCTTTGTGGTAATTCCGCTGTAAGTAATCAGGCCTCCCATCCCTTCACTCCTTTACCATCTGCTGAAACAGTCCGTTTACATACCCTTCATGGCGTTGACTGTAATTCTCATCCAGCTGGTTCAAAAGAGCCTGGAAGTCAGCCATCTGTTTTGCCAGCAGGCTGTTCATATCAGACTCCATCTTCCTCTGAATCCGAGCCACTTCCTCTGCTGTCTCCCGCTCCAGTTCAGCGTCAAAGGCAGCTGTCTGCTCTTCCATCTCTCTGGCAAATGCTTTCTTGCGAACTCCCACCTCATTCATAATGGAACCGGCTGCTGCTTCAATTTCTGACAATTTATTCATTACCATGTCCATGCACAGATCCCTCTTTCCTTTTTATATCCCTTCATAATACTACTTTTTTTCTAAAAATCCATAGAATTCCCAAAATTAATCTTTTTTTAACAATTTCTTTTCACCTAAACACACAAAAGGAGAAGAACTCTATCCCATTCTTCCCCTTTCCCTCTTCACTGTCATTCTTTGTGCACAAGCCCCGGAACCCTTCCTGTGCTTGTCTCTACTCCTGAGAATTGCTCTCACCCTCCTGAGAACTCTGAACCTCCGCTCCGGGATCGATGCGCTCCAAAAACCGGTTGGCAACGTAAGCCTCTTTGCCATCATAATTGATCACAGCCCATTCATCATTATAGCGCTTCACATACTCTACTTCTGTTCCATTGGGAAGCTGAACTAAAACGGTGCTTCCCGGATCCGCTGAAGGGGCGGATCGCACGTTAATTCCCTCTCCCTTGATTCTATACAGCAGCACCCCCGGCTCCGGTTCCGGCTCTGTAGGAGGTACCGGAGGGAGAGTAGGAGCCGGCTCTGGAGCGGCTGTTGTCACAGCCGGCATCACCGGAGCCGTGGTAGGAGCCGGCTCTTTCTCCTTACCCAGCATCAGCACTTTTATGATCACTACCAAAACCACCACTACTAAAACCGGAATTAAGAATCTCATTACATAGAACGGAGGCAAAAGAGAACGAGACTTCTTTTTCCCTTTTCCGCCCTGACCAGAGGAGCCTCCCTGGGAATGCCCTCCTCCGGATCTTGCTCCACCCTTCCTGGCTCCGGAAGCCCCTCTTCCCCCGGAACTTCGATGTCCCGATGAAGTCCTGACAGAAGAAGAACGCCTTCCTGCTTTTGAAGCTGAAGCAGGGGCAGAACGATAACTTGAGCCCGATCTTCCTGTACGGCCAGGGGAGGAACTTCCCCCCTGAATCCCCCTGGAAAAAGTATAAACCTCCTCCACCAGCAGCTTATAGGCCTTATTTGCATCATAAGCCTCATCATTCCCTTCGTGGACTGCCTTATTGCCAATCCTGCGGATGGTGTGGTAATTGTCCTTTGTATCTCTGCTGATAACCCCATTCTCAAAGAGCTGGTTAATGGTATCTGACAAATCTCCCTCCACCAGACATGCCCCCTCTGCCATACACCGGACCATGCACTCCAAAACCTGCCTTGCCTTTACCATTGCAAAGTTATATTCATTCCTCCCCAGCAGCTGTTCTATCTCTTTGACCCCCTGCTGAATCTGCTGCCAGCTGGTTGTCCTCTCAAAATTCAACATGAGTCTTCCTCCTTAGTATTTGTAAAGAACTGATTATTATGTATAGTATAATCGGTTCTTCACAATTTTGCACTATCTTTATTGATTTGACAGGAAAATTTCTTGCAATAGGCCACCCCAGATGATAAAATAAATCAGGCAGACAAGCAAAGGAGGAACAAACTACATGCGATTACGCCATATTAAAGGAGCTGAGGAGACCATTGCATCCAGCCCCTTTGTCATACAGGATCCTGAGGCCAAAAGAGGCGTGTGGGCTGAAGTCTTTGGCAACGGCAATCCCCTGGAGCTGGAGGTTGGCATGGGAAAAGGGCGCTTCATCATGGAGTTGGCTTCTCTGAATCCCAATACCAACTATCTGGGAATTGAGCGTTATTCCAGCGTACTTTTGCGGGGACTTGAAAAGAGAGAGGCATTGAGCCTTTCCAACCTGTATTTTATGTGTATTGATGCCAGGGAGATGGCAGATATGTTTGCCCCCGGGGAGGTAAGCCGTATCTTCCTGAACTTCTCTGACCCCTGGCCCAAAGATCGCCATGCCAAACGCAGACTCACATCCCCTGCCTTTCTGGATGTCTATGACAGGATACTTGCACCGGAAGGCGTGGTAGAATTCAAAACAGATAACAGAGATTTGTTTGAATACTCTCTGGAGTCCATCCCCTCTGCCGGCTGGATCATTACAGACTACACTTTGGATTTACACAACAGCTCTATGTCTCAGGGAAATGTTATGACAGAATATGAGATAAAATTTGCTTCTGAGGGGAAACCTATCTGCAAGCTCATTGCAAGACGGACCCAAAGGAGTTGACACCATCTCCCGGAATCATTCATACTCTATTTAGTAAGAATACTTCTGTATAAAGGAGATTAAACCCTATGGCACTTCCTCCATCCATTACCCGGAAACTGATGCAGGCCACCAGCGACAAGACCGACTTGAACAAGAAAGCCCTTCGCCTCAGCCGCTCCTTCCAGGAGGTGAATAAGCTTTTAGGATCTGGCGGAAAGAAAAAAGACAAAAAATAGCAAGATAAAACTTTTTGTCAGTTTTTCCCCCAAAGGTGTTGACTTTTTTCCTCTAAGGCGATATAATGGCGTTCGTGTCACCTGTTAGGTCACACATACAATCCTATATATGCGCCTTTAGCTCAGCTGGTAGAGCAGTAGACTCTTAATCTATTTGTCCAGGGTTCGAGTCCCTGAAGGCGCAGGAAAAAGGTCTGATTTTGCAGATATTGGAAGCTGTGGGGTCGGACTTTTTGTCTTGAATTCGTCTTATTTTAATTTCCCAAACCTGCTTTATACTAATTCATACCTTCCATATGCCATCCACAGGCATCTCCCCCAGAGAGAACCAGGGACAGAGGAGTTTAAACTTGTGCAACATGCATATAATGTGTGTAGAAAAATGATGATTTTTAACAAATCAGATGGAGGGCTCACAGAAAAAGGACTTATGTCCTTTTTTGCCTGTCTGATTCCGTTTATAATTCATTTATAAACGGAATCCTGTTCTTCCCTCCCGGAGGACAACCCGGGACCGGAAGGCTCCCTTCCAAAACAGCTTGAAGAAACCATTCTTAGACACCTGAGAAAGTGAGAGGATATTTCCATGGACAACAGAGAATTACTACAGGAAGCAAAAAAAGCCAGGCAAAGGGCCTATACCCCCTATTCCGGATTTCAGGTAGGAGCCGCTCTCCTTGGCAAAAGCGGAACCATTTACTACGGCTGCAACATTGAAAACGCTGCCTACACCCCTACAAACTGTGCAGAGAGAACGGCATTTTTTAAAGCTGTATCTGAAGGAGAAACGGAATTTGAAAAAATTGCCATCGTAGGAGGAAAAGCAGGAGATCCGGGAGACATCCTATGCGCCCCCTGCGGTGTGTGCAGACAGGTAATGATGGAGTTTTGCAATCCAGATACATTTCAGATCATTCTGTCGGACGGAGCCGGCCATCATCGGGAATTTACGCTAAAAGAGCTATTGCCCTGTGGGTTCGGTCCCTCCAGCTTAGAAGGATAAATGGAAGGGAGGAAGGACATGGAATATGTAATTGAGATGAACCATATCACAAAACGCTTTGGCAGCTTTGCCGCCAACGACCATGTGACCTTAAAGGTCAAAAAAGGGGAAATCCATGCACTGCTGGGTGAAAATGGAGCCGGTAAATCCACCTTGATGAGCGTTCTCTTTGGCCTGTACCAGCCGGAAGAGGGGGAGATCAAAATCAACGGGAAGGAAGTCAGAATCAACAATCCCAATGATGCAAACGCCCTTGGAATCGGAATGGTGCACCAGCATTTTAAACTGGTACATAATTTTACAGTGCTGGAAAGTATTGTATTAGGAAGAGAAACCACAAAAGGCGGCATTCTCCAAATGGAGGATGCAAGAAAAAAAGTAATGGAACTAAGCCGGAGGTACAAATTTAAGATCGATCCAGATGCCTATATTTCTGATATTACAGTGGGAATGCAGCAAAAAGTAGAAATCTTAAAAATGCTCTACTGCGATAATGAAATTCTGATTTTCGATGAGCCTACTGCTGTTCTTACCCCTCAGGAGATCACAGAGCTGATCAAGGTGATGAAGCAGCTTGTGGAGGAAGGAAAATCCATTATTTTCATCACCCACAAGTTGAACGAAATCAAGGAAGCTGCCAACCGCTGCAGCGTACTCAGAAAGGGACAATACATCGGGACAGTAGAGGTAGCAGAAACCTCCAAAGAATCCATGTCTGAGATGATGGTAGGACGAAAGGTAAACTTTACCATTGAGAAAGAGGAAACCCATCCGGGAGCGCCTGTTCTGGAGGTTCAGAATCTGACCATCAAATCAAAGCATGAGGGCAAGGATGCCGTTAAAAAGGTTTCCTTTCAAGTTCGCAGCGGAGAGATTCTTACCGTGGCAGGCATCGACGGAAACGGCCAGTCAGAGCTTGTATATGGAATAACAGGCATGACGCCTCTGGATGAGGGAACCATCCTTCTAAACGGCAAGGACATCACAAAAGAGAGTATCCGCCAGCGATGCCTTGATGGTATGGCTCATATTCCGGAGGATCGGCATAAGGACGGACTGGTGTTAGATTACACCCTTCAGGAGAATCTTATTTTACAAAGCTATTATACCCCCAGGTTCCAAACCCGTGGTTTTCTCAACTTTGATGCGATCAGAGAGTATGCCAAAGGGCTCATTCAAAAATTTGATATCCGATCCGGCCAGGGAGAAAAAAGCATCGTCAGAGGAATGTCAGGAGGAAACCAGCAGAAAGCAATTATTGCCAGAGAGCTGGATCGCAATCCTGAGATTGTAATCGCAGTACAGCCCGTCCGAGGATTGGATGTGGGGGCGATTGAATATATCCACAAACAGCTGATTGCCCAGAGAGACGCCGGAAAGGCAGTGCTTTTGGTATCCTTGGAGTTGGATGAAGTTATGAATGTAAGTGACAGAATCATCGTTATGTACGAAGGTGAAATCGTTGCAGATGTAAACCCGGAGGAAGTGACAGCGGAAGAGCTTGGGTTGTACATGGCAGGGGCAAAAAGGAGTGTGCTCAATGAAGGGTAAGAAAAATATTTTTTTTCAGGGAGAGGGAATTTTAAACTTCAGTTCCTCCATTCTCGCTATTATTTGCGGGCTGGTTTTTGGACTTATTATATTGCTGCTCAGCAATCCCTCCCAGGCTCTGGGAGGATTCATGATGATACTTCAGGGAGGCTTTACTGACGGAATCCAGGGTATCGGACAGATGCTTTACATAGCCACTCCCATTATTATGACCGGTCTGTCTGTCGGTTTCGCATTTAAAACAGGCCTGTTTAACATTGGCGCCTCAGGACAGTTTACAGCCGGTGCATTTGCCGCCGTGTTCGTAGGTGTTAAGTTCACCTTTCTTCCGGACAGCATCCATTGGCTGGCGGCACTCCTTGCCGCTATGGCAGCAGGCGCTCTCTGGGGGCTTATAACAGGAGCCTTGAAAGCATTTATGAATGTAAACGAAGTAATTGCTTCTATTATGATGAACTACATCGGAATGTATCTTGTGAACATGCTGATTCAAAAAACAGTCTACAATCCCATTAAGAATCAGTCCCAGGCAGTGGCAGCAGGGGCCAATCTCCCCAAAGCGGGACTGGACAGGATCTTCCCTCACAGCAATATTAATATCGGAATTCTGATCGTCATTTTAGCGGTGATTATCATCTACATCATTTTGAACAAAACAACCTTCGGCTATGAATTAAAAGCCTGTGGCCAGAATCCCAACGCCAGCAAATACGCAGGCATTAATGCCAAACGAAACATTGTGCTCTCTATGGCAATCGCAGGAATGCTCTCCGGGCTTGGAGGAGCCCTTTTATATCTGGCCAACTCCGGAAGATATCTTCAGGTTCTGGATTTGCTTGCTCCAGAAGGATTTTCAGGGATTTCCGTTGCACTGTTAGGGCTCTCCAATCCCATAGGAATTCTTTTTGCAGGATTATTTATCGGCCATATTACAGTGGGCGGCAGCAATATGCAGTTATTTAACTTTGCGCCGGAAATTATTGATATGATTATCGCAGTGATTATTTACTGCGGAGCTCTGTCCCTTCTGTTTAAGAATTTTATTCACAGGTTTCAGGTACAAGCCGCTAAAAAGTCAGGCACAGTCAAAGAGGAGGGGAAGGAATGAATATCATCTACTTTATTATGCAGCAAACAATGTATTTTGCCATCCCGCTCCTTATCGTGGCAATCGGAGGCATGTATGCAGAGCGCAGCGGTATTATCAACATTGCTCTGGAAGGTATTATGGTAATGGGCGCTTTTGCAGGAATCCTGTTCATCAATCTGTATCAGGATGTTATGAGCGGACAGGGACTTTTGCTCCTTGCCGTTTTAATTGCGGGAATCACCGGAGGCGCATTCTCCCTGCTTCATGCCTTTGCATCCATTAACATGAAAGCGGATCAGACCATCAGCGGTACTGCTCTGAACCTGTTTGCACCTGCATTTGCCATTTTTGTAGCCAGAATGATTCAGGGAATTCAGCAGATACAGTTTACAGATACCTTTCAGTTTAATAAGGTTCCCTTATTGGGAGATATTCCCATAATAGGGCCTCTGTTTTTCCAGAAAAGCTATATTACAACCTATCTGGGGCTTTTCATCTTTGCTGTGGCAGCCTTTGTAATCAAACGCACCAAGTTCGGACTCCGCCTGCGTGCCTGCGGAGAGCACCCAGGCGCAGCAGACTCCGTGGGAGTCAATGTATATCGAATCCGCTATGCAGGTGTTGCCATTTCAGGTATCCTGGCTGGAATCGGAGGTCTGGTATTCGTTGTTCCCACCTCCACCAACTTTAACGCAAGCGTGGCAGGCTACGGGTTTCTGTCAATCGCAGTGCTGATATTTGGACAGTGGCGCAGCAACAAGATATTTATGGCTGCCTTCTTCTTTGGAATCATGAAAACTCTGGCAAGTGCCTACTCTGCCATTCCGGTGCTAAAGAGCCTGCCCCTCCCAAATGAAGTGTATAAAATGATCCCGTATATCGCAACCTTAATTGTCCTTGCCTTTGCATCTAAGAATTCCCAGGCGCCAAGGGCGGAAGGAATTCCTTATGATAAAGGAAGCAGATAAAGCATAAGTGAAAGAGGATGAGCTATTATGAGAATGTATGATTTAATCATGAAAAAGAGAAACGGCGAAGCTCTCACATCAGAAGAGGTTCAGTATATGATAACCGGGTATGTAGAAGGAAACATACCAGATTATCAAATGTCAGCCTTTCTCATGGCCGTATATTTTAAAGGCATGTCCCAGGAGGAAACTCTGTCAATGACCCAGGCAGTCGCCCATTCAGGAGACATGGTGGATCTGTCAGAGATCGAAGGATTCAAAATCGACAAGCACTCCACTGGTGGAGTAGGGGATAAGACAACGCTCATCATTGCCCCCATTGTTGCAGCCTGTGGCGTAAAGGTGGCAAAGATGTCCGGGAGGGGTCTGGGACACACCGGAGGCACTGTAGATAAGCTGGAATCCATCCCCGGACTGGAGACATCCCTGGATCAGAAACGTTTCTTTGAAGTGGTAAACAAGACAGGTGTGTGCGTCATCGGGCAATCCGGAAATCTGGCTCCTGCTGATAAGAAGCTGTACGCGCTCAGAGATGTAACTGCAACCGTGGACAGCATCCCTCTGATTGCAGTATCCATTATGAGCAAAAAGCTGGCCGCTGGAAATGACGGAATCCTTCTGGATGTGAAAACCGGCAGCGGCGCATTTATGAAAACAGTGGAGGACTCCATCGCCCTTGCAAAAGAGATGGTCTTAATCGGAGAAAATGCCGGCAAAAAAACAGTGGCGCTGATCACAGACATGGATATCCCCCTTGGACATAACATCGGAAACAGTCTGGAGATCATTGAGGCAGTAGAAACCTTAAAGGGAAATGGACCCTCAGATCTGACAGAGGTCTGCCTCCAGCTTGCCGCCAATATGCTCTTCCTTGCCCAAAAAGGATCCATTGAAGAATGTCTCCATATGGCCAAAGAGGCAATCCGGACAGGGGCTGCACTGGAACGCCTGATTGCAATGGTGGAAGCACAAGGGGGGGATGCTTCTGTTATCAGAGATACAGATACCTTTGCCAAAGCTCCTTTCAATCATCCGGTGCTGGCAGCAAAAAGCGGATACATCACAAGCATGGATGCAGAACGCTGCGGCATTGCCTCAGCGATGCTGGGAGCGGGCAGAGAAACAAAAGAAAGTACACTGGATTACACCGCAGGTATTATTCTTTCCGGTAAAACAGGCGATTATGTAAAAGAAGGACAGCTCATCGCAACCTTGTTTGCATCAGATGAGCGTCTGTTTGCATCGGCTGAAAAAAGGTATCTGGAAGCCGTGGAAATTGGGGAGGAAAAGCCCAAGACCAAGCCTCTTATCTATGCCAGAGTTACCAGGGACACCGTAGAAACCCTATTTTAAAGGAGGATGCTATGAAAACACAGGAAATTTTAAGTCATGTGGATCACACCTTGCTAAAAGCAGTTGCAACCTGGGAGGAAATTCAGACCCTTTGTGAAGAGGCCATTGAATACAAGACAGCCTCTGTATGCGTCCCTCCCTGCTATATCAAGAGAATCCATGACACCTATAAGGAAAGAGTCAATATCTGCACAGTAGTGGGCTTTCCCCTTGGATACAGCACTACAAGAGCAAAGCTTGAAGAGGTAAAACAGGCTTTAGAGGATGGAGCAAGTGAAATTGATATGGTGATCAATCTCACCCATGTTAAAAATGGGGACTATCATGAAGTTACAGAAGAAATCCGCAAGCTGAAAGAGGCGGCAGGTCACAAGATTCTCAAGGTAATTATTGAGACCTGCTATCTTACAAGAGATGAGAAAATTGCAATGTGCAAGGCTGTCACAGAGGGAAAGGCAGACTATATTAAAACCTCTACCGGATTTGGCACCAGCGGCGCAGCCATGGAGGACATTCTCCTGTTTAAAGAGCATATCGGCCCGCAGGTCAAGATAAAAGCGGCCGGCGGTGTGAAACGTGTGGAGGACATGGAGGCATTTATAGAAGCAGGATGCGACAGAATCGGAACCAGCTCTGCCATCGCTTTGATCAAGGGACAGGCATCAAACAGCTATTAAAAAGAGGCGCTATTAAGCTGCCCTTAAAATAAGGAGGATATAAAATGAAAAAGAAACTTATGAGCTTATTATTAGCAGCCACCATGGTGGCCGGCATGACCGGATGCGTGCAGAAGCCGGGAGCCGCTCCCGGCGGAGAGTCTGTTTCTGGCGGGGCATCCACCGGCGGGTACGAGCTGGCTCTGATCACAGACGTGGGAACCATCGACGACAAGTCCTTTAACCAGGGATCATGGGAAGGTCTGGAGAAGTATGCCAAGGACAACAATATTTCCCACAAATACTATAAGCCCGCAGAAAAGTCAGACGAGGCCTGTCTCAATGCAATCGACCTCGCAGTAAAGGGCGGCGCTAAAGTTATTGTCACCCCAGGCTTTTTATTTGAGGTTCCAATCTATCAGGCTCAGGAAAAATACCCGGATGTAAGATTTATTATTCTGGATGCGGCTCCTGTTGACGGAGAGGGAAACCAGGTCATCAACGATAATGTTCTATCCATCTTCTATGCAGAGGAGCAGGCTGGCTATCTTGCCGGATATGCAGCAGTAGAGGAGGGCTACCGCCAGTTAGGCTTCATGGGCGGAATTGCTGTTCCGGCTGTCATCCGTTTCGGCTACGGCTACATCCAGGGTGCAGATGCCGCTGCAAAGGATCTGGGACTTGCACCAGGTGAAGTATCTGTAAAATATACGTATGTAGGAAACTTTGACGCTTCTCCTGAAAACAATGCAAAAGCTGCTGCATGGTACAACGAAGGAACCGAGTGTATCTTTGCCTGTGGAGGCGGCGTTGGAAACTCAGTTATGAAAGCTGCGGAAGCAGCCGGAACGGTTATGATTGGCGTGGACGTAGACCAGTCCGGTGAGTCTCCAACTGTAATCACTTCCGCTGTTAAAAACCTGGGAGGCTCTGTTTACGATGCCCTTGACTCTTACTACAAAGGAACCTTTGAAGGCGGAAAATCCATCACTCTGAATGCTGAGTCCAACGGAATCCAGCTGCCAATGGAATCCTCCAAATTCAAGGTGTTTGGTCAGGAGCGCTATGACAAATTATATGCAAGCTTAAAGGATGGATCCATCACGGTAGCCAACGACACTGTGGGAGAGAATGCCACTGATGTCCCAACCGAGATTGTAACCGTTGATTTAATTAAATAAGACAAAACACAGGGAAATAAGCTCCCGGACATTTTTATATCTCTATTGCAAAGAGATTGGAACTGCCTGGGGCTTACCCCTGTCTTTCATTATGTGAATGAAAACGATGTGAATGAAAACGGAGGCAGATCGAATGTTAAGCAAAGAAATACTGCAGCTTCCTAAGCTGGATCTTCACTGTCACCTGGACGGTTCCCTTACACAAAGCAGTATAAGTAGGCTGCTGAAACAGGAGATTGAAGCAAAGGATCTCCAAGTGGATGAACACTGCAAAAATCTTGGGGAATACCTTGAAAAATTTGAGCTTCCCCTTCGCTGTATGCAGACAGAAGCAAACCTTCGGGCAGTAAGCCGGGAATTTTTAATGGAAGCATCCAAGGAAAATATCCAATATATAGAAGTGCGCTTTGCCCCATTGCTGTCCGTCAACGAGGAGCTGAGCTGTAAAAAAGTAATAGAAGCAGTTTTAACCGGCCTTGAAGAGGCTAAAGCAGACTGCGGCACTCACTACAATGTGATCGTCTGTGCCATGCGTCATCATCCGCTAACAGAGAATCTTGACATGCTGAAAACAAGCAGAGAGTTTCTGGGATCCGGCGTATGTGCAGCAGACTTAGCCGGAAATGAAGCGGCATTCCCCATGAAGGATTACACAGAGCTCTTTGAGCAGGTAAAACAATGGGGGATGCCTTTTACCATCCACGCAGGAGAATGTGGCAGTGTTGAAAATGTAATCGCTTCTGTAACATGCGGAGCCGCGCGAATTGGGCATGGAATTGCATTGAGTGGAAACAAAGAGGCCATACAGCTTTGCAGAGATCGGAAAACAGGAATTGAAATGTGTCCCATCAGCAATATGCAGACCAAAGCTGTCTCTGATAAAAAGAACTATCCCATACGTGAATTTATGGAAGAGGGCTTATGTGTCACCATCAATACAGATAACCGGACGGTAAGCAATACCACCATCTCAAAGGAACTGGAATTCATACAGGAGAATTACAAGATCTCAGACGAAGCACTCAGGCAATTCATGATCAATGCCGTATCTGCAGCGTTCGCAGAAGACTCTGTCAAAGAAACATTGTGGAAAGCTCTGCACAGGTAGAAGGATGGAATGTAAATATCTTCTACAGGCATTACCCTTCCTCACAGACATTGATGCAGATCGCAGAGAACAGTTTGAGCAATACTTTAAAACAGCTCCTTTGTGGCTGCTGGAGTCCATTCAGATCGAAACCCTTGGAAAAGATGTGATATTCACCAGGGAAAATTCACCTGTGGACACCATATATTTTATTGGCAAAGGAAGAGTAAAAGCCATTGATTACCGTATCTACGGGATCGCCTATGATTTTATGCGCTTTGACAAGGTTTATGCTCTGGGCGGTATGGAGATCATTATGGATTTGAAGGAATACTGTACAACCCTGGCCACCATTACCCCCTGTACCATTGTAAAAATTCCCAAATCGGAATTTGAAGCATGGGTAAAAACAGATATCAGAGCGTTGAGAAATGAAGCCAAGCTGGTGGGAGAATATTTATTAGAACAGGGAAGACGAAGCAGAGCCTACTTATTTCTTCAAGGATCGGATCGGCTGACCATGTTTTTCATTGAAGAATATGAAAAATATGCAAAAAAAGATGTGCTTACAATCAAGGAGACCCGACAGGAGTTATCCGATGCAACCGGACTTTGTGTGAGAACCATCAACAGAGCCATCAAAAAATTTGAAGAAAAAGGAAGCGTCACAAGGCGGGGAAATAAACTGCTAATCAGCCAGGAACAATATCAAACACTAAAATCGGTTGTTTCTGCTATTATAGGACAAGGGTAAAAGGAGAAAAATTAAATATGAATGAGCAATATCAAAAATTATCTACATGCCTGGAAAGCGTAAGAAAAAAAATTGACTTTAAGCCGGAAACTGCCCTGATCCTTGGATCAGGATTGGGAGACTATGCAGATCAGATCCGTATTGAGCAAACCATCTCCTATACGGATATTGAGGGATTTCCTGTTTCTACCGTAGCCGGACATAAAGGAAGATTTGTATTCGGCTATATCAAAGAAGTTCCTGTGGTGATTATGCAGGGCCGGGTTCATTACTATGAAGGCTATCCCATGTCAGATGTGGTGCTTCCAACACGCCTTATGGGTATGCTTGGAGCAAAAAAACTGATCCTCACCAATGCAGCCGGGGGAGTCAATTATAACTTCCAAGCCGGTGATTTTATGCTTCTGACAGATCACATCGCCATCGGGGTTCCCAACCCTCTCATTGGCCGCAATTTAGAAGATCTGGGGCCAAGGTTCCCTGACATGAGCGAAGTATACAGCCGGCGCTTGCGGAAGATTGCCGGGGAAGCAGCTCTGTCTGTGGGTATTTCCTTAAAAGAGGGGGTTTATGTACAGCTGACCGGTCCATCCTATGAAACCCCCGCAGAAGTCCGCCTGTGCAGAACATTGGGAGGAGATGCAGTTGGAATGAGCACTGCATGCGAGGCCATGGCAGCAAGACATATGGGGCTTGAAATATGCGGCATTTCCTGCATCACCAATATGGCAGCAGGAATGCTAAAAGGAGAGCTGAATCATGGAGAAGTACAAGAGACAGCTGACCGTGTGGCAAGCCGGTTTAAAGCGCTGATCACAGAACTTATCAGTAGGGCTCAGTAAGAGAAGAACAAGAAGAACAAAATTCTAAAAAATAGATTGACATTATCCACTATTACACTTATAATAGTGGATATGTCACTAAGAAATATGACATACACTCAAGCGCCTTTAGCTCAGCTGGTAGAGCAGTAGACTCTTAATCTATTTGTCCAGGGTTCGAGTCCCTGAAGGCGCACTAAAAGGTCTGACTTTGCAGATACAGGAAGCTGCGGGGTTGGGCTTTTCTTTGTTACACCCATATTACTTTTAGGAGGTTTTATGAACTATTTACACCGGCTAGCTGGAATTATAATTGCATTTTGCCTGATGATTATTCTCTTTATCACCTCTGTGGAAGCCATAGCCTACTGGTCTCCCGGTTATTTTGAAAAAGAATATACAAAACACCACGTATTGGAAAGCCTTCCCTCTATGACCATGGAAGACCTTCTGGAGGTTACCGGCCAGATGATGGACTACCTGAAAGGCAATCGGGAAGATCTCCACATTCTAACCACCATTCATGGACAGGAGGCAGAATTCTTTAACCAACGGGAAATCGCTCATATGGAGGACGTTCAGCAGCTCTTTCTGAACGCTATCTACCTCCGCCGCATCTGCCTGGGGCTCTCTGCTGTCCTGCTGGTCTTTATGATCCTTACCGGAGCAAGGATGAGGCGTATTCTATGGTCCTCCCTCTCTCTCGGTACAGGACTGTTTTTTGGAATCATCACAGCTCTGGCTCTGCTTATATCCACCAACTTTACAAAGTACTTTATTATGTTCCACCACATTTTCTTTACCAATGACCTGTGGATTTTAGATCCTTCCACTGACCGGCTCATCAACATTGTTCCAGAAGGATTCTTCATGGATACAGCAGGAAGAATTGCCCTTCTTTTTGGCTCTCTCTCCCTCCTTCTCTTCGGAATTTTCCTCTTCCTTACAGTAAAAAACAGGGGAAAAGAGGAAAGGTGATCCGCTCAGGCTTTACTTAGCTGGAGAAATATCTTATACTATTTCTTATAACACGCTGGGTATATCCCCTTTATCAGGGGATTTCCCGGTTGGGACATCCTGTCCCTGCCCTTTGTGATTCACAGGATTGGAGATTATTTGGATGAAGCGATTATCAATGTTCCTTTTATGCGTCTGTCTGTCAGGGTCGCTTATGCCCATGACAGCCCCAGGTGCCCCTGCCTGGCCTTCCAATGTATCTATACAGGCTGACGGCGGCGTTCTGATGGACGCAGACACAGGAGCAATCCTATATGGTAAAAACGAAAATCAACAATACTATCCGGCCAGTATTACAAAACTTTTAACTGCCCTCATTGTACTGGAACGCTGTTCCCTCGATGAAATGGTCTCATTCTCTCACGATGATGTGTACAACGTGGAGGCGGATTCCAGCAGCGCCGGCATTGACGAGGGGGATGTTCTCACAGTTCGTGACTGCCTCTATGCCCTGATGCTGGCTTCTGCCAACGAAAGCGCCAATGCGCTGGCCTGCCACGTAGCCGGATCCAGGGAAAACTTTGCCAAACTAATGAACGAAAAGGCGGAAAGCCTTGGGTGTACCGGAAGCAACTTTTCCAATCCCAGCGGTCTCAACGACCAGAACCACTACACCACGGCTCACGACATGGCGCTGATCGCCAGAGAGGTTATCAAAAACCCGGAATTCCTCACCATCAACAATACCCGAAGCTACCAGCTGGCTCCTACCAAGAGAAGCCCGGAGGGGGGCTATGTCGCCAACCACCACAAGATGCTGAATAAAAACGAAGCAGTATTCTATCCTGGCGCATTTGCCGGTAAGACAGGCTACACCTCCCTTGCAGGCAACACACTGGTAACCTGTGCCAAAAAAAATGGCATGACCCTCATTGCGGTAGTTCTCAATGGACACCAATCCCACTACGCTGACACAAAAGCCTTGTTCGACTTTGGATTCCGCAATTTTCACTCCTTTCGTGCAGTGGACTACGAAACAAAGTACCGTTCCCTGGAAAATGACATGTCCATCGGAGGAATGACCGCCCAAAACAGCATTTCCCTGCTCCTGGATCCTGAGGGAAGTGTCATTCTTCCAAAAGAAGCCGACTTTAAGGATACCGAGTCCTCCCTGACCTTTGATCTCACCCCTCCTGCTCCCCATGATGCAGTGGCCTGTATTCTCTACACCTACCACGGCAGAACCGCCGGATCGGTCTATCTCCGCACAGGAATCGCCCCTCCGGATCCAGATCCCATTGCTTCCCTTACTTCCCATGCCACACCTTCTCATGCAGAAGAGCCCCAGGATCCTTCCCCGGCTCCCCCACCCTCTGAAGCTCCCACAAAATCGCCCCCCAAACCAGATATCATTTCCAAGGAGGGGACAGCCTCAGGTATTCGCATTCCTGCCAACACCTGGACCATTGTAGGGATCGCCCTTTCCCTGTCACTGATTATTGCAATCGTAGCCGCAGTAAAAATTCATGTTACAAGACGAGAAAAAACGGATCTTCTCCTTCGACGCCAGCGCAGACTGGCACGTCTGGAAGATATGGGATATTCTTTTGCCGATTTTGAGCGGCTTTTGGAAGAACGAAGAACCTCCTCTCCCTCTGCCCTCAAACAAAATCACCCCCTCAAGAAAAGCCGGCAGAAAAAGTCTTTTTTCCGCCGTTCTTCCTGAATTGATCCGGAATGATACACAAAAGGCAACGAAAGATTAAGAGGTTTTCAGGATGAAAGGTATCCCCATCAACACCAATGAGATTAAAAAAGCAGCTATCAATCTGGCCGGGAATCTTCCAATTACCATTGAGTACATGGCTGCAGCCACCCTGGTTTCCACCATTTTCTTCCAATTTAGTAAAAATGTAATCAACATTTCCATCATCTACACCTTATCCATTCTGCTAATCGCCAGAGCTACCAGCTGCTATGGTGCTGGAATTCTGGCCTCTCTCTATGGGGTGTTCTGGGTCAATTATGCATATACTTACCCCTATATGTCCATCAACTTCACCATGGCGGGGTATCCCATCACCTTTTTAGGGATGACTCTTATCTCCTGCCTGGCCAGCAGTATCTGCATTATGATTACCAAACAAAACCTACAGCTTAAGGCTCAGGAAAGAATGCTGATGAACGCAGAAAAAGAGACGATGAAAGCCAACCTTATGCGGGCCATGTCCCACGACCTGCGGACCCCGTTAACCACCATCATCGGATCCAGCTCTCTCTATCTGGATCAGGGAAATTCTCTGACTGAGAGAGAAAAGAGTCAGCTGATCCGGAATATTTCAGAGGATGCCCAGTGGCTTCTTAATATGGTGGAGAATCTCTTATCTGTAACAAGAATCCAGGATCAAAGAGGGATCGCCTCCGTGGTAAAGACAGAGGAGCCTTTGGAAGAAATTCTGTCCGAGTCTGTCATCCGGTTCAGAAAACGCTTTCCCCAGGCGCCGGTTCGGGTCACGATCCCAGAAGGCTTCATCCTGGTTCCCATGGATGCGACTCTGATTGGACAGGTCATCAACAACCTTCTGGAAAACGCATATTTTCATTCTCAAAGTAAAGGCGCCATCGACCTGATTGCTGCCCCCCGGGGGCCCTACCTGTCTATTTCTATTAAGGATTACGGCAAGGGTATTTCCCCAAAGCTGTTAGATACCTTATTTGATGGAGGGGGCATCTACCAAAACCAGACAGGAGACGGACATAAGGGCATGGGAATCGGCCTGACCATCTGTAAAACCATCATCAATGCCCACGGAGGAGAAATTCGGGTAGAGAACCACGAGGAAGGCGCCTGCTTTACCTTTACCTTACCAGATTGGAGAGAATACTGATTATGAACACCAACCCAAGCATTCTAATTATTGAGGATGAGAAAAACATCTGCAATTTTATTCAAAGCGTCCTTGCTCCCTACAATTACCAGACTGCCACTGCCGGGACAGGAGCGGCAGGAATCCGTCTGATCACTTCCCTGAATCCGGATCTGGTGCTTTTAGATCTGGGATTGCCTGATATGGACGGTCTGGATCTCATCGCTGAGGTAAGATCCTGGAGCGCCATTCCCATCATGGTTATCTCCGCCAGATCCATGGAGGGAAGCAAGGTTGCAGCCCTGGATATGGGCGCAGACGATTATCTCACCAAGCCCTTTGGCACAAATGAACTGTTAGCCCGCATTCGCACCGCACTCCGCCACAGCCGGAAGGCCATGGAGCCACATCCCAAATGCTATCAGGCAGGTGAACTTCTCATAGATTTTGAACGTCGTCTGGTAAAAGTGAAGGGCAATGAGGTACATCTCACCCAGATCGAATATAAACTTGTATCTCTCCTGGCTCAGAATGCAGGAAAAGTACTTACCTATGAATCCATTATAACAAAAATATGGGGGCCTTACGCTGACAGTGACAACCAAATTCTCAGAGTCAATATGGCTCATATCCGAAGAAAACTAGAGGAAAATCCAGGTGAACCCAAGTACATCTTTACAGAGATCGGCGTGGGGTATCGAATGAAGGAAGAAATATAACAAAAAGACTGCTCTGCTGATATGGTTTCCCGGCAGTAGAGCAGTCTTTTGTTATGTCTGATTCCCTTTGTCTTTAAGTATGCTTCCGGTGATTTTTTGCGCCGCGTCGCCTGCGGATATCGTCCTTTTTCTGAGCTAACAGTTCCAAATCCCCCTCTCTGGCTGACCTTACAGTCTTAACTGCATAGTAGAGCCCTCCCTCCGACCGCTTCACCCGTATCTTCCCCCTCATATCTCCATGCTCAGGGCAGGTGGCAATGCACAAATAAAATCTTTGCCCATAGGGAAACCAGCGGATTTTCTTTCGCAGCATCCGTCTGCATTTCACACATACCACATCAGAAATCCTTTTGTCCTTCATCATGTCCTCTCTGGCTTCAAACTCCCCGGAAACCAACTTAGAGTACTCTGGAAACTGAAAGGAAAAGGCCTCCCCCTTCTTTGCAGGAAGCTGATAATAATCTACGGAAACATACACCCGATAAGTCTCCATATCTAACACAGAAAGAATTTGTGCTGTATAGCATGCATCTTCCAGCGCCCGGTGGAAGGGACCGCCATCCTCCATATTCTGAAGCTGAACTGCCAGATCCAAAGACACCCTGTTCTTTCCATCCCCATACTGAAGACAATATAGCTTTTGAACATCATAATATAAGAGAGGGGCAGGAAAAGGAACCTTCCTCCTGTAATAAGCCATATTCCTCTCAAGCTCAGTGAGATCCATAGAGCCCCAGGTGCAGAACATAAACTCCTCCTCACCGCACCACTCTATAAACTCCTCCATCACTGTCGGAAAAGCTTCCCCCTCCTCAATCAACTGTTCCATATCCATATGGGTCACTTCCGATATTTTAAAATGCATCTTCCTGTAAACCTGAGGCTGAATCAGCCGATGAAACTGACTCAGCTCCTGGAAGGAATCGTCCAGCTTCACAGCGCCTATTTCGATTATCTCAAAAGGAAGATGAGCCAGGGAGTCCTCCTTCCCATTGGGACTCTGATTCCATTCAAGGTCAAACACAATATAATTCATCACTTCATCCTGTCACTTCATAAATTGTTACCTGTCTACCCTCCTATCTTACCATATCCCAGGATTTATGGAAAGGGGGTCCCATGACTTAAGATAGTGGCCTTAAATATAACACAAATTTGGTATAACTGCCCTTTAATGATTTAGCTGCAGCACATGGATTGTAATCCTGCCGTGTTTATCGAGGAAAAACTTTTTATACGGAAACAGGTTGAAAAAGCAGATTAGACCGTTATAATAGTGATGAGACATCTTTTACGAAATAAGGAGGATCCGGTTATGCTGGGAATTATAGGAGCCATGGATGAGGAAGTGGCTAAATTAAAAGAGCGGATGACAGAGGTAGAGGTTGAAACCAGGGCTTCCATGGATTTTTACAAGGGGAAGCTGGAGGGGAGTGATGTAGTGGTTGTCCGCTCCGGCATTGGGAAAGTCAATGGAGCAATGTGCGCTCAGATTCTGGCAGATGTATATAAGGTGAAGGCAGTGATTAACACAGGGATTGCAGGTTCCTTAAAGGCGGAGATTGAGATAGGCGATATTGTCCTTTCCGCAGATGCCCTCCAGTACGATATGGATGCAACTAATTTCGGCTATGAGCCGGGGCAGATTCCTCGTTTGGATACCTTAGCATTCAAAGCAGATGAGAATTTGCTCTCCCATGGGAAGAAGTGCTGTGAGAAGGTAAATCCTGATATCCATGTTTTTACAGGAAGAGTAGTGACAGGGGATCAGTTTGTATCTCAGCAGGATAAAAAGACATGGCTGAGCACTGTCTTTGGCGGATATTGTACTGAGATGGAGGGAGCAGCCATTGCTCAGGCCTGTTATTTAAATCATATCCCGTTCCTTATCATAAGGGCAATCTCGGACAAGGCGGATGACAGCGCTGTGGTGGATTACCCTGTCTTTGAAGCTCAGGCCATCGCTCATTCTGTAAATCTGGTGTGTGAGATGGTTCGCACTCTTTAGAGCATCATGAAGGATCTTACCCTTTAGAATCGATTTTTAGGAGAATTTGGCGAACGATTCTAAGGATTCTCAACTTCCCAAATAAAAATCCCCTGCTATAATTATCTTTACCGGGAAAGGCCTGACTGCAGGGGCATTTCCCTGCAAGCGGCACAGACCGCAGTAACTATGATAGGCAGAAACGGAAGGGGAATTATTATGGCAAGCTTTTTACAAACGGGACATGCGCTCTATGTACTGGCAGCGATCTGTATGGCAGGAGTCTGCTCCAGACTGATGGCGGGAAGCTTTTACAAACGATTAATTAGAGAAAGTGCCAACATGGCGCTGACGAAAAATAAGTGTCTGCGGATTTTGAAACAGAATGCAGAGGATACATACCGAATCAATCAGGGGATGAGCAACACGCGGGTTTATCTGGAGCGGCAGCTCTATGGGCTGAGGATGGGAGGAATGTCTGTCAGAGGAATGGACAGCCTGTCAGGGCAGCTTACCCTTCTTTGCTTTTTAGCCGGAGGAGGAGCTGCTTTTCTATCTTACTGGTATAGAAGTGACAATTATTATATTGTACTCTATGGAACCATCGGTATTCTGGCTGGAATGCTTACCATGCTGGTAGATTACGGAGTGAATCTGGAGGCCAGGCGCCAGCAGCTTCTCACCTGCCTTCAGGACTATCTGGAAAATGTCATGTGGCCGAGAATGGGCCGGGAGGAAGCACAGGAGCATATGCCGGCTGTTACAGCAGAGGAGGAGCGCAGAGAACCGGTGGCTGTACGCTCCATTGGAAGGGACCGGCGTTCAAATAACAACAGCAGGCGCAGCATTGAACAGACCGCTGCCAGCAGAGAGAAGCATGAGGACAAGAATCATCAGGAGAACTGGCTGCAGGATTTAAACTCAGAGCAGAAGCGAGTGTTGGGAGAACTCCTGAAGGAATTTATTTCCTAAAAAAGCCGAAAACTACAAAACAAATAGAAGTGCAGGATGAATTAGAGACTGTTTCAAAGTTTGTGTAAACCTCTAAACGGATGTAAGATAAAATTACCCGGTTTGGAGGTTTATTTTATGGCAAGAAAAAAGCAATCCTATTTTCCAATCGTACCAGTTATGCGCTGTCAGCAGCCAGTTGTGCAGAAATTCCCCTTTTGTGAAAAAAATATGGTAGAGTACAGACAAGTAAAAGGGAGGATGAAGGAATGTTAGCAATTAATATGGAAGACGTCATTAAAGTCTTAAATGCGGTCAAATTTCATCTGATCGCACTGGGCGTTGCATTGCTGCTGGGGATGATTGTAGCAGTGGCATGTAGAAAAATGCCTGTCAGAAACAGAAAGCTGGTGCGCAGTCAGGCTGGAATTGCTGTACTTTTAGCAGTTGTTGTGATAGTGAATCTGATTGTTTCCGGTCCTATGTTCACGATGATTAATCTGGCAATCGGCGGAGGAAGCATTACAGAGGACAGTATGGCTGAGGCATACGGAGTGAATACCGAGCTTGTAGGCGAAGGTATTACATTGATGGAAAATAACGGTGCTCTGCCTCTTGCGGAAGGCGCTAAGGTAAATGTGTTTGGATGGGCTTCTACGGCACCGGTTTACGGTGGTGTTGGCTCTGGTGCACTGAATGATCAGTATGCTGTGACGGATCTGATTACGGGTCTGACGGATGCCGGAATTGAAGTGAATGAGGAGCTGGTGAATTTTTATGAGGCTTATCAGGCAGAGCGTCCTGCGGTTGGAATGTGGGAACAGGACTGGACCTTACCTGAGCCGAATGTAACTGCTTACAGCGAAGAGCTGATGGGCAATGCGAAGAATTTTTCTGATACAGCACTGGTAATGATTTCCCGTCCTGGCGGCGAGAATGCAGACATGCCTACTGATATGGCTGCGGTAGTAGATGGCAGCTGGATAGAAAGAGACGCTCTGACAGGAAATTCTTATTTTAAGGGTACGTATGATGATTCCTTAAATGAAGGAAATGACTGGGATATGGGAGATCATTATCTGGAGCTTAGCAATCGGGAAGAGGAAATGCTTCAGATGGTATGTGAGAATTTTGACAAGGTTGTTGTGCTGATCAATGCCAACAATGCTATGGAGTTGGGATTTTTAAAGGAGTACGACATAGATGCGGCACTCTACACACCCTGTCCGGGTCAGAATGGTTTTGCGGCAGTTGGAAAAGTTGTAACCGGTGCAGTAAATCCTTCCGGGAAAACGGTTGACACATGGTTGTATGATCTGACGACAGCGCCCAATATGGCGAATTTTGGTCAGTTCATGTATGACAATATGGATGAGCACAAGGTTGTTTCCAAAAGCTTTGCGGCGCAAGAGGAAACAACCACAGTTCCTTCCTTTGTAAATTATGTGGAAGGTATTTACGTAGGTTATAAATTTTATGAGACGGCAGCAACAGAGGGTTTGATCGATTATGATAAAACAGTAGTATATCCTTTTGGGTACGGTTTGAGCTATACAAGCTTTGAGCAGAAGATGGGAGATATTTCCGTCAAAGACGGTTTGGTTTCCTTCGATGTAACTGTCACCAATATAGGAGACGCAGCCGGAAAAAATGTGGTGGAAGTATATTACAATCCGCCTTACACAAATGGTGGTATCGAAAAGGCGTCGGCAAATCTGATCGCTTTTGATAAGACAGATGTGTTAGAGCCGGGTGAAAGCCAGACACTGACCATTTCCTTTGCAGAAGAGGATATGGCTTCTTACGACACGTATGGAGAAAAGGCTTATGTATTGGAGGCTGGTGATTACGCCATTTCCATTAACTCTGATTCCCATACGGTTCTGGATTCCAGAACTTACAGTGTGGATGAAACCATTGTTTACACTGAGGGGCGTTCTACCGATCAGGCAGCGCCTACCAATCAGTTTGAAGATGTGGAAGGAGATGTGATCTATTTATCTCGTGCAGAGGGATTTGCCAACTATAAGGAAGCAACAAAAGCACCCGAACGCTTTTCGATGAAAGAGGAAGCGAAAGCTACATTTATTAATAGTGCGAATTACAATCCTGAGGATTATAATAACCCGGATGATGTAATGCCTGTAACAGGTGCAAAGAATGGTCTGAAGCTTGTAGATATGCGCGGCGTGGCGTATGATGATGAGGCGTGGGATCGCTTTATGGATCAGCTGAGCATTTCTGAAATGGCGGAGTTAATCGCAATGGGGGGCTATCAGACAGCACCTGTCCCCTCCATCGGAAAAGTACAGACCTATGATTGTGACGGCCCTGCATCTATTAATAACAACTTTACAAAACAGGGTTCCATCGGCTTTGCGGGAACTGTATTGATGGCGTCTACATGGAATGCGGATACGGTTTATCAATTTGGTTCATCCATCGGACGTATGGCAGATGATCTGGAGGTTTCCGGTTGGTACGCACCGGCAATGAACATTCACCGTTCTGCATTCTCTGGACGTAACTTTGAGTATTATTCCGAGGATGCGGTGCTGTCCGGAAAGCTGGCTGCCCAGGCAGTACAGGGTGCAGAGTCCCATGGTGTATACTCCTACATCAAGCACTTTGCGCTGAACGATCAGGAAACCAATCGAAGTACAATGCTCTGTACATGGGCAAATGAGCAGTCCATCCGTGAGATTTATTTAAGACCATTCGAGCTGGCAGTAAAAGAAGGTGGTGCAGATGCTGTGATGTCTTCCTTCAACTATGTTGGCACAGAGTGGGCTGGTGCAAAGAATGCACTTTGCAATACAGTGCTTCGTGACGAATGGGGCTTTGTAGGTATGGTTTTGACGGATTATTTCGGTGCACTTGGTTATATGAATGCGGACCAGGCAGTTCGTAACGGTACAGATTTCTGTCTCGTGAACTACCCCACAGAGACCAATTACTTAAAGGATCAGAGTAGTGCCACCGGTGTTCTGGCAGCTCGTCAGTCAGCAAAGAATATCCTTTATACAGTTGTGAATTCCCGTGCCTATGCAGAAGAGAATTTAAAACTTGGAATGGCTCCATGGCAGATGGCAGTGGTTGCAGCTGACATCGCTCTGGCACTGGGAATATTGACACTGGAAGTGATTGCGGTGAGAAGATACCGAAAAAGAACATCAGAAGAAGCGGTGTCTGCAGCAGATCAGCCATAATTTAGGGATAAGTGCCCAGCACCGTCCTGGTAGAAATATGGGGCCGGAGGTAGAGAAATCTGCCCCCGGCTTTCCCGAAAAAAGGAGATGTAACCATGAAAACAATCAAAAAATGGATCGCAGATCATCCGAATATCTGGGAATTTATTCTATTTAACATACTATCCAACTGCGCTACTGTGACCAACTTTGTGGTGATGTGGCTTTGTACCGGTTTTGTTTTTACTGCATTTAAGACACAATCTTTTTCATTCTTTATTTTTAATTATACGAATGTAGAAAGGGATCTGGGACTTTGTGGTTTTTTGAGCTTTCTGATTGCAACGTCAGCTGCTCAGACGGTGAATTTTTTTGTGCAGAAAAATCTGGTATTTAGGTCGAATGCAGATTTTACAAAATCAGTGCCCCGGTTTATCGTTCTGGCAGCTGTATTGGTTATTATTTCCACAGCTTTGCCGGCCTACAGTCAGTCACTTTTTATAAGTCTGGGAATTCCTCTGTCAGTGGCTCCCACACTGGCTAATATGGTCAATATTCTGACCCAGGTTGTAATCAGTTATCCGGTGATGAAATTTGTTATTATGAAAAAGGTTCCGAAGGAAGGGTGAGGAGGATGGGAATGAAACATGGAGATCTGCTTGCGAAAATGACGCTGGAAGAAAAGGCGGCTATTCTGAGCGGGGCAACGGAATGGGAGACGAGAGCGGTGGAAAGGCTTGGCATCCCATCCATCTTTTTTTCGGACGGCCCCCATGGAGTAAGAAAGCAGGAAGGGGAAGGCGATCATCTGGGTCTGAATGCTTCGCTTCCTTCCACCTGTTTTCCTACAGCCGCAACGATTGCCAATAGCTGGGATGAGCAGCTGGGAGAAGAACTGGGAAGAGCTCTGGGAGAGGAAGCGGCAGTCCTTGGAGTAGATGTGCTTTTGGGGCCTGGTCTGAATATTAAAAGAAGCCCGCTGTGTGGAAGAAATTTTGAGTATTTTTCGGAAGATCCTTACTTGTCAGGGAAAATGGCAGGAGCCTATATTAGAGGAATTCAGTCTAAGGGGATATTTGCATGCCCCAAGCATTTTGCAGTGAATAGTCAGGAGCTGCGCCGCATGGCGATGAATGCGGTTCTGGATGAGCGGACATTACGGGAGATCTATCTGACGGGTTTTGAGATCGCTGTAAAAGAGGCAGGGGCAAAAACAATCATGTCCAGCTATAACCAGATCAATGGTGTCTATGCCAATGAAAACAGTCATTTGCTGCAGGAGATTCTGAGGAAGGAATGGGGATTTGACGGTATTGTTGTTACAGATTGGGGGGGATCGAACGATCATGTGAAGGGTGTTGCATGCCGTTCCAATGTGGAGATGCCCGCACCCGGCCTGGATTCTGCGAGAGAACTACGAAAGGCAGTGGGAGAAGGGGCTCTGACGATGGAAGAGCTGGATGCCTGCGTGGATGATTTGCTTGAAGCGGTGCTGATGTTGGAAAAAAGTCGTGAGAACAGACAGAAGGATTTTGATAAAAAAGCACATCATGAGCTGGCAAAGAAGGCAGGGCGTGAAAGTATTGTCCTTCTTAAAAATGAAGGGAAAGAACCCTTGCTTCCATTGAAAAAGAATTGCCGGATCGCTCTGATTGGAGATTTTGCCTTAAGACCCAGGTATCAAGGGGCAGGTTCTTCCATGGTGAACCCAATCGAGTTGGAAACGATGGAGGGAATGCTGGGAGGATATCCGCTTGCGTGCGTGGGATGTGCACAGGGGTATCAGCGAAACGGCGGGGCGGACGAAGCCATGAAAAAAGCTGCCCTGGATCTGGCAAAATTAGCGGATGTTGTAATTTACTGCTTTGGACTGGACGAATTAAGCGAATCGGAAGGTCTTGATCGGACGCAGATGAGCATTCCGAAAAATCAGATCCAGCTGCTGGAAGAGCTTGCAATGGTCAATCCCAATATCGTTGGTGTGCTCAGTGCAGGATCCGCGATTGAGATGCCGTGGCAGGGGAATTGTAAATCTATTGTGCATGGTTACTTGGGAGGTCAGGCTGGCGCCGGTGCAATGCTTGATGTCTTGACCGGGGTATATAATCCTTCCGGTAAATTGGCGGAAACATACCCTCTCCGTTATGAGGATACCCCGGCGTTCCACTATTTCCCAAGTGCCCAGCGGAATTCTGAATATCGGGAGGGGCTATTCGTAGGATACCGTTATTATGATACGAATCAGATTCCGGTGCAGTATCCTTTTGGTTATGGACTTTCTTATACAGAGTTTTCCTACAGCGATTTGAAGGTGGATGAAAGGGGCGCACAGTTCACAGTGACGAATACGGGGACTGTGGATGGCGCTGAGGTAGCTCAGCTCTATATAGCGGCTCCAAAGGGAAGGATCTTCCGGGCCAAAAAGGAACTGAAAGGGTTTGCGAAAGTATTTTTAAAAGCCGGAGAGAACAAAAAGGTACAGATTCCCTTTGACGATAAAACCTTCCGTTACTGGAACACAAAGACGGAGGGATGGGAGACAGAAGAAGGAGAATATCATATTTTAGTTGGTGGGAGCGCAGCGGATATTCGCCTGGAAACGGTCATAAAAAGAGAAGGGACAACAGAAGTCATACCCTATGAAGCCGAGGGGATGCTTCATTATTACTCAGGATCAGTGCAGGATGTATCCGATCAGGAGTTTGAAGTGCTCTTAGGACACCCTGTCCCAAACGGAAAATGGAGCGGAAGTCTAACAAGAAACGATGCAATCTGTCAGCTCTATTATGCTAAAAGTGGTCTGGCCCGCTTGATTTACAGGATATTGACCTACTTGAAGAAAAGAAGTGAGAAGAAAGGAAAACCGGATCTGAATATTTTGTTCATTTATAATATGCCCTTCCGAAGCATTGCGAAAATGACGGCGGGTGCCGTCAGCATGGAAATGGCAGATGGCATGGTAGAGGTTGTGAATGGGCATTTCCTTCGGGGAATGAAGCAGATCATCGGTGGATTTTTTCGGAATCAGAAGGCAAACAAAGAATATGAAAAGAAGTTAAAGGAATAAAGAAGGGCCTCCTGCATAAAAAAGGAGGCTCCTTTTTAGGTTCCATGAAGAGGAATGACAATTTGCAGAGTGAACCAGTGATCCTTTGCATACAGTGTCATGGTACCACCATATTTTTGCGTGGCATGGCGAATGCTCTTTAATCCAAAGCCGTGGCAGCCCTTGTCATTTTTTGTGGTGAAAGGGAGCTGGCTGGAGGAGAGCGTGAGATCTGTGTCAGTATAGTTCTCGCACTGAATCATCAGAAATTGGTTCTGCTGATGCACATTTAAGGTGATCAGACGCTTTTCAGGATCGGAAAAGCGGGCAACACATTCGATGGCATTATCAAGCATATTGCCGAACACAGAGCAGATATCCTTGACGTGCATAAAGGAGAGTGGACGTCCGTCCGCCATACAGGTGAAGGTAATATTCTGTTGGATACAATACGTATTTTTGGTGGTGAGCAGCACATCCAGAACGCTGTTCCCTGTATTGGTCAGAGCTTCCTGCGTTTGGATCGCTTCTTCCATTTCCAGAAGGTATTGTTCTCTTTTGTCAGGATTCTGCTCTGAACGGATGGCGATCATATAGTGCTTCAGATCGTGAAATTCCCGGCGTAGAAGATTGATGTTATCAATGGAAAGGCGGTATTGGTCATACTGCCTTTGCAAAATCACGTTCATGGCCTGATTTTCATTGCGCATTCTCAGTTCTTCCCGTTTATCTTGAAGTGCATAGAGCATCACAAGCCCGCTGAAGTCTACGAGAGTGCGGATATAAAGAATGGAATGGGAGGCGCTGGAAAAGGGGGTGTTTGGAACGGAAAAGCTTAAATTGCTGATGGAAAAGGAGCCCAGGGCGATCATGGCTGCGCCGGAGAGTTCTTTTGCATTGACATCCAGGAAGGCTTCTCGTGGTGGGAACTGCGCTTTTTCAAGTATGAGAAAAAGAAGGAACACACCAGGATAGAGGACGAGGGCAGTCAGTGAAGCCCAATGCCTTCCGATATGAAAATTGAGTTCAGACCATACATAAAGCTGCCAGTGCAGAGAAGCAGTAAATTCTGCCAATACAAAGGCTCGAAGGCAGCAATAGAGAATATCCTGCCAGGTACCTTCGCAGAAAAGACGCAAGAACAGATACATAAGAAGTACTGCGCCCAGCATACAGGGAACCCATGTCCAGAGCGGCAGTCTTCCGGCCAGATATTGCCAGCCCGCAAAGCAGAAGAAAAAAAGACCCGGTGAGAGAGGGAGCTTTGTATTTCTGCTTTTTCGATGCAGCAGATAGATATATACAAGGCAGGCTCCCCACTCTGCAAATGCAGTGCAGAGACGAGGAGTATCCATCAAATCTAAAAAATTCATCGAATGACACCTCCTATAAAGTCAGTGAGGGTTTCCATAAATGCTTTTTTTCTGGATCGGCTGACTGGAAGAGTCTGTCCGTCTGACAGAAGGACGCTGTTTTGCAATACCCCTGTAACATGCCGGAGGTTGACCAGATAGGCATTATGACATTTGGAAAATCCCTTATCGGAAAGAAGCAGTTCCATGCGCTTGAGTGGTCCTGATGTGAGAAAATGACCATTTTCTGTATGGACGATCACGTTGTGTCTCTGGCTTTCCACATAATAGATGTGGGAAGTATCAAGGCGAAGCTGCCCGGTTTCCACTTCGATGTCAAGATAGGTTTTTGTGCTTCGTTTTTCTGCCTGTCGTACCGCTTTTTTTAAAATCTGGGAAAAAGCAAGATAAGACACTGGTTTGACTACATAGCCAAGAGCATCTACCAGGTACCCCTGAACAGCAAACTGAACCGTGGAGGTAATAAAAATAAAAGTTACATCCTCATCCAGTCTGCGGATTGTTTCAGCGGTGGTCATACCGTCCATGTGCTTCATCTGAATATCCAGCAGAATGATGTCATAACCGGCTCGATATTCGGAGGCAATCTCCAAGCCATCCAAAAAAGTGCTGATTTGAAAGGTGATCCGATTCTCTGCTTCATAGCGGTGCAGATATTCTTCAAGTGTATGAATGTAGGATAGTTCATCTTCAACAATGGCAATGCGAAGCATGGAGTTCCTCCTTTCCTGATTAGCTTTATTATATCGTTTAGACTTCAAAAAAGCAATGTTTCAGAAGAATGGGGGTCAGTACAATCGGTACAATCACGTTCCCTTTTTATAATATTAGGTATACAATGGGTATTTACTATTATTATATGCGTTCTGTCCGGTAAAACGAGGCAAAAGGGCAGGCTTAATTTGCCTTTTGTCTTTTATAATACCGTTTCTTTATTGGACACTAATCAAGCCCAGTTCTGTCTGATTTGCAACAATAGTGGTGGTCTGACCGTACTGGCTGGCAGATAGTAAGTTGCCGAGAATACGGGAGATGTTGCTATCCGAAAAAACATCATTTACTTTCGATAGCTGTGGGTCAGCCAACGCATCATTTGCGGTATACCTTGCATCACTTGGCATTTTAACAGTAATACTTCCAACGTACACCGTAGATTTTAACAAGGCCGCATTGCTTGTATCAGAATACGTCATTTTGATATTTCCGGTGTGGGAAATGGCACTCGTATAATTTTGCGGCGCAAGGGATATTCCTGTGATATGACCAGTGTATACTTCAATGTCCAGTGAGGATTTAATACCATTTGCAGTTACATTACCAACAGCATTGTAAACCTTAACAGTTTGGACGCCGGATGGTATGGAAACTTCATAATTGATTTTCACATTATCAACATTCAGGTTTTTCCGTAACCACGTCCAGTAATCCGTACCATCTTGCGCCTTAGCTTCTACCAGAAGTGTAGTTCCCACAAGTTCGGGGATAAGAACAAGCTGTTCTCTCTTAGTGGCCTGTTCAGAGCCGCTGCCACCGGATAACATCAGCGTTGCGGTAATTTTCACTTCGCTACCGGCACTATAGGATAAATTCACATTGCCCGCACCATTAAGGATACTTAGCTGAGTAGCAGAAGTGGTTTCGTTGTAGTTAAGAGCCTGTGTGCTTGCCGCAAAAGCTGAAATGCTAACGATTGAAATACCAATCAGCACAGAAGATAGTAATTTTGTAATTCGTTTCATCGGTTGCACCTCCATCTGTAATAGGTATATTATACCATAAAAAAAGAATTTTTAAGTATATTTTGGTTAAATTATCGAGATAATTTGTTCTTATAATTTATTATGTACAACACATATATGGAGATAAGGAGCAAAGGGGTTCTCAGGAAGGACGGGGCGAAAAAACGGACGATTCGATTTTAGAACAATGGCCTTTTTAGATAAGCCGGCTGAGGTGCCCGTACTTGAAACTGCCATAACGGATAAAAGCTATTCCAGCTATACTTTTTAAAAGAAAAATTGGGTATGTAAATTATGTAGATATTGTGGTATACTATATAACTATAAATGAGGATATCTTGAAAATCGCACAAATAATACACTCTTTTATCTTTATATGACAGATACATAGGGCTTATTGTTCTGTTTTTTTGCAGCAGGATGGATTATATTGTGTATTATTAGATATTTGCTCATTTATAGGATATAATAAAAAAGGAGGAATTCATAATGAAGGGATTCGCAATGAAGAAAATTGGAGAGATTGGATGGGTTGAAAAAGAAATTCCTACAATCGGAGCAAAAGATGCAGTAGTAAGACCTACCGCAATCTCTCCCTGTACATCAGATGTACATACCGTATGGTCTGGAGCCATTGGTGAAAGAACCGACATGATATTAGGTCATGAAGCGGTCGGAATTGTAGAAAAAGTCGGCAGTGAAGTAAAGGATTTCAAACCAGGTGATAGAGTAGTTGTTCCTGCCATCACTCCTGACTGGAATTCTTTAGAAGCACAATCCGGTTATTCTATGCATTCCGGAGGTATGCTGGCCGGTTGGAAGTTTTCTAACTTCAAAGACGGAGTATTTGCAGAGTATTTTCATGTAAATGATGCTGATGGGAATATGGCATTACTGCCTGAATCGATTGATGATGCGTCCGGTGTTATGCTATGTGATATGATGCCGACAGGATTTCATGGGGTAGAGTTGGCAGATGTCCAGTTTGGAGACAAGGTGCTTGTCATTGGTATAGGTCCGGTTGGTCTTATGTCTGTAGCGGGTTCCGCAATAAGAGGTGCATCTGAAATATATGCAGTTGGAAGCCGTCCTAACTGTATTGAGATTGCAAAAAAATATGGTGCAACACATATCATCAATTATAAGAATGGAAGTATTGAAGAACAGGTTATGGAATTAACCTCTGGTAAAGGCGTAGATAAAGTCATTATTGCCGGCGGTGATGTAGATACTTTTACGACAGCTGTCAAAGTATTGAAGCCAGGTGGTAAAATAGGAAATGTAAATTACATAGGGGAAGGAGATTATATAAAGATTCCACGTGTAGAATGGGGATGTGGAATGGGACACAAACAGATTTCAGCCGGCTTGATGCCAGGTGGCAGATTGCGTATGGAGAAGCTGATATCCTTAATAGAAACAGGACGTATCGATCCTTCCTGGTTAGTAACACATCAGTTCCATGGATTCGATAAGGTTGAGGAAGCTCTGTTAATGATGAAGGATAAGCCTAGCGATTTGATAAAACCAGTTGTGTTTATAAAATAATCTTATATTAAAGCATGAATAGAAGAAAAAATTTGTAGAGATAATATTTCTACAAATCAAACGGTATCAACTATTGTATTGACATAATTATATTCAGCTTTACTACTGCCTTATTTTGCGGCAGTAGTAAACTCAGGATAAAGGGATTTCAGCTTTATCCGGGCATCTGTGGCTGTGAATTGTCGGTTTACCTTTGCATTTTCATGAGAACCCTGCTGAAATTCCGCCATATGCTTGAATCGCAGTGCCGAAATCAACCAAAAATAAAGATGGAAAAAGGGATAACGCTGAGAATAAGTGGAATTAATCAGTGCTTCCTTAGGTGCTTGTCTTGATAACTGAGTCACTAAAGCGTTATTATTGTGTTGGAGAGAGGCGCTACCTGTTTTTCGCCGGTCCGACTTTGTTAAAATTAATTTCTATTAGGAACGTTAAAACACATACACGTGAGGAAAGAGAGGATGTATTTTTTCATGAACATAATCAGGTCAATATTATTTTTAGGTATAGGTACAGGACTGCTGTTTGTCCCCTATGAGCGATTTAAATCGTGGTTTCCGCAGGCACCAGGGGTAGTGGTTGTCAAAATTTTAGGTGCTGTAATACTGCTCTGCGGTCTTGTTATTCTGGCAATCTCGATGATATCGTGATATTTTAGCATGAAAGAAGCGTCCGGCTGGAATCTGATTTTCTCGCCGGTTTTTTGTTCTTCCCAGCTCTGGCTGTCTCCTATGTCAATAAGGTCTATGTTTCAAGTTCTATGTTTCCTCGTCCGCTTTATCTAAGAGGGCTTTCTTTTTATCATCTTCCCAGGTTCAATAGTTTGTGAAAATAAAACTTCATGCTTCACCTTGTGAAGACCCCATTCATTCAGTTTGTAAAATGAACTTTTTTATGGTATAATAAGAGGCAGGCGGCTTCACCGCATTATGACAGGAAAGTGCAGATAGTGGAAATCTGTGGATAGAAGAAGTGGTATAGAAGAAAAGGAGAGCGCGAATATGGGAAAGGAAGTAACATTTGATTATTCAAAGGCAGCAGGCTTTGTGTCGGAAGAGGAGATGGCCAATTTTCAAAGTATAGTAGAGGGGGCAAAGGATACTTTACTGAATAAGACAGGAGCCGGCAGCGATTTTCTGGGATGGATTGATTTGCCGGTGAACTATGACAAGGATGAGTTTGCAAGAATTAAGAAGGCGGCAGCCAAGATTCAGAGGGATTCAGACGTTCTGCTGGTGGTAGGTATCGGTGGTTCTTATCTGGGAGCCAGGGCAGCCATTGAATTTTTGTCACACAGCTTTTACAACGTGCTGCCTAAGAGCGTTCGCAAGACGCCTGAGATTTATTTTGTAGGAAACAGCATCAGCAGCAAATACATAAGGGACTTGAAGCAGGTGCTGGAGGGAAAGGACTTTTCAGTTAATATTATATCCAAGTCAGGCACTACCACAGAGCCTGCCATTGCATTTCGTGTATTTAAGGAACTGCTGATTGAGAAATATGGCAAAGAAGAGGCTGGCAAGCGGATATACGCAACCACAGACAAGGCGAGAGGAGCCCTTAAGAATCTGGCGGACGAAGAGGGATATGAAGAGTTCGTTGTGCCGGACGATGTGGGAGGACGTTTTTCCGTATTGACGGCTGTGGGGCTTCTTCCCATTGCGGTAAGCGGGGCAGATATTGATCAACTGATGGAGGGTGCAGCTTCTGGCAGAAAGAAGGCTCTGGAGGCTCCCTACCAGTCCAACCCGGCGCTTCTCTACGCAGCAGTTCGCAATATTCTTCTTCGCAAGGGAAAGTCTGTGGAGATTGTAGCAAATTATGAGCCAAGCCTTCATTATGTGTCCGAGTGGTGGAAACAGCTCTATGGGGAGAGCGAGGGCAAGGATCAGAGAGGAATTTTCCCGGCAGCAGTGGATCTGACAACGGATCTTCACTCTATGGGACAGTTCATCCAGGACGGAGCACGTATCCTGTTTGAGACAGTGATTCAGGTGGAGGAGTCTCCCGCAGAGATTCTCTTGAAGAAAGAGGATGTGGATACCGATGGCATGAATTACCTGGCAGGCAAGAGCGTCGATTTTGTAAATAAGAGTGCTATGAATGGTACTATTTTAGCTCATACAGACGGAGATGTTCCCAACCTGATGGTTAAAGTGCCGGAGCAGAATGCGTTTTATCTGGGAGAGCTTTTTTACTTCTTTGAGTTTGCCTGCGGTGTAAGTGGATATATATTGGGAATTAATCCATTTAATCAGCCTGGTGTGGAGAGCTATAAGAGGAATATGTTTGCTCTTCTTGGAAAGCCCGGATACGAAGCTCAGAGGGAAGAGCTTCTTAAGAGACTGTAATTCGTGAATGGATCGATTCAAGGCGGAAAGAGGAAAGGCACCCTGCTGACTGGGAGAACAGCAGGGTGCCTTTCCTATATGCTTGGTCTATTCTTCAATTACATGTATTTCCAGGTAGTCAAAGTCAATGGATTCCATAAAGCTATCCTGAGTGAATCGGGCCTTGTTATGGAGTTTAAACTCCCGGATGGTAGCATCCAGCCACAGAGGAGTTCCAAGGTCGAACTGGTAACAGATGGCTTCCAGTGCATCCAATACCATCTGGGTTCTGGATAGGGAATCGTTGCAGTTTTCTATGACGGTGTCCTTTAGAAGATGGTTGTCTTTTATGAGTTTTCCCCACATTCTAAACATAGTTCGGCTCCTTTCCTTAGCAGATCTGTTCCCTGTTTTCCTGAGTTCTATATGGTGATCAGGTTGTATTTGACCTGATTTGCGGTGAGAAGCTGGGCTTCCCTCTGGTGGCAGGTAAAGATGATAATCTGGTTATCGTATGCTTTCACCAGCCATTTTAAAGCAGTTTTTAAACGATCGTCATCATAGAGGACAAAGCTGTCATCAAAGATAAGAGGCATGCTGTTGGCTCCATCCTGTACCAGTCTGGCAGCTGCGAGACGAACTGCCAGATAAATCTGATCCATGGTTCCGCTACTTACCTGATCGATGGAAACCAGCTTATCCGGGGTATTCATGAATACGTCCAGATTCTCATCAATGCTCATGCTGGTGTAGATATCTCCGGTAATTCCTCCAATTAATTCAGAAGCTGCCTTGTTCAGATACAGGCCGAAGGAATCACGGATGGAGGTGGACAGGGAAGTCATGGTGTCCTGGGCTAAATCAATCGCATCCAGCTCTTCCTGAATCCGCTCATTTTCTGTCTGAATCTTCCGTAAGGCTTCCGCCTGGGTTTTACAGTCTGCCAGATGCTCCAGCTTCTTTTCAAGTTCCCACTGAATCCGCTGCTGCTGTTCTATTTCCTCGCCGAAGAGCTCCTGAGACGCCTGGAGCTGTTCAATCTCACGGGTGATTTTGGAAAGGGTGATCTCCGACTGCCCCACTGCTTTGCTGAGCCTTAGAAATTCCTCCATTTTGGATTCCAGATCAGCCATGGATGTCTCAGATATGGAGGAGTCGCCTAAATGCCTTGCAAATATCTCCCGGAGGAGACGGGTAGTGGTATCCAGCCGCTTTTTATAGCTTCCCTGTTTGTTTAAAACTGCAATGGCGATGATAAGACAAATAGCACCGGTCACTCCCAGAGCGCCGGCAGCAGCAGCTTCCGGGATGGGAAGCCGGATCCGGTTTCCTGTCAGCTGGGGCGCTGCAAAAAGCAAAGCGGAGCCTGCCCCACAGAGGGCTGTGAGGAGGAACATACAGACAGCGCACAGGATAGGCAGCTTTTTGGAACAGGTTTCCATGGTAGTCTCATATTGGTGATAGAGTTTTTTCGTCTCACTCATGTAGCTTTGGACAGATTCAGGGTCTGTAAATTGGCTGCCTTCTAAAATCTGCTTTCCCTTGGCAGCTTTCTCTAAAAGTCCTTCTTTCTCTTTTTGGCATCCGTCCAGCTGCTCCTTGACCCGGCTCTTTTTGGTACGGCATTCAGAAAGCTGATTCACGTATTGGGGGGAGGATATTTCCTGTTCGATTTTGCGTATTTCCCCCAAGAGAGCAGTGTAGCTTCTGGCTGCTTCAGGCACCAGCTGCTTTTCCAGCTCTTTGCGCTGGGATTTCAGGTATTCAGTTGCCTTTGTGATGTTCAGAGCGATGCTTCCGGAGGTGTTGAGATTGGCAATGTAGTTTCTTAGCTCTGACACCATGCCCCCTTCGGTGGCGCATTTCAGCTGTCCGATGCTGATGGTGTTCTCGTACACAGTTTCTGACAGACCACATCGGATCTGATCCAGAAGCGCTTTGGAGGGAGATTCTTCCTTCCCCAGGGTTTCGTTGATAATGGTCAGTTTTTTATTGTTTTTCTGGAATTTTCTTTCGATGCGGTAAATCTGACCGTTGCTTTCAATCCGCATCCAGCCTTCGTATGTACCGCTGTTGTGCCAGGGTACGTACCTGGAGTAGGTATCGTTTCTGGCTGCCCGCCCTCTCTGGCGGTCAATGCCAAAGAGCATGCCCTTGATAAATGTATGAAGTGTGGATTTTCCTGCTTCATTCTTGCCATAGACGATATTCAGCCCATCCTGGAAGCTGATGTCCTGGTGGTGCAGTTTGCCGAATCCGTCGATGTGCAGGCTTAAAATTTTCATAGACTCAGCTCCTTTCGTCCGTGGTGTGCAGCAGAGCGTTGACCCCATAGTAGAGCGCTTTTTTCTCCACAGGACTCATAGACTCCTTTTGAAGTGTTTGAATAAAGAAGCCAATCATATCTGAGGAGTGTTCTGCAAAAAGGGCGGGGAAATCATACTGAGGCTCAGAGTCATCTATGATCTCAGCAATTCGGAAACGGGAGGTAAGCCGTTCCAAATCAAATTCAATCTCAGGATCCCGCATGCCTTTTATGCGGAAGCGGTATATATTTCCCTCTCCCCTGTTTTCAATTTCTCTGGCGATCCGATGGAACAGCTCTCCGTTGGTAGTTTCCTTGCTAACGTTTACTGCCAGAGGAATATACTGGATCTCTGATACAGGGAGGAACTGGAGGGTAGTGACCTTCCTGGTGACAGGATGAATTTCTCCATAGTAGAAGCCGTGGGCGCCTGTCTCTGTCACATCTAAAGGCTCCGGGGATCCACAGTAAGCCATCTTTCCCTCAGCCAGAATGCCAGGCTTGTGGATATGCCCCAGGGCAATGTAGGAGAAGGGGGACAGCTCCAGACTGTTAAAGTGAATGGGCAGGTGGCTGGCGTCTCCCCCGTGAGCCATCAGGATCTGAATCCGACTGCCCAGAGGCACCTGTATGTCCTCCAGCAAAGGGTCTTTGATTTCGGCGGTGTGGTAGCTAAAGCCGTAAACCTCAGTGTTGATATCTTCAAAATAGACGGAGGTCAGGGTTTCATCCATAAGATACGTTACGTTAGGACTCCATGTAAAGCTTAAAAGGGAGGAGTTTTCCCGAATTCGATCGTGGTTTCCTGCAATAATAATGACCTTCACATGGGGAATGGTGGAAAAGAGGTAGTTAACCTCCTTTAAGTCCTTCGCCAGAGGCTGACGGTGAAACAGGTCGCCGCTGATGAACATACAATCCACATCCATATCCCTGGCCCGTTCCGTGATACCCCGGAATGTGTCTTTGATAGCCTGAGCCCGCTCCTTGCTCCAGGGCTTGCCGGAATCGGGACACATACCCCAGTGAATGTCCCCGGTATGGATGAATTTCATATCTGCCTCCTGTCAATGGTGTGTTAGTTGGGTGATTTATAGGTCACAGTTGTTAACTGTTCTTGGGAAAGGAATTACGTCCCTGATGTTGGACATACCGGTGAGGTACATCACACAGCGTTCAAAGCCCAGACCAAAGCCTGCGTGGCGGGCGGAGCCATATTTTCTCAGATCCAGATAGAAGCCGTAGTCCTCCTCAGGAAGCCCCATTTCCCTCATTCTGGCAACCAGTTTATCATAGTCGTCCTCCCTCTGGCTTCCTCCAATGATCTCGCCGATGCCGGGAACCAGGCAGTCTACTGCTGCCACAGTTTTGTCGTCTGGATTCAGCTTCATATAGAAGGCCTTGATTTCCTTGGGATAATCGGTTACAAATACCGGTTTTTTGAAAATCTCCTCTGTGAGGTAGCGCTCATGCTCGGTCTGAAGGTCGCAGCCCCAGGATACCTTGTAGTCAAAGGAATCATTATGCTGTTCCAGGAGAGCCACTGCCTCGGTGTAGGTGATGCGGCCAAACTCAGAGTTGAGCACATTGTGAAGGCGATCAAGGAGTCCTTTGTCCACAAACTGGTTGAAGAAGTTCATCTCCTCAGGAGCATGCTCCAGCACGTATTGGATCACATACTTTAGCATACCCTCAGCCAGACGCATGTCATCCTCTAAATCTGCGAATGCCATTTCAGGCTCGATCATCCAGAACTCAGCTGCATGGCGGGCTGTGTTGGAGTTTTCAGCGCGGAAGGTGGGGCCAAAGGTATATACATTGCGGAAAGCCATGGCATAACCCTCCACATTCAGCTGTCCGCTTACCGTCAGGTTGGTTGGTTTGTTAAAGAAATCCTGGCTGAAGTCTACGGATCCATCGGCTGTCTTGGGGATGTTATTTAGGTCCAGTGTGGTAACCTGGAACATCTCCCCTGCCCCCTCGCAGTCGCTTCCTGTGATGAGTGGAGTGTGCACGTACACGAAATCCTTCTCCTGAAAATACTGATGTATGGCATAGGCAGTCAGAGAGCGAACGCGAAACACCGCCTGGAAGGTATTGGTTCGGGGGCGCAGGTGGGAGATAGTGCGCAGATATTCAAACGAGTGGCGTTTTTTCTGAAGTGGATAGTCCGGTGCAGAGGCTCCCTCTACTTGTATCTCTGAAGCCTGAATTTCAAAGGGCTGTTTCGCCTCCGGTGTGGCAACCAGAGTGCCCTTTGCAAGGATGGCAGTGCCTACATTTAGCTTGGAAACCTCAGGGAAGTTGTCCAGGTCATCGTGGTAAACAATCTGAAGAGGCTCAAAGTAGGAACCGTCGCTTACTACGATAAAGCCAAAGGATTTGGAATCGCGCAGGCTGCGGATCCATCCTCCAACAGCGATTTCTTTGCCCAGATAGGCATCTGGCTGTTTGTAAAGTTCTCTCACGGTGATCAATTCCATGAATGGTATTCTCCTTTTCTCTTCTCAATATTCTCAATCATATTACAGTATCTCCAATTTACAGTATCTCCAATTCCCCGGGAAATGAACGGTAAATACATATAACGTGATTATAAGGTATTTTCTGTAATGTTTCAAGGATTATCTGCCCCGGCACAGTTTGAAGGTTCTTTGGATAAAATCCGTGAACCACTCTCTTTACTTTTGAGATAGAGTCTGATAGAATGCTAGAATAAAGTCAAAATACGAGAAAGCGTTAGATCGCCCTGGGGGTCATATCTAACGCTTTAAGGCGTGTCCGGGCAGGTGGAAAAAGGAGGATGAGAAGGTAATGTATGTGGTAGCAGGCTTGGGAAATCCCACAAAGGAATATGATAAGACCAGGCACAATGCAGGGTTTGAGGTCATTGACGTGCTGGCAGACAAGATAGGCGCCGGGGCGGTGGAAAAGAAGTTTAAGGGGTGCTTCAGAAAAGGGATCATAGGGGGGGAGACGGTGATTCTGTTAAAGCCCCAGACTTTTATGAACCTGAGTGGAGAGAGTGTGAGAGCTGCGGCTGATTTCTATAAGGTGGAGCCGGAGCGCATAATTGTGGTGTATGATGATATCAGCCTGAATGTGGGGCAGCTGAGGATTCGGATAAAGGGAAGTCCCGGTGGACACAATGGAATGAAGAGCGTAATAGCACACCTGGGAACCCAGGAGTTTCCAAGGGTGAAGGTAGGAGTGGGAGATAAGCCGGAGAAGATGGATCTGGCAGACTATGTGCTGGGACGATTTTCCAGGGAGGATCAGGTCTTGATGGAGAAGGCCTTTGAGGAAGCTGCAAAAGCGGTGGAGACGATGGTGAGAGAGGGAGCAGACAAGGCCATGAACCTGTTTAATGGGCATAAGTCATAGTGGAGCCGGGAAGTAAAAGAACAGAAGGAAGGGTGTGGGGAATGATGGAAAATCCACTATTGGAGCTGCAGGAGTATCATAATCTGACGGACGCTCTCTGTGGGGGAAAGGGGCCTATCCAGGTAACAGGAGCCTTGGATTCCCAGAAGGTACATCTTATGTACCAGCTGGGAGGGGATCAGAGGAATCTATGGAAGCTGGTGGTAACCTATGATGATTCCAGAGCCAAGGAGATTTATGAGGATTTTCAGAATTTCACCAGGGATGTATGGCTGTACCCGGCTAAGGATCTCCTGTTTTACAGTGCGGATATTCATGGAAATCTGATCAGCAGGCAGAGAATCCGGGTGTTAAGGCGGCTGATGGAGGAAAAGGGCGGCATAGTAGTGACGACTATGGATGGCCTTATGGATCACCTCCTACCCTTGCAGAACCTTAAGAATCACGTTATTACTGTAGAGAACGGGCAGGTTCTGGATCTGGAGGATTGGAGAAAACGTCTGGTTGCCATGGGCTATGAGCGGGTGGGACAGGTGGACGGTATGGGTCAGTTTTCCATCCGGGGAGGACTGATTGACTTGTTTCCTTTTACAGAGGAGATGCCTGTGCGTATTGAGATGTGGGATGATGAGGTGGACTCGATCCGCACCTTCGACCTGGAAAGCCAGCGGTCTGTGGAGCAGCTGGAACAGGCAGTGATTTATCCTGCCACAGAGGTGATTCTTTCCCAGAGCTGGAGAGAGGAGGGAATCAGAAGGTTGAGAGAGGAGGAAGAGAGTTACGAGAAGGCCTTAAGGAAACAGCATAAGCCGGAGGAGGCCCATCGAATTAAGAGTATGATTCAGGAGCTGTGCGCCGGCCTTGAGCAGGGCCAGTGCACAGGGGAGCTGGATGGATATATCCGGTATTTCTGCCCTGAGACGGTATCCTTTTTTGAATATTTTTCTGAGAAGGAGAGTATTGTTTTTCTGGATGAACCGGGACGCCTGAAAGAAAAGGGGGAAGGAGTGGAGCTGGAATTCCGGGAGAGTATGGTTCACAGGCTGGAGAAGGGATATCTGCTGCCTGGACAGACAGAGCTTCTCTACCCTGCTTCTCAGGTTCTGGCGAGAATTCAGAGATCCAGAACCGTGATGCTTACAGGGTTAGATCAAAGGCTGCCCGGCATGAAGGTAAACCATAAGTTCAGTGTAGATGTGAAGAATGTGAATTCCTATCAGAATAGCTTTGATATGCTGATTAAGGACTTAACCCGGTGGAAGAGGGAGGGATACCGGGTGATCCTTCTCTCTGCCTCCAGAACCAGAGCAAGCCGTCTGGCAAGTGATCTGAGGGAATACGATTTGAGAGCCTATTGTCCCGGAGGAGAGGAGGAGGGGAAGGAACCCTCTGTGAAGCCGGGGGAGATTCTGGTTACCTACGGAAATCTTCACAGAGGCTTTGAGTATCCTCTTCTTAAGTTTGTCTTTATTACGGAAGGTGATATGTTCGGTGTGGAGAAAAAGAAAAAACGCCGCAAAAAGACAAATTACCAGGGAAAAGCCATCCAGAGCTTCTCGGAGCTGTCTGTGGGTGATTATGTGGTTCATGAGGATCATGGACTGGGAATCTACAGAGGCATCGAGAAGGTAGAGCGGGATAAGGTGATAAAAGATTATATTAAGGTGGAATATGGGGATGGAGGAAATCTGTATCTGCCGGTAACCCGGTTGGAGAGCATTCAAAAGTACGGGGGAGCGGACGGTAAAAAGCCGAAGCTTAACCGATTGGGGGGCGCGGAGTGGAACAAGACTAAAACCAGGGTGAAGGGAGCTGTCCGGGAGATTGCCAGAGAGCTGGTTCAGCTTTATGCAGCGCGCCAGGAGAAGGCAGGATATCAGTACGGCCGGGATACTGTGTGGCAGAGAGAATTTGAGGAGCTGTTTCCATATGAGGAGACAGAGGATCAGCTGGATGCTATCGAAGCAGTGAAGCAGGATATGGAGAGCCGGGGGATTATGGATCGGCTGATCTGCGGGGATGTGGGGTATGGAAAGACGGAGATCGCACTGCGTGCTGCCTTTAAGGCAGTGCAGGACAGCAAGCAGGTGGCGTATCTGGTTCCTACCACCATATTGGCTCAGCAGCACTACAACACATTTGTCCAGAGAATGAAGGATTTTCCGGTGAGAGTGGAAATGCTCTCCCGATTTTGCACGCCTGCCAGGCAGAAGAAAACATTGGAGGATCTCCGCAAGGGTATGGTGGATATTGTGATCGGCACGCACAGGATTTTGTCCAAGGATATGCAGTTTAAGGATTTGGGACTTCTCATTGTAGATGAGGAGCAGAGATTTGGAGTGACTCACAAGGAAAAGATTAAGCAGATGAAGGAAAATGTGGATGTGCTTACGCTCACAGCCACCCCCATTCCACGAACCCTCCACATGAGTCTTGTGGGAATCCGTGACATGAGTGTTTTAGAAGAGCCCCCTGTGGATCGCATGCCCATTCAGACTTATGTGATGGAGTACAATGAAGAGATCGTCCGGGAGGCAATTAATCGGGAGCTTTCCAGAAATGGTCAGGTGTATTATGTATATAACAGGGTGACGGACATTGATGAGGTGGCAGGCAGGATACAGGCATTGGTTCCAAATGCAGTTGTAACCTTCGCTCATGGGCAGATGCAGGAGCATGAACTGGAGCGGATTATGGGTGACTTTATCAATGGGGACATTGATGTGCTGGTATCCACAACCATTATTGAGACAGGTCTGGACATTTCCAACGCCAATACCATGGTGATCCATGATGCGGATCGTATGGGGCTGTCTCAGCTTTACCAGCTGAGGGGACGGGTAGGGCGATCCAGCCGAACCTCCTATGCATTTCTCATGTACCGAAGAGATAAGATGCTCCGGGAGGAGGCGGAGAAGCGCCTTCAGGCGATCCGGGAGTTTACAGAGCTGGGTTCCGGAATTAAGATTGCCATGCGGGATCTGGAGATCCGGGGGGCAGGAAACGTCCTTGGCGCTCAGCAGCATGGCCATATGGAAGCTGTGGGTTATGACCTTTACTGTAAAATGTTAAATGATGCAGTTCGCGCCCTCAAAGGGGAGGGGGGTGACAGTAAGACCTATGAGACATTGGTGGAATGTGATATTGACGCTTATATCCCTCCATTCTATATTAAGAACGAGCATCAGAAGCTGGATATTTATAAGCGGATTTCTGCCATTGAGACGGAAGAGGAATCTATGGATATGCAGGATGAGCTGATGGATCGTTTTGGGGATATCCCGGGAAGTGTGGATAATCTGTTAAAGATTGCCTGTCTCCGGGCTCTGGGGCATCGGGCGTATGTGACAGAGGTGGGGATCAACCGTCAGGAGGTCAGGCTGATTATGTACCAGAAGGCAAATTTGAAGGTGGAGCGGTTTCCTGAGTTAGTGAGCAGGTTTGGCGGGGATTTAAAGCTGATTCCGGGAGAGATGCCGGCATTTCTCTACATTGACAGGAAGAATAAGAATCAGGACAGTCTTGGGATGATGGAGAAGGCTAGGCTGATTCTGGAAGAATTAGAGAAACTGAGGGAATCTCCCCAGTAAGGCGGGGAAGCTTACAGCCCTTCCTTGTGGGAGATCAGATTCTTGTACTGACTGGGAGTCATACCATTGGTACGGCGGAAGAGCTTGGTAAAATAGCTGAGATCCGGAATACCGCAGAGGGCTGCGATCTCCTGAATGGAAGCGGAGGTGGTATTTAAGAGGTAGATGGCATGCTCCATTCTCTTTTGAACTACAAAGTCCGTCAGAGTAATGCCTGTTTCCTTCTTAAAAAGGGAGGAAAGATAGCTTTTGTTTAAGGAAAGAAGGTCAGACAGATGATCCAGACTTAAATCCTTCTGCAAGTTTAAAGAGACATAGTGCACAACCTTTTCCACTGGGAGGGAGTAGCCCTGGGTAGAATAGCTTTGAACCAGAAGGCTATATTTTCGCAGGATTTCATGGCGAAAGGCATCTAACTGGGAGAGGGTATTTAAATTTTCTAATTTAAGAGCCAGCTTTCGGGAGAGTTCATCAAGATAAAGAGGGTGAACTTTCCCTTTTTGTGCTGCTTTCCGACACAGGGTATTTAGGATGATGAGAAAGTTTTTGCGATCCCGAATGGTGTCGGTGAGCCTCTGTTCTGAGCTAAAGGAGGAGAACATGCCCATGGCCTCCTCCGCCTTTTCGTAATCACCGTGAGAAATGGCCTCTGTCATGGCTGCTTCCACTTCATAGCGTTTCTCAATGATTTCTGCAATGCTTCGATTGGTTCCTGTACCGGAGTGTTCTGCATAGGAAAGGGGCGGGGGCAGTGTCCGGTTGAGAGAGATAATAGAGAAGCCCATTTCTCTATAAAGGCGGCTGGAGAGGCAGTTTAAGAAGCTGCGCAGGCAGCTTTTGTCGTGAATGATAGGAAGAGAACTGTAATATTGAGCCAGAAAGGTAGCGTGGTGGTGCTGGATTTGGAGCTGCTCCATCATTTTTTGGATTTGGTCGTGTCTGGGGGCTTCAAAGGTAAAAGGGCCTGCCAGAAAAATGGATTGTTGCGCTGTATGGGGAATGGGAATGGAGAGATAATAGCATTGGAACAGATCGCGTATGATATAGACATGGTTTTGCCTGTGAAAATCCTTTTCAGGCTCAGGGAAGGTAGCCGCCAGGCAGTCTGCTTCTCTTAACAGGGCAGAGCGCAGTCCCAGGTCATATGTTTCCGTCCACTGATAAGGTGCATCTAAAAAATAGGTGTGAATACGCATTTCTTCAAAAAAACTTCTGGAAAAATCAATCAGGTTTTGTACTGTCATAAGTGGCTCCCTTCCTCCTTTGCCGTAATTGGTAAAATATTTATATGGATTAGTATAATCTATAGATGGATGAGAATCAATCTAAACATACTACGAATTCAAACAAATATTGCTCTAACCACAGTGGCTGAGATTCGATATACTGATCTCACAAACAGCTGGAAGAACCGGCGTGGAAGGAGGCCTTTAACATGTCTAAGAATGAGAACCAGACAAGACCTTTTGGGTTAAGGGATCGTCTGGGGTATATGTATGGAGACTTTGGAAACGACTTTACCTTTATCTTATCCTCCATGTTTCTGATGAAGTTTTATACGGATGTAATGGGAGTTTCTGCAGGAGTGATAGGATTGATGATGATGGTTGCCAGAATTGTAGATGCTTTTACAGATATGGCAATGGGACGTATCTGCGACAAAAGCAGAGCTGGGAAGAAGGGAAAGTTTGCTCCCTGGCTTCGGAGAATGTGCGGGCCGGTGGCTCTGGCATCCTTCCTGATGTATGGGGTGTGGTTTAAGGATATGCCCATGGGCTTTAAAATTTTCTGGATGTTCTTTACCTACCTCCTTTGGGGAAGCATTTGCTATACAGGAATTAACATTCCCTACGGATCTATGGCTTCGGCTATTACAGCAGAGCCAGGCCAGAGAGCTTCCCTGTCAAATTTTCGCTCCATTGGAGCTACGCTGGCTAACACAGTGATCGGTACCGTACTTCCTCTTATCGTCTATTATAAGGATGGAGAGGGAAATACCATTTTTTCAGGAGAGAAAATGGCTGTGGCAGCCTTTGCCTGTTCTGCTGGCGCTGTGATTTGTTATCTTCTGTGCTATTACATGACAACAGAGCGTGTTAAGATTCAACCGGCAAAAGAAACCATTGGCTTTAGGGAGTTTATGAAAACTCTGGCGGGAAATCGTGCCTTAATTGGAATGATTGTGTCCGCGCTCCTCCTTCTTTTGGCACAGCTTACTATAAGTGGGATGGCGCAGTTTGTTTATCCCAACTATTTTAGCAATCGGGAGGCTATGCCTGTGGTCACCATGCTCTCCAGTATGGTTACCCTTTTGCTTTCCACTGTGATTGTGAAGCTGGCTGTAAAATATGGAAAGCGGGAGCTGTCCTTTCTGGGAGCCATAGTGGGAGCGGTAGCCATGCTTCTTGCCTTTGTTCTCCATACCCATAATGTGTGGGTGTTTGCAGGGCTTTCCGCAGTATCCTCCCTGGGAATTGCCTTTTTTAGCACTATGTGCTGGAGTATGATTACAGATGTGATTGATGATCACCAGATACGCACAGGCACAAGATCAGATGGAACCATTTATGCTACTTATTCCTTTGCCAGAAAGATGGGGCAGGCAGCCTCTGCCGGACTGACCGGGGGGATGCTGGGACTGACAGGTTACACTGCAGCCACAGCCTTTGATACAGATGTGGTGAATGGAATTTACAATATTGCCTGTCTTGTGCCGGCTGTGAGCTTTATACTGCTGGCTTTGGGGCTTAGATTCTTATATCCGCTGGATAAAAATACAGTGGAAAGAAATACACAAATATTGAAAGAAAAGAGAGGAGAATAAACATATGTTATACCCTGTTTTGACACCATCAAGATTATTAAGCGACTTAAGCGGTACCTGGGATTTTAAGCTGGACGACGGAACAGGATTCTCAGATCAGTGGTTTAAAGAGACTCTTAAGAATCCAATGAAGATGCCTGTACCTGCTTCCTACAATGATTTAAAGGAAGGGCCTGATTTCCGGGATCATTATGGATGGGTTTTCTATCAGAGGCAGATTTCCCTGCCTGAATTTTTAAAAGGTCAGAGGATTGTGCTGCGCTTTGCAGCTGTCACACATGAGGCCAAGGTGTACTTAAATGGCAGCCAGATCTGTGAGCACAAGGGGGGCTTTCTTCCCTTTGAAGCAGAAATTACCCATGTCTTAAGAGAGGGGGATAATCTGCTGACCATTGCAGTGAACAACATAATTGACTATACCACTCTGCCTGTGGGTGGAACCGGAAATATGATGTCCGGACTAGTAGGCATGGGAGGAACCGGGGAGGGAGGAAAGCCTCAGAATCATCCTAATTTTGACTTCTTTAATTACTGCGGAATTACAAGACCGGTAAAAATCTATACAACACCTGAGAATTATATTAAGGATATTAGTCTGGTTTCTCAGGTTAAGGGAAAGGATGCAGCCATTTCCTATGAGATTGAGACAGAAGGGCAAGGATCCTGCGTGGTGGAGGTATTTGACCGTGAAGGCAGGCTGGCTGCCAGATCCGAAGGGGCAGAGGGAGCTCTGGAGATTCAGAATGTAACTCTGTGGCAGCCTCTGAAGGCCTACCTCTACGATGTGAAGGTGACCTTTGGAAAGGATGTGTACACTCTTCCCTATGGTGTGAGAACGGTGCGGGTAGAAGGGACGCAGTTTTTGATTAATGAGAAGCCATTTTACTTTAAGGGATATGGAAAGCATGAGGATACCTTCCCGGCAGGAAGAGGTATGAACCTTCCCATGAATGCCAAGGATATCTCCATTATGAAATGGCAGAATGCCAACAGCTTCCGAACCAGCCACTATCCTTACAGCGAGGAAATGATGCGGCTGTGTGATGAAGAGGGGATTGTGGTGATTGATGAAACCACAGCAGTGGGTGTGAATCTGGACTTTGGCGGAGGCGCAAATTTCCAGGGACAGAAGATAAAAACCTTTGATAAGGAGCATGGTGTAAAAACACAGGATCATCATAAAGAGGTGATTAGAGAACTGATTTCCAGGGACAAAAACCATGCCTGTGTGGTAATGTGGAGCATTGCCAATGAGCCGGACTCCTACTCAGAGGGAGCTTATGAGTATTTTGCTCCTCTCTATGAGCTGGCCCGCAGCCTGGATCCTCAGAAGCGTCCCTGCACGTTGGTCAGCGTACAGATGGGTGGAGGTCCGGAAACAGATTGCTCTGCTAAACTAAGTGATGTGATCTGCTTAAACCGCTATTATGGGTGGTATTTTGGTGGAGCGGATCTGGAAGAAGCGGAAAAAGCACTGCGCAGGGAATTGGATATATGGAAGAAAATGGGGTTTCCCGTTGTTTTTACAGAGTACGGAGCAGATACAGTAATAGGGCTTCATGATACAACCCCGGTCATGTACACAGAGGAATATCAGGTAGATTACTATAAGATGAATCATAAGGTATTTGACCAGTATGACTTTGTGGTGGGAGAGCAGGCATGGAATTTTGCGGATTTTGCTACCAGCCAGAGTTTACTTCGGGTTCAGGGCAACAAAAAAGGATTGTTTACCAGGGATAGAAAGCCTAAGCTGGCAGCTCATTATTTTAAGGATAGGTGGAAGCAGATTCCAGATTTTGACTATAAGAAATAGAGTGGTTTTCCCTGAGCCGGAAGGTATAAATTTCTCCATGATTACAGATACTATTTCCAGAAACGGATAGTACAGTAAATGGAGGAACTTGGTTTATGAAAGCTACAGGAATTGTAAGAAGAATTGATGACCTTGGGCGCGTGGTAATTCCAAAGGAAATCCGCAGAACCCTAAGGCTCAGAGAAGGTACACCTTTAGAGATATTTACGGACAGAGAAGGAGAAATTATTCTTAAAAAATATTCGCCTATGATGGAGCTGACTGTTTTTGCAATTCAATATGCAGAAGCGATGGCTCAATCCACCGGGCTGTTAGTGTGTATTACAGACAGAGATCAGGTGATTGCAGTGGCAGGAGGGGCAAAGAAGGATCTGCTCCAGAGAAATATCAGCCGCCAGCTGGAGCAGGTTATTAATGAGAGGACGGCTGTGCTGGCAGGAAAGGATGATAAGGCCTTGCTTCCTCTTGTGGATGAGGAGATCGAGGGAGTGACCGCTCAGGTAGTAGCCCCCATCATCTGCGAAGGGGATGCCATTGGAGCGGTAGCCTTAATGAGCCGGGAGGCAAGAGCCAGATTTGGAGATATGGAAATGAAGCTGGCTGCCACAGCCGCCGGGTTTCTGGGGAGACAGATGGAAGGTTAAAGGAGATGGAGTGGGAGTGTGTGTAAAAAGCTCCTTTGGAAAAATCGCTGAGGTCGTGAGATCGCAGCGATTTTTTCATCATCCGAATACATGATGTCTGCAAGGTGCCTGATTTCTTCTGTCCAGGCACTTCCCGAACGCATCGGCCGTGGTTCCCCTGACTCACCAAAAAGCTGGTATGGTTTTTCATCCATGCGTACCACCGGATGTTTCCTATCATAGGGAAGTTCGTAAACGTCAAGAACATCTTCCATACAGGGTATGAATTCCGGGTCTTCTTTTGTCGGGATATGCCGGTACTCGTTTTTTGACCCGCACTCTCAGAAAAATATCCTGCGGAGTTTTACCGGAAATAAACGAGTCGTCACACTTGTGGTGCAGGTGATGAGAGGAAAGAGGTGGGATATTTGAGAAACATATGAATTTAAAGTATAAGTATGGAAAAGTATGGAAACAGGCATTTCTGATGCTGCGGATCTTATGCAGACATATCAGGAAGGAATGTGTCTGCGGTCAAAGCGTACATTCAGAATCAGATGAAAGAGGATTAGAATACGATCAATCAATTGAGCCGGAACAAGCTGCCGGTCTTGGCTTCAAACTGCGGGTAGCCGGACTTGAACCGGCACGGTATCGCTACCGAGGGATTTTAAGTCCCTTGTGTCTGCCTATTCCACCATACCCGCATGAGTACGAAGATATCTGGATGTGCATACCAGACGGAAACCGGAATATCTGCATGGCTGCCTGTATGTCAGCATCTGTCTGTAGGATGCTGCTGGTACGCAAATGGGCGAAGGTGGATTCGAACCACCGAAGCAATAAGCAGCAGATTTACAGTCTGTCCCCTTTGGCCACTCGGGAATTCGCCCATATTTGGTTTGTAAACCGTGATAATAATACCATAGAGACAGGGAAAGATCAAGGGGTTTGGGAATTTTTTGTATGAGAATGCCAGGGAACATAAGGGCTTGCCCGGAGTCAGGGGAGGAAGAGGTTTCTAAATCAAAGCAGATAAATTGCGGAGGATCCCAAAGATGGAGCCCTTCTGCAGGACAAACGCATGAATGAACAATTTGTTAACAATATGTTCTGAGAGCAGATATTGCATAAGAAATATTGATTTTTTGGAGAAAATCAAATAAAATCATCTTAAAAGTATCTCTTATTACGAACTTGTTCATAGTCTGTTCATTCATGCGTTTGTCGTAGCCCTTCTGGATTTTTCGTGGACGAAATTCGTCTGATATGGTATAATCCCTAGAATAGGCATACTTTATTTTAAATACCATTTGGAGGAGGACTATGAAAGATAAGGGAAAGGTGTGGGGCGCTTTTACAGTGTATCTGCAATGGCCGCTGTTTTTGTCGATCCTTTTGATTATATTGACTGCTATTGTGTGGGTGGTATCAGCCAAGGCCGGCGTTCTTGTGTCTGTGTTTACACTTGTTTATATTGGAATTGCCATGTGGTTATATATTTCAAGGAGAAGGGGAATCCTGGCAGGGATGATGGAGTTTGCCTCCTCCTATGACAGGAGTCGTCAGAATCTGTTAGAAGAGATGCTGGTACCCTGTGCCATAGCAGACGGATCAGGGGGATTTCTTTGGATGAATCAGGAGTTTGCGGTTCTTCTTGAGAAGGATAAGTCTGTTGGGAGAAATATTACAGCTATGTTTCCTGAGATTACCAGGGAAATGCTGGCGACAGGGGGACAGATTACCAGTGTGCACAGCTCCTTTGGAGATCGCAGGTACAGAGTGGATTTAAAGCAGGCGGTATCGGAGTGTGAAGATTCATCTGCCAGGGAAGAAGGCCGGGGTTCCTTTGTAACAGCCATCTATCTTTTGGATGAGACTCAGACTCTTGAATATATGCAGCAGATTACAGATCAGAAGCTGGTGGCGGGTCTTATCTATCTGGATAATTACGATGAAGCTTTGGAGAGCGTGGAGGAGGTGCGCCGTTCTCTGCTGACCGCTCTTATCGATCGCAAGATAAGCAAGTATATTACCGGGATGAGCGGGATTGTGAAGAAGATTGAGAAGGATAAGTATTTCTTTATCATCAAGCAGCAGTACATGGCCAGGATTCAGGAGGAGCGTTTTTCTATTCTGGAGGATGTGAAGACGGTTAATATTGGAAATGATATGGCTGTTACCTTAAGTATCGGTATCGGTATGAATGGAGAGAGCTACTGTCAGAATTACGATTATGCCAGAACCTCCATTGATATGGCTCTGGGGCGGGGCGGTGACCAGGCTGTAGTGAAGGAAGGGGAGAAGATTCTTTACTATGGAGGCAAGGCGCAGCAGATGGAAAAGACCACCCGTGTGAAGGCGCGTGTGAAGGCTCATGCTTTGCGGGAGCTGATGGACAATAAGGATCGGCTGCTGATTATGGGGCATCGGATGACAGATATTGATTGCTTCGGTGCAGCAATCGGTATCTACCGAATTGCAGTATCCATGAATAAGAAAGCCAATATCGTGATTAATGAGGTAACTTCTTCTGTACGTCCTATGATGGAGCGGTTTATAGGAAGCGGGGAGTATCCGGAGGATATGTTCCTGAAAGGCTCTCAGGCTGCGGAACTGGCAGATGCAGGCTCTATGCTGGTGGTTGTGGATGTGAATCGTCCCAGTATCACAGATGAGCCAAGATTGCTGCAGCTGGTAAAGACGGTAGTTGTGTTAGATCACCACAGAACAAGCAGTGAAATTATCAATCATGCGGTTCTTTCCTATGTAGAGCCCTATGCCTCATCCACCTGTGAGATGGTAGCGGAGGTGCTTCAGTATATTGCAGATGGAATCAAGGTGAGACCGGCTGAAGCAGATGCCATGTATGCAGGTATTGTGATAGATACCCAAAACTTTACAAATCAAACGGGGGTGCGCACCTTTGAAGCGGCTGCATTTTTAAGAAGAAGCGGGGCAGATATCACCAGGGTGCGGAAGCTGTTTCGAGAGAATATGGATGATTACCAGGCCAAGGCTGAGGCGGTAAGGGCAGCTGAGGTTTATATGGATGCATTTGCGATCAGCCAATGTCCTGCAGAGGGACTGGAAAGTCCTACTGTCATTGGCGCTCAGGTTGCCAATGAGTTGTTGGAGATCCGGGGAATTAAGGCCTCTGTGGTGCTGACAGAATATAATGGAACCGTCTATTTCAGTGCCCGTTCCATTGACGAGGTGAATGTGCAGGTGATGATGGAGAAGCTGGGAGGCGGAGGTCATCGAACCATAGCGGGAGCCCAGATGGAAGGAATTTCTCTGGAAGAGGGCAAAGAGCGTTTGAAGGAAGTGATCCGACAGATGCTGGAGGAAGGGGAGGTTTCCTAAAGAGGATTTGCAGCATTAGGCAGGGAGTTATTTGGATAGAATATAGGATAGAGGTAAGAAAGGAAGAGGAAGATGGATATCGTATTGTTGGAAGATGTAAAAGATTTAGGAAAAAAGGGGCAGATTGTTAAGGTGAATGACGGATATGCCAGGAATTTTATCCTCCCAAAGAAGCTGGGGGTTGAGGCCACATCTAAGAATTTGAATGATTTGAAGCTTCAGAAGGCCAATGACGCCAAGGTTGCAGCGGAACAGCTGGCAGCGGCAAAAGAGCTGGGGGAAAAGCTTGAGAAAGCCTCTGTTACCCTTTCTATTAAATCAGGAGAGGGCGGAAGAGCCTTTGGCTCTGTGTCCGGCAAAGAGATTGGAAAGGCCATCAGCGATCAGCTGGGTCTTGGGATCGATAAGAAGAAGATCCTTCTTGGGGATCCCATTAAGTCAATCGGAAGCTTTGAGGTTCCCATTAAGCTTCATAAAGAGGTAACTGCAAGGCTGTCAGTTAAGGTAGTAGAGGCCTGATTCGGAGTGTAATCCGGCGGTGCAGGCTGAACGTGTAATATAAGGAGAATTATAATATGGAAGAAGCCCTGATGAAACGGGTGCTTCCTCACAGTCTGGAGGCGGAGCAATCGGTGATTGGTTCTATGCTGATGGACAGAGAAGCTGTAATCGCTGCATCGGAGATTGTGACGGGCAGCGATTTTTATCAGCAGCAATACGGCATTCTTTTTGATGCCATGGTGGAGCTGTTTAATGAAGGTAAGCCTGTGGATCTGGTTACGCTTCAGGATCGGTTGAAGGAGAAGGATGTGCCTCCTGAGGTCAGCAGTTTAGAGTATGTTCGTGATATTATTACCATGGTTCCCACCTCGGCCAATGTGAAGTCCTATGCCAATATTGTAAGTGAGAAAGCAGTCTTGAGAAGGCTTATTAAGACAACAGAGGAGATTGCAAATACCTGTTATGTGGGGAAAGAGTCTCTGGAAAATATCTTAGCAGACACGGAGAAAGCTATCTTTCATCTTCTTCAGAACAGGGGAGGGCAGGAGTTTGTGCCCATCAGGCAGGTGGCCATTAATGTATTGGAGAAGATTGAGGAGGCATATAAGAATCAGGGAACGGTAACGGGGATTCCCTCAGGGTTTATTGATTTGGATTATAAGCTTTCAGGATTCCAGCCCTCAGATTTCATTCTGATTGCAGCCCGTCCCTCTATGGGTAAGACGGCTTTTGTTCTGAATGTGGTGGATCATATTTCTGTAAGGAAGGGTCTGCCCTGCATGGTATTCAGCTTGGAAATGTCCAAGGAGCAGTTAGTGAATCGTATGCTTTCCATGGAATCCAATGTGGATTCTCAAAAGCTGCGGACAGGAACTCTCACAGATTCAGATTGGGATGCAGTTGTGGAAGGGATCGGTGTGATTGGCAATTCCAAGCTGATTATTGATGATACACCTGGTATTTCCATTTCTGAGCTTCGCTCCAAGTGCAGGAAGATGAAGCTGGAATATGGCTTAAGCATTGTGATCATTGACTATTTGCAGCTGATGAGCGGGAGCAGGAAGGGAGGCGGTGAGAATCGCCAGCAGGAGATTTCTGAGATTTCCCGTTCGTTAAAGGCGCTGGCTCGTGAGCTTCATGCTCCTGTGATTGCCCTGTCTCAGCTGTCCCGAGCCTGTGAGACACGAACGGATCACAGACCTATGTTATCAGATCTTCGAGAGTCGGGAGCCATTGAGCAGGATGCAGACGTGGTTATGTTTCTGTATCGTGACGATTACTATAATAAAGATACGGAGCATCCCAATGAAGCGGAGGTAATTATCGCTAAGCAGCGTAACGGCCCCATTGGAACGGTGACTTTGATTTGGAAGCCGGAGTATACTAAGTTTGTAAATGCAGTGAGACCCCAGGGTGGAGGGGTTGAGGGATAAAGAGAAGGATGAATGGGAAGGAGTAAATTTAGAAAATTTCTAAGGATTGGGTATAATGTCCATTCTCAACGCATAGATATAATAATAAGGCAGGACATGCCCGGAGTGTCTTGGGTATAACAGACACACGCAAGATGTGAAGGAGAGAATGGCTATGGATGAAGTACATTATCTGATATCGGATGCGTCCAAAAAGGTTGATGTAGAGGCCCATGTGTTAAGATACTGGGAGGAGGAGCTGGAGCTGGATATTCCCCGCAATGAAATGGGGCATCGCTATTATACGGATTTACACATCCGCCTGTTTCGCCAGGTGAAGAATTTAAAGGAGAAGGGATACCAGCTAAAGGCAATCAAGCATGCTTTAAATCAGGTGTTAAAAAAGGACGGAAAAGGACAGATCCGGCTGACAGACGAGCTGTTGGAGGGGGATATGGACAAGGCGTTGAGTGATCTGAAAACAGAGGAGGTGGGGACAGGCCTGTCTGCTGTGAAAAATGAGGGATTTCCTGCGGATGTCACAGAGGAAAAGGTGGAGCAGTTTCAGCAGATCATGAACCTGATTATTGGACGAGCGTTGGAGGTGAATAACGAAAAGCTGAGTCAGGATATCAGCTGCCTGGTGAATGATAAGATGGGAAAGGAGCTGGAGTTCCTGCTGCAGGCTTCTGATCAAAAGGAAGAGGAGCGATTTCGCCAGCTGGACGAAACCCTGCGCTCTTATCAGAAGGGTGGGCAGGCAGAGGCTGCGGCTGCCAAGATTCCATTTTTTAAGAAAAAGAAATTTGGGCGCAGCGGAAAGAAACTACAGAGTAGGAAGTAGACCATACGCGGACTGTTTTTGCCAGCCCGCGTATTTTTTTTGGATGATTCTCTCCTAACCTGTTTTGAAATGCTCCGTCCCAATTTAGAAACAGAACAGACTTTTTATACTGTTTTCAATTTTCTTAAAACCTTAATTTACATATCGCCATTCCCCCGGAAATATGCTAGAATGAACTTGATTACAGGGCGCGGTTTTACTTGAGTCATGGATTGCCAACGAAGGAAAAGATTAGGAAGGATACATTGCTTCATGAGATTAAACAGAAGATACAGAAACTACATGGTTTACACAAGGGCAGCTGGTATACTGGCTTTGACTGCTATGCTTTCAGGGTGTCATACCCGGGAGGCCTCTCTTACAGAGGATCAGGAGACAGCCACTGCCTCGGAGGCAGTGAATGTCCGTATTGCAGAAACTATTGCGCCCTTGGGACTGGAAGGCCAGGTTCTGCCCAACATTACAGATTTGGATTTGGGGGATGTACAGCCGGTTCCGGAATATCTGCGAATTGGTGAGCGCCATGAGATTATAAAAAAGCTTCAGCAGCGTTTGATGAATCTGGGATTTATGGATAACGATGAGCCTACCGATTATTTTGGTGAGATGACCCAGATGGCAGTGAAGCATTTTCAGAGGCAGAATCAGCTTCCTATGGACGGAATTGTGGGAAATACCACCTGGGACGCTATTATGTCTAGGGATGCCAAGTACTATGCGGTGTCAAAGGGAGCGGAAGGTGACGATATTCAGAGGATTCAGCAGCGTTTGTATGAGCTGGGATATTTGGCCACCGCAGACTTGGTGACAGGAAGCTTCGGTGACTCTACTGAGGTGGCGGTTCTAAAGCTTCAGGAGGTGAATGGACTGGAGCAGGATGGCAAGGTAGGGCAGAAAACGGTTAACCTTATATACAGTGATGAGATTAAGGCCAATTTTCTGTCTTACGGAGAGAAGAGTGATGTGGTGCTGGCCAGTCAGGAGCGTCTTAAGGCTTTGGGGTATCTGACCACCACTCCGGATGGAGCCTATGGTGAGGATACTGCGGTGGCAGTTAGACAGTTTCAGGCTCGCAATGACCTGATTGTGGATGGTTATCTTGGGCCTTCCACCAGAATTACCCTGAACAGTGAGGAGGCAAGAGCCAATGGACTGATGCTGGGTGAGCAGGGAGATTCTGTTACAAAGGTTCAGGAGCTTTTGAAAAAGTATGGTTATCTGCCGGCTTCCAATGTAACCGGATATTATGGGGAAGCCACAGAGCGGGCAGTGAAAAGCTTCCAGAGCCGGAATGGTTTAGGCTCAGATGGTCTGGTTGGGGTTCAGACCATGGCAAAGCTCACAGGAGATAATGTAAAGCGGCCCGCTCCGGGAAGCAGCAATACAGGAGGCAGTTCAGGAACAGGAGGCAGTTCTGGAAAGGGAAGCGGATCAAAGCCGGCACAAAAACCTGCGCCGTCTGCCAATGTTCCGGCAGGGAGCGGTGTATCAGGGCTGATTGCAGTGGCCTCCTCTAAGCTGGGTTCTCCTTATGTGTGGGGTTCTAAGGGACCGAATTCCTTCGACTGCTCCGGATTTATATATTGGTGTCTCAATCAGGTGGGAGTCAATCAGAGCTATTTGACCTCCTCCGGATGGAGAAATGTAGGGAGATATACTAAGATTACCAGATTTAGCGATATACAGGCAGGAGATATTGTGGTGGTAAAGGGTCATGTGGGAATTGCCGCAGGAGGCGGAATGGTAATTGACGCGTCCTCCAGTAACGGACGGGTTGTTCACAGAAGCTTAAGTCAGTGGTGGGCTAACAATTTTATTTGTGCATGGAGAATTTTCTAATAGATAACAGGACTGACTGAGAGGATTAGAAGGAGGGTGAAGGTATGCAGACCATACTGGTATGTGATGACGATAAGCAGATTGTGGAGGCCATTGATATTTACCTTACAGGGGAAGGCTTTCAGGTGATTAAGGCATATGACGGGTATGAGGTTTTGGAGTATTTGGAACAAAAGGCAGTGGATCTGCTTATTGTGGATGTGATGATGCCTGGATTAGATGGGATCCGAACCACCCTTAAGGTGAGAGAAACCAGCAGCATTCCAATTATTATTCTCTCGGCAAAGTCTGAGGATGCAGATAAGATTCTGGGTTTGAATATTGGTGCAGACGATTACATAACAAAGCCATTTAACCCTTTGGAGCTGGTTGCCAGGGTGAAATCACAGCTGCGCCGTTATACTCAGCTTGGAAATTTAAGCCAGCAGGCAGAGGGACAGATATACAAGTGCGGTGGTCTTCAGATTAACGATGATAATAAGGAGGTTGCTGTGGATGGGGAGGTGATCAGGCTAACTCCCATTGAGTATAATATTCTTCTTCTTCTGGTGAAAAATGCAGGGAAGGTTTTTTCCATTGATGAAATTTATGAGCAGATATGGAATGAGGAAGCCATTGGTGCAGACAACACGGTGGCAGTTCATATCCGTCACATTCGTGAAAAAATTGAAATTAATCCTAGGGAGCCAAAATACTTGAAGGTGGTATGGGGGGTAGGATATAAGATTGAAAAGCAATAGGTGATTGTATGATAGAAGACAGAAAACGTGTAAGGCGCAGGAAGTGGGGGCTTGCACTGCTCCATATGATGTTCGTGCTTCTGGCGCTGGCGGGCATCAGTGCTATGTACTTAAATGCCAATTATGGGAAGGGTGTAAAGTGGATTTACAACGAGGCATATGAGGATTCCGCCTCCTTCTGCTCTCAGCTTCAGGGAGATATCAGCAAGCTGTTTGCCTATGTGGGTTACCGGGATATGTTTGAGACGGACGGGGTGCTGGATATGAATAAGCCCATGGTTGTGTACACAGATGGGCCGGGGGCTAAGAGGAAGACCTATACGCTGGATCAGATTGTCCGCTATGCGAAGACCAGAGGGTATTACCTGGATGATAATTTTATGCTGGCAGGTTCTCCTATCTCTATGGATGGAGATGAGGATTCTGACAAAGAGATCACCATTGACTATCAGGCTTATAACCCTGAATTTATAAATGGGGACGATATGCCTCACCGGATGACAAAAGAGGATTTGGCTTTAGACATTTTGGAGCATCTGGGTGAGTACTATACTATTTACCACAATTATGTTGAGAGACAGACCAACCTTCGATTCCGAATTGTTTATACTACAGATGATGGAATAGAAAAGGTTTACACCAATGTGCCGGATATGACCAGGGAAGAGATTATGGAATCGGGCAAATACCTTTACGTGCCAGGCAACAGCATCAAGATGGAGAGCAATCTGGCTGTCATGCCGGTGGATGTGGCTTCCTATCTGGAGATATGGAATCCCGGTGACAATGACCGGTACTATCTGGCGGTAGCAGTGGATACCTCCTACCCCAATGTGGATTCCTATTCCCTGGAGGCGGCTGACTACAGGGCAGCCAGAAGTAACTTCATCCTGGGTATGGTGAGCGTGGTAGCAGGAAGTACAGGAGCTTTTATCACGTTGCTGTTTTTAGTGCTTTTGTCAGGTCACGGACTGGAAGGAGAGCAGAAGATAGAGCTGTTTCCTGTGGATGAGATTTATGTGGAACTGTTCCTAGTTTTGTGGGCGGTGGCTACCATTATAGTATTTTACTCAGGAAAATATGTGGGGAACAGGCTTATGAGCCTGTTTTTTGGAGAAAATCAGTGGTTTTACTGGAGTAAAATGGTAAAGCTTCTGATTCTCTATACCAGTCTGCTCATAGGGGGATTTAGCTTAATACGGCGGTATAAAGCCAGAGCAATGTGGCGTACCAGCCTGCTCAGGATGGTTCTTGAGGGCGCCGGAAGCTATGTGGGACGAGCTACCTATGCAGCAGGATCCGCATTTTGTTACCTGATGTTTGTGGGTTTCAATGGAGCCATGATGGGAGGCATGTTCTTCCTGTATTTCTTCGGGGAAGAGAAGCCGGGGTACCAGATTCTGTTTTATGGAACGGCCGGGGTGTTCGTTGGTATGGATCTTTGGATCTATCATCAGCTCTTTAAGAAAGCGGTGCAGAGGGATTGGCTGGATGAGGCTGTGAGTAATATTGCCAATGGAGATACCAGCTACCAAATCAGCGTTTCATCTCTCTCCGGCAAAGAAAAGGAGATGGGACAGCACCTTAACAACATCAGTACAGGTTTGGATCGAGCCCTTCAGGAGAAGGTTAAGAGTGAACGTCTTAAGGCGGAACTGATTACAAATGTGTCTCATGATATTAAGACACCCCTCACCTCCATTATTAATTACGTGGATCTGCTGAAGCGGGAGAAAATAAAGGATCCCAAGATTGCGGCCTATCTGGAGGTATTGGATCAGAAGTCCCAGCGCCTTAAGACGCTCACAGAGGATCTGGTGGAGGCTTCCAAAGCAAGCTCCGGTAATATGAAGCTTGAAGTATCGGATATTGACTTTGTAGAGCTGGTGCAGCAGGCCAACGGTGAGTTCGAGGAGCGGTTTGCCATGCGCAGGCTGGAGTTGGTGTGCAATGTGCCTGACCATGTTCTGATCATCTGTGCAGACGGAAGGCGGCTGTGGCGGGTGTTGGAAAATTTGTATACCAATGCAGTCAAGTATGCGATGGAGCACAGCCGGGTTTATGTGGATGTGTCAGAAGAGGATGGACAGGCTGTGTTTACCATCAAAAATGTGTCTGAGAACCCCTTGAACATCCTCCCGGATGAAATTACGGAGCGTTTTGTGAGGGGAGATGTATCCAGAACCACAGAAGGAAGCGGCCTGGGACTTTCCATTGCAAAGAGTCTTACCCAGCTGCAGAAGGGGAGCTTCCAGATTGTAATTGATGGGGATCTGTTTAAGGCTATGGTGGCTTTTCCGGTTGAGAGAGTGGAGGATATTTCATTGTGAACCATATACCAACGCCCTTGACTTTAGAGGAAATTGATCAAGGAGGGATTGAAGGGAGCGAAGAGGCCTATGACGATAAATATGGTTTTGCTTAGTTTGGTATCATAGCCTACGTTATCAAGAGTTACTATGTAAAGGGTGGTTTCTGCAACCTAATACATATGACTGCGGCTCATTTGTGGTGAATTGAAAAGCAGTTGTAAGAAAGGAGTCAAAAGAGCCTTATAACCGCTGAAAATCAACGCAAAAGGAGCTGATATTCTATGGAATCGATCTTTGAAGAAATGGGCGGTATATACCGTCAAGAGGGCGATTATCTCATCCCTAACCTCGTCCTGCCGGATACCAGTGAATATCATATTGGCAAATATGGGCGTATCCGCCGCAGCTATCTAAAAGAGCATCATCCTATCCTGTATAACAATTATCTGTTAGAGGGAACACTGTTCAAACATCTGGCTGAGAATCGATCAAGCCTGCAACAAGCGTATGGAAATCATTGCTGTTGCTATGGCAAAGCAGGAGGGCGTGACCGAAGCACTCAAAGCGTCAGACCAAATGGAATGGGTGTGCCGTATCAATTCCATCCGCAACCGTGTGGAAGAAATTATCTTGACTGAGCTTGTATATGATTAAACGGAATCCCGTTACCGGCTGTGACATAGCTGATGACGGGATTTTTCTGTCGTTAGTCATTTTTTTCTTCTGTACTGGCTACAAGCCGGTCAAAATCGCTCTGATACAAGCGGTCTTGAATGATTCGATATTGTTCAAATTCGCTCTCTGCAAAGGCTTTTGCGATTGCGGCTGTGACTTTACCCTTGTTTTGCAAGACTTCCGCATCGTTGAATTGCAGGAACGCATCCAGTTTGGAAGCCCAATCTGCCATCGTCATGGGAATATGTCGCCGTGCCTGTCTTGTAGCGTAGTCCAGATACATCGTGACAATCTCGTTAAGCTCTTGTATTTCACCCTTAGATAAGTAATTCTTTGCAATCGACACATCTGTTTTGACAATTTTTCCGTCGGGTGCATTATGCCATGAGGTCAATCCCATATGTTCTTTTGTGTGGTCTGCTCTTGCCACAATGACCTCCGCTGCGGTATTTCCATGAACGGCATAGTGCATCTTATTTTGTACTGTCGCAAAGAAATCTTTCGTGATTTGGCTATCAAGGGAATAATCAACGGCAGTAGCATAGATGTCTGTAATTTTTTGGTAGAAACGGCGCTCGCTGGCTCGAATCTCCTGTATCTCAGAAATTAAGTGGTCAAAATAATCCTCGTCGAAGATTTGACCGTTAATCAATCTGCTTTTATCTAAAATATACCCTTGCTTCGCAAAGGTATCCAGCACTTTTGTTGCCCATTGTCGGAATTGTGTTGCCCTGCCCGAGTTGACACGGTAGCCAACAGCAATTATGGCAGATAGTGAATAAAACTTATACTGATAGGTTTTTCCGTTATCCGCAACTTGTGCAAAATTTGCACAAGTTGATTCCTCAGACAATTCGCCGCTTTCATAGATATTTTTCAAATGTTTTGTGACAACGCTTCTGTCCACATCGAAAAGCTGACCAATCGCTTTTTGCGTCAGCCATACATCATGATCCTGCACACGGACTTCAATGCCATCTTCGTGGGCATCCTTTGTAAATACAAGAAAATCCACTGTGCTGTTGCGAATCTGCAATTTTGTATTTTTGTTCTCAGCCATTATGTGTGCCCCCTCCAATCATTCCTTATCAGGATTGTTTTTCTTCTCCCTGCTCTTATAAACATTATGCTTATTCTTGCACTGAGGGCTACAAAATACGCAATGTCATTAACTTAAGAAAACGGATAATACCGGAGATATTCAGTATTTTGTTATTTTAAGAGGTCAATAACTTATCGCTTTGAAAACGAATTTCGAGGTTTTGGGAGTTTTTATCCTCTTTTCTTCATGATGCTTTATTCCTTCCTCTTCAATAGGCTCTTTTATGCGTGTTTGAATATTTTCCCGCAAGCTGCCCCTTTGTCCGGTGATAATGACGATCCGGTCTTATTGAAACCAGATTTTTGCTGATATCTTCATAAATCTGCTGGAACAACTGATCTTGTTTTTTTGCGTCTCTTTCTAACAAAATGTATATCAGATCATTTTTTAGTATCCCTATACTTAATGTTCGGTTGATCCTCATTTTATGTTTCCTGTGCTTCTCTTTTTCATCCAATTCTGCCTCTGCGTCCCGGATGATGTCCTCTGCGAGATTACTGATGTAGATCGTGCTGTAAATATCCTGAAGCAGCAATAGTGGATTTGTCCCTGTGAAGCTCTCTATTTGAAGGCGGTCTTTTAGCGTTTCATATGCGGTTTCAATTCCCCATCTCATTTGATAGAGTTCCGCAATCTGAAAGCGGTCAAAGGTTTCTGTTGGAAGATTCGTGATTAGTATTTCTTCCCGCTCCTGCTGAAGCGGCACTTTAACCATCCGTAAGTTGATTGATCTCAGTTCTTCCATGTGCCGACCGATATCCGTTCCTCTATAATGGTTGATGCGGCTCCTGTCCAGGGAAATCTCTACCCATCCATCTGCTCCTGACAAGGTGGCCTGTTCTTTTTTATAATCGCTGGATTTCAAACGCGCAAGAAACAAAATGCCTTTCATCAAATTTACATTTACAGCAGTCGCTTTCCAGAATCATACGGTTCATAACATCATAAAGGCAGCCCAAGCCGATGGAAGCCTGCGGTTTTGTACCTTTTCTGCTGGAAGTCCCGAATTCTTCCAGTGTTTCTCTGCTAGTGGGAATATTGATCCCTGAACCATCCGCAGCTAAAACTAAATATCCTTGAAAAGTAGAAAATCCTGGTTCCGCATAAAAGTTTCTGTTATGATAGCGGTAAAGTTCGTAAAAGGCGAATGGATTCAGTTTCATCCTCTGTTTCAGATAGCCAGGCTTCGATATCTCCATTCCGGGATGTGCAGTTTTCATATAATTACGCAGTTCCAGACTCAATGTGATCCCCCTTCGGTTCAGCATGTTAAACAAAAGATCTGTTAAAGGTATTTTTCGGTTTCTTATAAAAGATAACGGATTTCCATTCCTACAGAAATCCTGAAAGTCACCCTGATGGATCAAACTGATATCACAACAGGCTCGTTTTTGGGAACTTTTCATAAGATCACCTTCCTTAAAGAGCACAGAAACTATCAGTTATCTACTTCAATTATATCGTAAGAGTATAGAAAAAGGAACCCTTTACATTTTAAAATGTAAAGGGTTCCTTGAGTTAATGGCATTGCGATACCACGGGGCTTTTCCGACATGATTGGGCTGCTGGAAGTAGCTTATCATTTGGGTCATTGTAAATGCGGCTTGAAATGCGTAGAATAGTTTGACTTTAAGCATATTTAGGTATAAAATAACATTACCTTACACGTTTGGCTGTAAGGGCGGAGCATTTCTGTCAAGTCTGGCCGAATTGATGTTTCTATGAGTAACGTTACACATAGAACCACCAATTCTAGGTTGGGTTCGTTGAACATGATACTCCTTTCCAGTATGAGTATACTACGGAACGCTATCAGATGCACCAGGACAATAATGTTCATGTACCTGCCTGCTAACTTAGGGATGTTGTCCCCCATGTTAGCAGGCATGATGCATTTTAGGGGGAAATTATGAAAACTCAAAAAGAATATAATCAATGTCAACAACCTATATCTTGTCATAATTGTAGTTCAAACCAGATATGTCAAGCATGGGTTGACTTTGTTAAACACCACAATGATACTAAGCCTTATGCACATTTTGACCTGCGCGTGTCGTTATCCATGCCTTCAATTAGAAAATACGTAATGGATCGGACTAAAATAGTTACACACAGTTTTTATCCATTTATCCACTTTGAGAAGAAAAACTCTCGTTATGGAAAAAAAGGGCCTAAAAAGCCACGGGAGCTATACTACTGCTCACATTTAGATAGGTGTGTATATCAGCGATATGCATTTTTATTGAACTACCAGTATAATATTTGGGCTTGTGAAAATAACATAGATGACGTTGCAATTGCATATCGAGATAACTTAGGGAAAAACAATATTGATTTTGCCAAAGATGCTTTTGATGCAATACGCAGTTTTCCTCAGTGCTTCATTTTAGTGGGTGATTTTACTAATTTCTTCGACAATTTGGAACATCAATATCTCAAGAAAATGATGTGTGAAGTGCTTGGTGTTGAGCGTTTGCCTCAAGATTACTTTTCTGTTTTCAAAAATATCACCCGTTTTTCAAGCTGGGATTGGAAAGACATTGTAAAGGCAGCTGGCGAAAACATTGCAGAAAGAGGTGTTCGCAAAAAAATCAATAGTAAAGAGACACTACTGACTAAGGAACAATTTCAGAAAAACAAAAAAGATATAAAAAAGAATGTTTCTGGGGTGGGCGTTCCGCAAGGTTCCCCAATTAGCGCTGTACTATCCAACATTTACATGATAAAGTTTGATAAAGACATTAAGCGTTATGTAACCTGCAAAGGCGGGATTTATATGCGCTATTCAGATGATTTTATCATCGTCTTGCCATACGAGAGAGATGCCGAAATCGCGGATTTTACAAGCTACATTTTTTCCTATGTAGAATCGATGAAAGGACTTATTGATTTACAAAAGAAAAAGACTTCTTGCTATACTTATAAGGACGAAGTAATCTACGAGGGTGATCGGCTATCTAGCATAAACTACTTAGGATTTCTATTTGATGGAAAAAGTATTAGAATAAGGCCACGTGCAATAACAAAATATTATTACAGGATGCGTCGAAAAGCTCATACCATTGGACGCAGTAATTGGACATCATCTAAAGGTAGGCATATATCAGCAAAAGAATTATATAGTATTTATTCTCGTAATGACGAAAAACAAACGTTTATTGACTATGCAAAAAAAGCAAAGGGAATATTGAAGCTCAACGATCAAGAAGCAGATGCCTTAATAAAGCATCATAAACGAAAAATTGCTATGGCTATAAAAGAAGGCCAGAAAAAATAAGGAGAACGCTCATGATTCTACAATTGAGAATCATGAGCGTTCTTTTAGCAGCACCTGTTTGTCGGCCGTTAAGTTACTATGTTTTTAATACTTCCTTATCGGCGTTCACCAAAAGCGTGCCCCTCCTTGTTTTAATTAACCAAAGTATCTGTTCAGAAGACCCTCGAATGCCTTGCCGTGACGAGCCTCGTCCTTTGCCATCTCATGAACGGTGTCATGGATTGCATCCAGGTTAGCAGCCTTAGCTCTCTTAGCCAGGTCGAACTTACCGGCAGTAGCGCCGTTCTCAGCAGCAACTCTCATCTCCAGGTTCTTCTTGGTGGAGGAGGTAACTACCTCGCCTAAAAGCTCAGCGAACTTAGAAGCGTGCTCTGCTTCCTCATGAGCAGCCTTCTCCCAGTAAAGACCAATCTCAGGATAGCCTTCTCTGTGAGCAACTCTGGACATAGCCAGATACATACCAACCTCACAGCACTCACCCTCGAAGTTAGCTCTTAAATCCTTCATGATATCTTCTGGAGAACCCTGAGCTACACCGATCTCATGCTCGCAAGCCCATGACATGGAACCGGCTGCCTGCTCCTTGAACTTAGAAGCGGGAACTCCACACTGTGGACATTTCTCAGGTGCATTCTCGCCTTCGTATACATAACCGCAAACTGTACAAACCCATTTCTTCATAATTAATATTCTCCTTTTTTATAGTTTTATGTGTCCTCTTCTTCTGTTCCGTAGAAGAGGGTTGTTATTGATAACAGTAATTGTTACTGATATTAATATAAACCACTTAGGCTGTTTTGTCAATCCTTTTTTCAACATTTTTTTCTAGACAGTTCTCACATCTTCCATAGAACAGCACAAAATGGTTATCAATGATTCCCGGAGCAGATTCCTGGGCGCTTTGATTCAATTCCTCCAGGGAGTCCAGCATCATATCGTAAACCTGATTACACTCTTTACATACAAAATGATAGTGTGGCGTGATATTCCCATCAAAGTGGTCAGCCCCGTCTCCGCAGGTTAGCTTTTTGATCTCTCCTGTCTCTACCAGCAGGTTCAAATTACGGTATACGGTCCCAAGGCTAATGTTGGGGAATTCTTCCCTGATGCTGGTGTATAGGGCGTCTGCCGTCGGATGGTCATGTCGGTTCATCAGACAGGCTTTGATGGATTCTCTCTGACGGCTATACTTTAAAGCTTTCATCGCATCTCCTTTTCTACAGCATAAATAATAGTAATAGTTACTGTTTGTATAATATCAGAAGATACGGTGTCTGTCAACAATGAAGAAGGAAAAACCACGACATACGCATGAATTGTTTTCCTCTCTCTTTTTCAAAATATCTTGTTTTTA